>Ga0209597_1001219_pt1 | contig 16877 bp, 10 predicted proteins | sample M_140625_MF_Meta_FD_187316 | JGI IMG/M metagenome (GOLD analysis project Ga0209597, IMG submission 187316) | Freshwater microbial communities from Lake Montjoie, Canada to study carbon cycling - M_140625_MF_MetaG (SPAdes) (version 2) | ecosystem: Environmental > Aquatic > Freshwater > Lake... | reverse complement strand
GATGCGCTGGAGCGCAAACGGCGCAGTCCCACGCACGGGCCATTGCCGACTGGTCGTGAAGCCGCCGGCCATCAACTGGCCCTTCGGGGAAAACTCCACATTCATGATCCCCGTCGCCAACCCCTCACGGAAGGGATAACAGGCCCCCTGCCACACGCCGTTGATTTGCTCGGTGGTGGCCCGCATGACCAGACTCAAGCTGTAGTCTCCCAAGAACAGTTGATTGTCGAAGGGACCGAACTTGCCACCCGTCTTGTTGAGCCGAAATCCTGAGATGGATCGGCCCATCTTGATGTACGGAAACTTCACGACCGGAGGCACCAGTTCGCGCACCCGCTTCTTCTCGATACCCATGCGCGAATCACTCTTCGGCTCCAGCGCGGGTGCCGGGACCCCCGGTGCAAAGGGGTACCAATTGTAGCTGGCCGGGTGGCCCAGAAACCCACCGGGCTTGAGGTGCTTGAGCGAACAGCAGCCATTCCAAGGTCCTTGGCTCTCGATGGCAAACATCACCCCTTGAGCATTGCTCCCCACGCCGCCCGGACTGCGCAAACCGCTGCAAATCGGAATCATTTTACCACCTGGCGTGACCTTCACGGCCCACCCGCGAAACAAGTTGTGGGATTCGTAGGAACTGCTCAGGCCCAGCGCGACCCAGATGTTCCCCTCGGGGTCGTGCTTCGAAGCGAAGGCGAACTCGTGCCCCTCGGCATAGCCCCAGTTGTTGCTCAAGGTGTCGTAGCGGTCGGCGACCCCATCCCCGTCAGCGTCGGAGATGCGGGTCACATCAGCCCAACTCGTGGCGGTCATGGCTCCATCCTTCCACGACAGCGAAAAGACCTCATCCTGCCCGCTGGCGAAGAGGTGGTATTCGGGCCGCGGCGGCGAATCGAAGGCCCCTCGAACAAAATAGATATCACCACGGCGAGTACCCACGGCGAGGCGTCCATCGGGCAGCACTTCCAACCCTCCCGGATGCAACGGAACCCCGGACGGAATGGGGATGTCGACGATGGGATAATATTTAGCCTCCTCCTGCGCGGTGCCCCACATCGCACCGAGGTCTTCTTCGGCCCGAAGGACGGACACAGCCGCCCACGCGGTGAACGCCCCCAGTAAGCACCTCTTCGCCAGCGATCCCCGCATCGAAACCATCGATGGCGGCCTCGAGGCCGGGGCCCCAGCACGACCCGTCTGCGATTCCAAAGAAGGAGTTACCATTGGTATTCGAGGGTAAGGGTGGATCGGCCAGCAGTAGGATTCAGGAGAATAAGGACTTCGTCAGATGCCCCGCTGCGCACTCTGCCCGAGTGATCGCTGGTGATACGCAGTTGGAGTGAGTCGGCACTGAAATTCCGCGCCGAAGACGAAGTGATGCGCTGGCCCACCGCCGCACGGAATTCAAAGGGCTGGGTGGCTGGGGAAGCCGCCGAGTCCGTCAATGCCGGCGAGCCTGAGGGGCCCGTGAAGGTCAAGGTCCGCCGGAAATAAGCCTTGGCCTGCGCATCGAGTACGTCTTCGAAAAAATCTTCCACCAGAACGCCCCCATAACGATACCGGAAGGTCGGACGCCGACGGGCATCCAAATGGTAGCCGAGGAACTGATATCCATGGTCTTGGGGAAAGAGGTGATTGGTCTTCGCCTTGCGAGGCCAGGTGGCTTCGGGGGATTCGAGACGGTGGAAGGGAATCCCAGGGGGGAAGTTAATTGAATCGGTACCCCGCGGGTGGAAATGCCCGGCATCGATGCTCACAAACTCGCCCTTCCAAAGCATTCGAAGCGCCATTTCGCCGGAGTCGAATCCGAGGTTCAGACGCTCCGGATACCCGACGCCGATCCCGCGATAGCCCACCGGACCTTGCCCTCGGCACAACTCAGTTGTGTCGCCGACTCGCAGTTCTCGGGACTGCCGGGACAATCCCACAGGCTTTTTGGCCCGGTCGCCATCGGCCAGATAAACCCACAAGGCTTCGATTTGCTGAGCCGCATCGCCCTCCAGCAAATTGGTCCGCCCCGAACGGCCTTCCGGCCAGTAACTGGGCATGATGACCGTCGGATTGAATCGGGCCGGTTCCCGCAAATAGAGGTGGAACCAGTTTTTCTGAAGCCGGTGAGAAGCGGTTGCCAAATCGATCGCCCCCATCTCGCCGGATTTCTGTCCGTTGAACTCGTGGCAGGCGATACAACTGAACCCCTCACTGCCGACCAGTTCGTGCCCGACGTTTCGGAAGAGCGGGCCTGGAGGGACTTCAGGAATGCGGGCGGATTCCAAATGGTCGACGCGGGCGAACAACTCCACCAAGTGTCCCACCTGCGCCTCGCCATATTGAGGCATGCTGGCATCGAGATAACGGCGCGCGCGTTTGCCGTGCAGCAGCACATCGCGGAAGCCCTCCGGCGTGAGCTTGGCCCCCACATGATTCAAGGTTGGCGGCAGACGGCCTGCATCTCCCAGACCTGGTTCGGTCCCCGTGAACAATCCGGCCCGCTCCGCCGCAACGCCACCCACACCCGACCGTTCATGGCAGGCAATGCAGTTGAAGGTGACGAGCGTTTTCTGGATCCGCTGGGAGTCCGTCCACTCAGGTGCTTGGGCGCGCGCCAAGGCCTGCGTGATGTGCGCGCGCTGCTCACGGTTCAAATCGTACCGCGGCCACCGACCGACCGCTTCGCTCAGGCACCCCTGCCCCGCTCGCAAGCTGGCCCACGCCGGTCCCGGTGCGGAGCGAACCTGAAGATCATCGTGACACTGGGCGCACCCGCGCGTGGCGAACTCCTGCCGACCTTGGGCCGCGAGAGCCGGGTCCACCGAGACGGGTTCAAAGGCCGCAATGGGCTCGCGGGACACGGACAGCAGGGATTCCGGCAACGGATTGCGCGGAACACCCGGCCCCTCCATCTCGAAGGCAAACTTCGGATCGTGCCCGGTGTGAAAATAGGTGAGCTGGATGGATCGCAATCCCGATTCCAATTCCAGCTCCACGTCCCACTCCTTCACCCCGCGACCATCGCTGGGTTCCTGAACGACGAGCGAATGACCGTCGATCGTCAGCGAACCGCCGTTCATCGTTAGGAAGAACCGGTGTTTGCCTCGCGTGGCGATCTTCATCCAGCCCTCGTAGCGAATGGCCGTGTGGTGCCCTACCTCTCCGAGGCTTTTGAGGGAAAAGTCTCGAACTTGCCCAGCCCGTTCGGCCCGAACTTCCTCGCTATTCAACCCCTCCCAGACCTGTCCCCGATACAGCGTGTAAGCCAAGGCTCCGGGCACCCGCGTGCGTTGCAGCAAGTAGTGCGCGATGCGCTCCGAATCCTGAGGACTCAAACGCATGTCCGGCATCCGGCCCGAAGGACGGCTCAAGTGCGGCTGGCGCAAAAATCCTGACAAACTTCGGAAACTGTACTTCGACTCCAACGCCAAAAGCGGAACCGAACTCCCCGCTAAGGGCCCCACTCCATTGCTCTCCGGTGGTTGATGACAGGCCGCACATCCCCGCGACACGAACAACCGTTGCCCATGACCGGCCGCCACCGCATCCGGAGGCTGCAGCGAAAACTCGTTCTTCCGGAGCGAGAGCAGAAAATGGGTGATAGCCCGAGCGCTTTGGCGACGTTCCTCCGCTCCCAGCGACGCCAACACGTCCGGCATGGTGGTCCCGCTCCGAGTGCCGTGGGGATCGGCGATGTAGCGCTCCAAATAGGCGGGATTCACCCGCGAGCCCACCTCGGAAAGTCGCGGAGCCTGCTTCGATCGTGCCTTGAGCGACCCCTCGCCCGCATGACAAGCCACGCAGTTCAATTCTTCGATGAGCACCTGACCGCGCAGTTCCGGGTCGAGCGTTCCCGTGGCCAAGCCAGGGATCATGGGTTGGGCCCAGGCCCCGAGCATCAGCCCGCACGCCGCGAGCAGGACAGCCACGCGTCCCCAGGCGAGGCTCTGAGGCGCCCTGCGCATTCCGGACATCGGCTGGACTCGCATGGGTTAAAGTCAGCGAGAACACCGAGCGGATGTCACCAGCAAATCGCCGACGGCGGGTCGGAGCGATCGCCAACTTACGTCCTAACCTTGCAGACCGACGGCATCGCGAATGGCACGGGAACGCCGGGTCGCTGGCCTAGCTTGGCTCAAGAACACGGGCACGCGACGCTGACAGCAAGAGTCCGGCAACTTTCCGCACGGGCCGCCAAAAGCTCTCACCAAAAAATCATGTGTGGATCAGGGAATTCCAACGGAGGCAGCAAAATTGAAAATCGTTCCATGACCCCTTTCCTGGCTGAGCAGATCCGATTCTAATCCAGTCCTGGCACCTTCAGAAACCGATCCAAGTTGATTGTTTGCTCTGCCTTGACGCTGAAAAGTCCGTAGATTTCACCATCGTTCAGATCTATACCCATTCTTTGTATTCGTCGCAGCGCTGTATCCCGGAATTTGCGTGCTGTCCGGAGTTCTCCAAGGTGGCGGGAGAGGTTTCGGTTCTCGTTGAGTGGAGTCAATTCCTGCCAAGCCTTTTTAGCCGATACCTGAAGGTCGACCTCTTCCAACCGGACCTTTTCTCGGACATTGGTCGCGACCTCGAACGCAGATCTCAGGTCACTGTATGTCAGGGCAGCGAGTCGAAGCCTTAAGACGGAGTTCGTTCGACACACTTCGTGATCATTGAGTGTTGAGATGATCGCCTCGAGGGGTCCGTTGTTGGTTTCCTTGATCTGCTCGTTCAGAGTTTCCTCGGTCCAGGGTTCCGAAGGGATCGGCTGGATGGAGAATTTCGAGATGGTTCCTTCCAAAGACGAGAGTCCAGACAGGGGTTCTGATTGTTCGTCAGAACTGGTGATTGATGGCACAGGCTTTGGATCCAACTCCGGTGCGTCGGAGTGATTCGAAATTCCACGCCGGTTGAATGCGATCAATCCCAGAATCGCTATGAGCAACAAGGCGGAGCCTTGGAAAGAAGAAGAAGGAGGACTCATGGTTTCGGCAATTGAATTGACTCTGGTGTTCTCATGAAATTCCAAGGAAACACCGCGGGTTTTATTATTTGAGATTTATTGAGTTCACCTGAGTCGCGGCTTTCCGAACGGAAAAACATGTGATTGGTGTCATACCACTCCATGTTATTAAATCGGGTAAAACCGGCAATCATCAAGCTCTGGTTGGGGCGCAGTTTGAGAATGGAAGTCAATTCTTGATCACTCAAATCCACCCCGGCATTACGAATCCGTCGTATGGCGAATTCACGATTCCTACGTGCCACCTCCATGTCTTCGATGTTTGTCAATATTCGATCACGATTCACTGAAATATTCGGTTCCTGGATTCCCGGGGATAGTTCCTGTAGTTGAAAAGTGATCTCGGTATTTACAATGGATCCCCAATGACTCGTGAACAAGTCGTTTGCATCCCAGAGGTCAACGTAGGTGAGCGCGGTTAGGGATAGGGCAAAATCGGTATTTGTCCTGCAGGGGTTGTGCTTGGTTAGGATGGTAAAAATCTCTCCGAAAGCCTCTCTCCCGCTGCGTTGAGTGAACTCAATAAATTCAACCGGGTCGATCCGCGATTGTGACGGTTGGATCATTTCAGCAATTGGTGGAACAGATTGCCGCTCGACGCTGCGGGGTAAACCGAGTTTGTTAGCATTTTCGTCTACACTGCTGGCATCTTTGCTAGAATCGATAACCAATGAACCCACCGCCGATCGACGGCTTTTGAGTTTTTGCTGTACGACGGCAAAAATAATAATCACCAACACTACTATGACTCCTAGAATCTTCGACATGCCGCTGCGCGGAATACTAATTTTAATCATGGTCAGATTGAATAGACAACAAAGTGGTGCAGGTTTGCGTTTTATAAATATAACATCTATAAAACGCATCACTTTCTAGTTGGTAATAAATAAATCGCTAACGACTATAATCAAACCAACTAATTAATGGACCGTGGGTGTTCTCTTGAGACATCATAGGGTTTACATCCGCGAAACTAAATGGTGCTGACGGACTGTAGGTGACCATAACACTTTGAATCTTTTCCTTTGCGTCGAGAGTAAAGTAGGCCAACGTGGTTGATTCATCTAAGCAATTATTAGGCACCTTTTTTGTGTTGAAAGCAACCTTAGTCGTGTGAATCGGCAGGCTATTTATCATTAATGACGGGTAACGCAATGTATTCACAACGACCCGCAGTTTTGATGAAATTACAATACTTGTGTATCCAGTTTTACCATCTTTACAGTAGTATTCATAGTTATCTAACTACACTGGAAACGAGGCGTTATCTTTACCTATCGTTTTTCTGACGAATTCTCCATTGCCGTCGTACTGACTACAGGTGGTGTCTGTTCGGTAAATGCGACTACCGATCGTATCAATTTGCATGATTGCAATTACAACAGTTATTGTATAAGGACCAGACTCGTTTTTCCAATCATCAGGGACCCGCTGTTCGAATGTCCATTTTACCCAGGGAACATCGGTTGAAACCTGATAGATTCCCGGATCTGATTTTAAGTAGAGCCATAAAGGCTTGAGTGCATCCGCCCCGCTTTCAACCACCTTGCCAGCCACTACAGCAATCACCGCATCACGGGCAACGAGACCAGCAAGGGGAGCAGCCATAGCAACGGGCTGAACCGAAATCAAAATGAGAACTAATAATAAAAAGTAGCTTAGAGTTGCAGCGGCTGATTTATTTTTAGTTTTTAACCAGTCGTTTTTTATTAATTTATTAGTATGCACATCTTTTTTTAATTCGTGTTTTTTGATTCTTGCTATTGTAAGTTGGAATGGGTAATTTATATATTAATAAGACCGCCGAATTATCATACCGGAGGAAACGCTTGGATGGCTCCTCCAGCCAGGGAGGGCTTGTCGTGTTCTGAAGGCGCAGATTGAGTTTGAACCCTCGACGTTGCTGTTGAAGGTGCAGGAAACTCCTGAGCTGTGGCCGGAACAGAGTGCGCGAGTCGGCACCCCAGTTGTCATCCACGACCAAATTCGGCAAGTCGGCAGAAGCCAGAAGCCATCACCCTGCCTGCGAACGGTCCAGCGCGACGATTGGGCTGGGATCACCAGGGCGGCGATGCCTGCCTCGGGCCGCGACTGGTTGCCAACGCACCCCACGGGCTGACTACCGAAAATTCGGCGCAGATTCCATGGGTGTTGGTGATCTCTTATTGCGATCTTCATTTTTGGTTAATTTAACATCAATTTAAGTCAATATTTTAATTTTTTTAGGTTTTTTGATGCCAATAAAACCTGATTCGAAGGATGCAGATTTTGGCACTTTTAGTGCCATTTTACGTCATCGACCTCCTGTTTTGGCACACTCCACTGATGCGTTAATTATTTTCGATCCACCCACCGATGACCGGCGGCGTTCTTCCTAGATTTTACGTAGTGGCGTTCCAAAAATTTTGTGCCGGCGAAGGGGCTGTAGATTGTCGCGATGCTTGGGTCTGGTCGTGGATCCCCACAGCATCGGGCGGGGTCTTTTGCGGGATCGCAAGGGCCGACGCTGGACTCAGATCGCCGCACAGGCGGCGTTTTTCTACCACCAGTTCTAGACCCTTCACCGGCAGCGCCCCGGAACGGGACAATGACAGGCGTCTTAGCAATGTTCCGGAATTCCTTGAAAATTGCCGGTTGGAATTTCGCGGTTTTACCGGATCCTCGACTCCATTTTCTTCCAGAATAAGCGCCCGCGTTTCTTTCTTCCTCCAGATGAGGCCGAATGCGTCCGGGGTCCACCAGACTTGATAAGAATTTCCTCGGGCAATCGACAAGCTGGGGCCGGATCGATGATCCGTTGAGTTTCTAGGCTCAGCGGTTTTCAAACCGGCAGGTTTCATCGGTTTTCACTCCGTCGCTGACACAGGCCGGGACTGCTGGCTAAGACCGTTCCCTTCTGGGGCCATTTAGTTCCGAGGTCGCCAACATCGCCTCCGTACTCAACGACACTTATTCTTCCACGGGGAAATAATCATCGCCATCCACCTGCTCATCGCGATCCCTATCTGGGTTCACCGTCCGACGCGCCGCACACAAATTCTCCGAGAGCACCAGGCCTCCGGCAGCCAATCCACCGGCCACGAGGGCTGCCCCAAGACCCTGGGCCAACCGCGGCCGCCCAAGGCCTGCCCGTGCGAAATGCCCTGACCCGCCCACAGGCCGACAGGCGCAGCTGGCCCAACAGGGCTCAACCCGTGAGCACCACCGTCAGGGCCACCAGTGCCGCCATCGGCAAGGTCTCATGGACGAGTCCGTAGGTGTACCAGAACGGATACACCCACAGCACCGCGGTTGACCTCAGTAGGAAAAAGGGTTGCGGGACGATTTTAGCATTCGTTGCAGCCACGTTTTCGCCGCTGCCAATCGCGGGTACCTCGACAAGTCTTTATCAGGTTTGGAGGGGTCGCGGTCAGGGCTGAGGCCAATCCCGGTCCCTACCGCGACCGTTTTCGAAGCCCCTCGGCAAGCGCCGGGAATGCCGTTGCTCCCGACTCTGATGATAGCAGCTTTTCGCCACCAAATATCGCCTCGTCTTACCGACCGAGGAAGAACTGCGACTGGAGCTGGAGCGCGACCGCGAGGAGATCGAAGCCCGCAGGAATCTTGAAACTGAAAGCGAATAACGCATGACCGACACCAACCAACGCCACCTGGGCAATACCCTTTGGCAACGGGGTCAGGGAACGGGGTCAGGGAACGATTTTCGAATTTGCTTCAGCCGCATGTTCGCCGCCCGTGGCTGATGCCTCGACCAGAACACCGGGTCGGGAGACCTGGCCCAAAGGCTCTCCGAATCCTGGTGACCGCGTTCCCCGGGCCGTGCGAACGCACGCACACCGCAATTCGTTTTATCCGAACGCTCATTCGGGAGATTGTCTTGAGGAACGCCCCTCCCTAGCCTGCGGGCATGAAACCCTGCTGGCTATCCCTGCTGGCCGGCACTGCTGCCGCCCTGATGGCAGTGGAGACTCTATTTTACCTCCCGGTTTTAGCTTCGACTGCGAGTCCCCTGAGCTTCAACAGGGACGTACGCCCCATCCTTTCGAACCACTGTTTTTCCTGCCACGGATCCGATGTTCAGCAGCGGAAAGCTCAACGTCGGCTAGACACCTTCGATGGGGCTGTAGCCCTTCGTGACGGTATCCAAGGTATCGCGCCGGGAAAACCCGCTCAGAGCGAGTTGTGGCGACGCGTGACCTCATCGGATCCGGAGGAGGTCATGCCACCGGCCAAGTCAGCGAAGCGGTTGTCTGAGGCCGAAAAACGCACCCTTCGTGCTTGGATCGAAAACGGAGCCCAATACGAGGCCCATTGGTCCTTTGAACCTCCACGGTCGACTCCCCCTCCCCGCACTATCGATGGATCCTGGCCGCGGAATCCGATCGATGCCTTCGTGCTGGATCGCCTCGAAAAAGAGGGCCTAAAACCCGCACCTGGGGCGCCCCCTGAAATCCTCCTGCGCCGCGCATCGCTCGATTTGACCGGACTCCCGCCCTCCGAGGCTCTGCTCTGTCGTTTTTCATCCAACCCAGACGATCAGGAGTATTTACGGGCGGTCGATGAACTCATGGCGTCCTACGCCTATGCAGAACGCCAAGCCCAAGACTGGCTCGATCTGGCACGGTACGCCGACTCCAACGGTTTTTCCGACGACCAGACGCGCACCATTTGGCCCTATCGGGACTGGGTGATCAAAGCCATCGCCCAGAACATGCCTTTCGACCAGTTCACCATTGAACAACTGGCCGGTGACTTGTTGCCCGAGGCTACTCCCGAACAAACGATTGCCTCGGCATTCCACCGGAACGCGCCCCAGGCCAAGGGCAACACTTATCCAGTCGAAGAATACCGCATCAAAGGCGTCATCGACCGGGTCAACACAACGGGCACCGCCTGGCTGGGGCTGACCCTCGGATGCGCCGAATGCCACGACCACAAATTCGATCCCATCAGCCAGCGTGAATACTTTTCGCTGTTCGCAATTTTTAACAACGTGGTCCACAGCGGCGAAGCCTTTGCCCAAGACGGACCCTTCTTCGATACACCGCTTCCCGCCGACATGGCCGGGAAGTCTCCGGCAAATCGCACGGTGCGGAAAATTCCGGTAATGGCAGAACAGGCGACTCCGCGTGAGACCCGGGTGCATGTCCGCGGCAATTTTCTGCGAAAGGGAGAGATTGTCTTACCCGGAGTCCCAGCCGTGTTCGGGACGGATCCAGGGACACACCCGACCAATCGGCTTCAACTGGCCCGCTGGCTGGTCGACGGAAAAAATCCCCTGACCGCACGTGTGGCCGTGAATCGTTTGTGGCAGTCCAGCTTCGGCCAAGGATTGGTTCGAACGCCTGCCGATTTCGGAAAACAGGGCGCATCGCCGTCCCACCCGGAACTGCTGGACTGGTTGGCCCGCGAACTCGTCTCCAGCGGCTGGAATCTCCGACTCATCCATCGATGGATCGTGACCTCGTCCACCTACCGGCAGGCCGCACACAACCCCGGCGATCCAGCACGGCTTCTGGACCCTCAGAATCTCCTATTGGCCCGAGCGCCGCGTCCACGACTGGGGGCTGAACAAATCCGGGATCAGGCTCTGGCTACTGCTGGACTGCTCACTCTGGCCTACGGCGGCGAACCGGTCTTTCCCCACCAACCCGAACACTATTGGGAAGAACGAGCCTTACCCGGAAAATGGGCTCCCAGCCTCGGGGCCGACCGCTACCGCCGCAGCCTGTACACCTATTGGCGGCGCATGGCGCTGCATCCCACTCTGGAACTGCTCGATGCACCTGCCCGAACCGTGTGCACGGCCAAACGAACTGTGTCCAATGTGCCCACGCAAGCGCTGGTAACCCTGAACGACCCCATCTTCACCGAGGCGGCTGAGGCCTTCGCCCAAAGAATTTTGCACGAGGCCCCTGCCACCGATACGATCCGCCTCGAACACGGCTTCCAGCTGGCCCTGGCTCGCAAGCCTTCTCCGGAAGAGCGCATGCGGTTCCTCGAATTCCTCGCCCTGCAGCACGCACGAGGTCTGGATGATGCAGCGGCCTGGACCCGCGCTGCGGCGGTCCTGCTTAATCTGGATGAATTCTTGTGCCGGCCATGAACCGCTACCCCTTTCCCACCGAACGGCTGGCGACTTCCTCTCGCCGAGCCTTCTTGCAACACAGTGCAGCGGGCTTGGGCACCATCGCGCTGAGCACCTTGCTGAGGGCCGACCCGCGCGGAACCCATTTCGCCGCGAAGGCCAAGCGGGTCATTTTCCTCTTCATGGCGGGAGGGCCGTCTCATGTGGATCTTTTTGATCCAAAGCCCCGACTTCAGGAACTCGACGGAAAACCCATCCCAGCCGAATTGCTCAAGGACCATCAGCAATTCGCCCTCATCCGGGGCACTCCTGCCCTCAAAGGATCCTCCCGCCTCTTTGCACCCTGTGGGCGCTCCGGAACCATCGTGTCCGATTGGTTGCCCCATCTGGCCCAGGTGGTCGATGACATCGCGGTGATCCGTTCCATGAAAACGGACACCAATGTCCACGATCCGGCCGTCAACCTCATGAACTGCGGATCCATGATGTTCGATCAGCCCACGCTGGGTGCCTGGCTCTCCTACGGACTCGGATCCGAAAATCACAACCTGCCGGCCTACATGGTGCTGACCTCCGGGTTCGATGACGGCCAACCGCTGCTCCAAAGCTTCTGGGGCAACGGATTCCTCGATTCACGTCATCAAGGCGTTCCCTTCCGCAATCAAGGAGATGCTGTTCTGCACCTGGCCAATCCGGCGACGGTCACGCGAGAACAGCGCCGCGAACAACTCGACCTGCTCCGTTGGATGAACCAACGCCAGCATGACGCGCTGGGCGATCCTGAGATTTTGTCGCGCATCGCATCGTACGAGATGGCCTTCCGCATGCAGGCCAGCGTTCCCGCGTTGACCGACCTTCGAAACGAGTCGCCAGCGACCCTTCGCTTGTACGGTGCGGAACCGGGGAAACCCTCCTTCGCCAACAATTGTTTGATGGCACGAAGACTCATCGAAGAAGGCGTCCGGTTTGTTCAACTCTATGACCGAGGATGGGATTCTCACACGGACATCCAACGGGAGCATACTCGCCAATGCACCGCTACTGATCGACCCACCGCGGCGCTTTTGACCGACCTCAAGCAACGCGGGTTGCTCGACGACACGCTCGTCATCTGGGGAGGCGAGTTTGGTCGCACGCCTGTCGCCCAGGTTTCCGGCAAGACCTTTGGGCGAGATCACCATCCCCACGCCTTCACCATGTGGATGGCCGGAGGAGGCGTGAAGCGCGGGGTCACCTACGGCACCACCGACGAGTTCGGCTACCACACCGAGGAGAACCCGGTGCACGTCCACGATCTCCACGCAACCATCCTGCACCTCTTGGGCCTCGATCACGAACGGCTCGTCTTCCGAAACCAAGGCCGGGACTTCCGCCTGACCGATGTCTCAGGAACCGTGGTGAAGGCTCTGCTGGCTTGAACCCAGAGCCAGAATGACTCGGAAACAGGGTCAAAAACAGGGTCCGGGAACAATTTTAGTTTTGGGATGTCGCGCTGGGGGACGCCGGGTCGGGAGACCCGGCCTGCAGGGGGATGTCGCAGGCTGGGCCGCCTCGGACTGGCTAAACCGGCCGCTCAGGCCTCGGGGGTGACGCCCAAGACGAGGTCAAAGTGGGCAGCCCATTCGCCGGCCTTCGCCCCACGCATCGGCTTGAATCCGACGGTCACGGCGTCGCGATCCTGCTGGGTCTTCAACTCGCGCCAGATCGAGTCCTTCTCATTGCCGGGATGCCCCTGAATGTAGAGCTGGGTGGTGATCAATTCGTGGCCGCCACGACGGATCTTGAAATGGATGTGCGGTGTCCGGGGCGAGTACGGCACGGGCTTGATGGTCCGGAACAAGTACTCCCCAGTGCTTCCAGTCGAGAACCGGCCGAACCCCTGAAATTGCTTGTCCTGACGCGACCGATTCGAGGTGTCGCCGGTGTGCAGATAAACTCCGTGGGCATCGCACTGCCAAATTTCTACCAACGCGTTGCGTACCGGTTTGCCGCCCACATCGAGCACCCGTCCGCTCACATAGCCCACCTCCCCCACCGCCGGGGTGAGGGCGTTGTTAATGACGATTAAGTCATTGTCGGTGTCGAGCGGCAGGTGGTTCGGATAGTAGGGCCCCTCGGTGCCGGAGGGGGTTCGCGTCAGGGCCTCGGCGAAGGCGCCGGCCGATGTGAAGCAAGCGGCGACAGCACCGGTCGTCCGAAGGAAATCCCGACGCGTCTTGAGGGGCAGCAGTAGATTCATGGGAGCGCCTCCAGCAAACCCAAGGCTTCGGGCCCTGCCGAGAAGAATCGCTGGGATTTAAGAGGTTACAGCGACGAATCCAGACGATCAAGCCCGAGGGCCTCAGAGAAAACCCTCCACAGAAGTGAGCCGCGGGATTCACTGGGTTCACCGACCTGCGGGAATCACGGCAGGGATTCTCAACCGCTCCACGGGGGACAGTTCCCGCAGCGTCGACTTCCCATTCTTCCACAGCACGAACTCGCGGATGGCCAGCACGGCGTTGGGAGGTTGGTTGATGGTCGAACGGATCCGCAGGGCCACCACCCGGCGGTTATCTAGCGGGGCGTCGGCCACTCCATTTTTAAAGCGGGCGACCTCCTGCCATCGGCCATAGCCAGTGGAGACCTCCAGCACACCCTGCCTGAGGCGATGGTCACCATTGGGCATTCCCGTGATGGCTTGGATGCGATCGAAGGATGCTGGGGACGACAGGACAATGGTGAAGGAATCCACGTCCCGGCGCGGGCCCCAGGTCATGTGGTAGGTGTCGAGGTCGCCGTCGAACGCGTGCAGGGGGTAGAGCGCATCGTAACCCTGGCCGCGGTCGATGCCGGTCAGAGTCCACCGCCAGTCCTCATCGTTCCGGTTGAAGCATGAGGGATAAATGAGCGGAGGCATCGAGTCCTGAGCTCTGGCAGGAAGGGCGGGCTGGATGGGATGGCCGAATCCCGGGCCCGTCACAATGCCCATCGCGGCGAGGCGATTCACATGGGTTTTCACCCGGCCCAGGAACTCCTCGAAGTCCGGTTTTTCGACGCCCCATCCGCGCTCAGCAAGGGCCAGCACTCGGGGGAAAGCCTGACTCTCGATGTGATCCTCGGGGATCATCTCCCCCCACAGGCAGGCCTCCACACCGAGCACGTGCGACCGGGCCTCCGGCGTGAGCCCTGCCGATGGCGGCAGAGGATCAAAGTCATAGGCGGTCTTCAGCGTGGTGCGCTCGATGTTGTAGTTAAAATAGTGATGGTTGCCGGTCGACATCACGACATCCCATCCAGATTTGGCCGCGGCCCAACCGCTGTTGCCCTCATTGTCCCAGCACGTGTAAATGGCCCCCTTCGCAACACCGCCCCAACCCATGATGCGTTTCCCGCGTTTCGCGGCCAGTTCCGTCACCCGTTGCATGAACCAGGCGTGAAGATTTCCGACCTGCTTCTGCTTGGCCTGGCATTTCGGGCATTCACCCCAGTATCGCATCTCCGCTTCGTCTCCTCCGACATGCAAAATGGGTGAAGGAAAAAGCTCCGCCACCTCGGCAAACACGCCGTCGAGGAACTCGAACACCCGTTCGTTGCCCGGACAGAATTCCGAACCGCACAGCGGATCGATAGGAAACGGGGCAATGCTCCGGCGGGTCCCGAAACAGTTCAATTCGGGATAGGCAACCAACGCCGCCCCGGAATGGGACGGGGTCTCGATTTCCGGGATCACGGTGATGAAGCGCTGGGCGGCGTGAGCGACGATTTCGCGGATATCTTGCCGGGTGTAAAAGCCCCCGATCCGCACCCCTTCGCCGAGGTCGGCCCAGGCACCGACGCGCGTCAGCTTGGGATACTTCCGGATCTCCACCCGCCAGCCATCCACATCGGTGAGATGAAGATGGAGGCGGTTGAGCTTGTGATACGCCATCCAATCGAGGCACCGGAGAATACCCTGCTTACCGATGAACTGCCGCGCAGGATCGAGCAGCACACCGCGCCAGGGAAAGCGGGGCTTGTCCTCAATCCTGACCACGGGCACCGACCACTCCACGCCGGGCTGGAGGACTGAAGACTCCAGAGCGGCGGGGAACAACTGCCGCAAAGTCATGCATCCGTAAAAAGCTCCCGCACCCGAGGCGGCACGAATGAGGACTCGATCGGGCAGCACCTCCAACTGGTAGCCCTCCTCCCCCAATACGGCAGCGTCTCCCGACAACGCCACCTGGATGGAGTCCGCCCTCCCAGCCTCGCCAGCGGCCGGCGACCGTCTCACGGGAAGCGGAAGCCCTGTCGAACGTCTCAGCAGGCTGGCGAGCTGTTTTCCGGTGGCCTCCGATCCCGGGACCACTGTTAGGACCGTGTTGGGTCCCAGCACAAAACGACCCTGCCCCATTTCCAACCGTGACGGTTTCGGGAGGACGGAAACCTCTGGCACTGGATCCCCCGCAACCCGGGAGATGCCTATTGCAAGACACAGGAAGAACTGAACAAACCCAAAGGAGGCAACCCTGCGCAGAGGACGGAAGTTGGCGGCGGCAGCAAGTTCAGGTTTCATTCAACGGAGATGCATGATCATGGAGAGTGGGCGGAGTTCGGGTCCAGGATCGGTGTGGTCTATACACGCAGATTGAGGGGTTTTGAAGCCTAGGTGATCCCACCTCACCCACCACATCAAACCTCACGCCAACAACCTCGCTGACACTTTTTTGATCGCACCGTCGCCGTTCCCGAGCATCCCGTTGATTCCAACGACCCCCGAGAGCGGCCATCGCAAATTGCTCTAGGCGCGCCTCCTCTAAAAAATCCACCCTCTTTCCAATGGCTGACCTGACGCACCTCTTCGCCCAAAATAAAACTTGGGCCGCCAAGATCACCCAAAGCGACCCGGAGTTTTTTCAAAAACTCTCCCGCCAACAAAACCCCGAGCACTTGTGGATCGGCTGCTCCGACAGCCGCGTACCCGCCAATGAAATCATTGGCCTGTTGCCCGGCGAAGTCTTCGTCCACCGCAACATCGCCAACGTCGTCGTCCACACCGATCTGAATTGTCTCTCTGTGATCCAATTCGCCGTCGATGTGTTGAAAATCAAACACATCATGGTCGTGGGCCACTACGGCTGCGGCGGCGTGCGCACCGTGCTGCGCTGCGAACGCGTGGGCCTCGCCGACAACTGGCTGCGCCACGTCCAAGACGTCCGCGAAAAACACCAGTGTCGTATTGATGCCCTGCCCGGTGAACCCGCCCAGCACGATCGTCTCTGCGAACTCAACGTCATCGAACAAGTCGCCAACGTCTGCCAAACCACGATCGTCCAAGACGCCTGGGCACGCGGCCAAAACGTCACGGTGCATGGCTGGATCTACGGCCTCAAAGACGGCCTTTTGCGCAACCTCAACACCAGCGTCGCAAACCCCGCCGATCTACCCACCGCACAAGCCGCCGCCCTCGCGGCGCTCTGAGGGATTGTATTTGTCCGCAAATCAGTTGGGCTGAACCGATGCAAGAACACCTGCCCACAACGCACTCCGGGGCAAATCGGTGGTGGCCCATTTGCGTGGCAGCTGCCCTCGCGTTGCTGGGAACGTGGACTCAGGGTGGACTCCGCGCCGATGACTGGCCGCAATGGCTAGGACCCCAGCGGGATGCAAACTGGAGGGAGACTGGAATCCTGAAGACATTTCCCGCCGGCGGCCCCCGACGGGTGTGGCGCACCGCCATCGGATCCGGATACACCGGACCGGCCGTGGTCGGAAATCGGGTGTACTTGATGGATCGCCAGGTCGCAACCAATGCAGCGAAAT
>Ga0209597_1001218_pt1 | contig 16882 bp, 7 predicted proteins | sample M_140625_MF_Meta_FD_187316 | JGI IMG/M metagenome (GOLD analysis project Ga0209597, IMG submission 187316) | Freshwater microbial communities from Lake Montjoie, Canada to study carbon cycling - M_140625_MF_MetaG (SPAdes) (version 2) | ecosystem: Environmental > Aquatic > Freshwater > Lake... | reverse complement strand
CGATGACGGATAAAAACATTCGATGTATTTTTATGAACGGGAGGCATTACAAGATATTCCTTTTAATCACGATGCAACACGGATTAGGATTGCCACCCGACTTGCGTTCCAATATCGACTATGTTTTTATATTTCGTAATAATATTGTTAAAGAAAGAGAAAAGATATACAATCATTACGCGGGTATGTTCCCTACATTCGACGTGTTCAATCAGGTGATGAATCAATGTACCGAGAACTTCGAGTGCCTTGTGATAGACAACAAGGTTCAGTCGAACAACATATCGGACATCGTATTCTGGTATAAAGCACAGGACACCAATTATAAAATGTGTTCGCAAGACCTATGGGAGATGCAATCCTTACAAGACCAAAGGGATTTGATGGGGCTAATGAATGAAGAAGTAGATGACACCGAGGACTATGACCCAGGCGTCTTTGTAAAAAAGAAGCATTCGAAGTTGATTAAGGTGAAGAAACACGCGTCGTATTAGGACGACTTACAGTCGGAAATCGATAGACACGTAGCGAATATTTCGATACACTTATCATTACAAGGAAGTCCGCAGACATCGCAAGTGTTTATAATTTTACATTTATTACATTTATTACATATAGTATTATAAAGCATATTGTCCGCAGAATAGCAGAGGAAACAATAGGACATTCTGATATAGCGAGATATAAAAGATAGATATCAATTATTATTAGAAAAAAGTAGGTTTCTTATTTTTAGTTTCAGTAATGTGTATCTTTTTTATTTGACTTATATCGGTGATATTGCTTACTACGCTCACGCTGCTCACGCGACTCGAAATACTTATAGTATCATCATCGTAGTTATCATATTTCGCATATTTCTTTTTGCTGACGCCCTCATCATCAGGCATTTTATAAGCCATTTTAGTCTGAGATAACGAACTATATTCGTCTTTGATAGTATCCCATTCTTTGTGAATAGTATTTGGGATACTCGTTTCATCTTCCTTATCTTTATCGCGGTTCGCAAAGGATATTTCTTGCGAATTGAACGTCTCGTCGGGTTCGCCTGTTTCATCTGCTTCATCTGCTTCACCAGTTTCATCTACTATATTATTTATTTTATTATCTTCACAAATCGCATTGGTGGGTTCTTCGATGACTGTGTGTTTTTCTTCTGATTCGACTGCTTCTGCTTCTTCGGCTGCTTCGGCTGTTTCTGCTTCTTTGTCTATCTTTTTATTTATCCTTTTATCTTTACCAGTATCATATTCTGCTTCTTCATCTTCTGCTTCTTCATCTTCTGCTTCGCTTTCTTCTTCTGCTTCGCTTTCTTCTTCTGCTTCGCTTTCTTCTTCTGCTTCGCTTTCTTCCGCTTCATCCGCTTCCTCTTCCGCTTCCTCTTCCGCTTCCTCTTCCGCTTCGCTTTCTTCGCTTTCTTCGCTTTCGTCTGCTCCTTTGGCGATGGGAGTTTTCTTCTTTTGTTTGGTAATCTCAACATCTACGCTTTTGGCATCTGTATCTTTGTATTGATGTACGTTATCACTTAGGTTATCTTCAATCTGTTTAAATATTTCATCAAAAGGTATAAAGTCTCGAAAGGTTTTCTTAACAATCGCTCTGATGTTTTCCTCAATGATATTGAGATTATTTTGATATTCTGCGTCCTTTATGTTGTTCCGATTATACAAGTAAGCGTTCTTCCAAGAGAACGAAGCAGCGTTTATATAACACTTATGAACGAAATCTTCGGCATTCGGTATCTTAATTTTAATATTATCAAACTGCTCACGATACTCATATATCTTAATTTTTATCGTGGTAATGATAATGATTTTAATCAGGTTCGCCAAGTATTTACATTTGGTATATTTAACAATCTTCTTGTATTCATCACTCACGATGTTATTGTTCCATTTGCGGATACTATATAACTCATTTTGAAATCCTTTAAGCCCCTTTTTCTCTTCTATCATCTCGGTATAGAGAGCATATATTCGCTTTGATATAGCGACACTAAGGATATCCTGTATATGTTCAATATACTCGTCTCGTGTATCAATTAAACCTTCCATATATTTAGTAATTTATAATATTCTTTATATACTCAAAAAACAAAAGGAGAATTGTGATAAAGTTGGGATTATTTATTTTAGAAAGTTATAATGGATTTTTAGAAAAGAAAAAATATCTTGAAGTTCTAAGTAATATGTGATATTAAGGGTTATAAATCGCTATAATATTTATTCAAAATAACCTTATCTATATATATTAACTTCTCAGGGGTTGTTGATAAATATATTTTATGTAAATCTATATGCTGTTTAAATATATCATCATTAAACTCACGGACGGTGTATGTCCTTACTTTCGCTCCTATCCGTTGGTTCATTTCTTTTGTCGTTATTATACTCCCGCCATATATTGTTTTCGCGTATGCGTTCATATATATTTTTAGTAAATCGTATTTCGTCGATATAGTTATATTCTTCTTGGTCGTCGGTATCACTGATTTTAAAAATGTTAAGTCATCGTCATCTAATGTTATTGTGTCTGTTAAATATTTATCATCGTGTTTATATGCGAACCTATATGGTGAGATTTCGGGTAAATATGTTTTCATTATATGTTTATATTGCTTTATCATATTATCTCGTCCCTTAAACGCCTTTAATACTAAATCATTCTTAAACTTCTCTTTCATTTTAGCATCTATCGTTTTATCACTCGATATTAACGCCCTTATATTTAGATGTGTTTTAAACTCATTATCTTGTAAAATAATGGTCTTGTAAGTTAATAAGACCTTTTTGTATTCGTCGCTTTCGACAATGTCTAATATATCTAATCGCTGTGTTATATTCTTATTAAACTTAGAATGACAAGTGCTGTTATTTATAAACGCATCATATAAATCATCCCGATTCTCTTCGATAACCTCGTTTATATTTTTCTTCTCATCGCGGTCTTGTGCGATTACATTGATATTTTTATTATTCCCTATCACGTTAAACCCCTTCGTTTTCAATATCTCGCAAATATTATAATCTAATGAAGATTTCAATATGTTCTGGTCGTATATATACTGAATATACATCTCGCTTATATTGTTATCCTTATATTCCCATTCTCCTGTTTCTTCATTTAATATATTATTGCCTAAATCCCTATATATCCTGTTTGCGTTTATATCTTTTAACGTCTTGTGGTGTGCGGTTCGTGTATCTTCTAATGTTTTATAGTCTAATTTATTACCTATGCGGTTCGTATATAAATATACCTTGTTGATATTTCGGTTTCTTGTGATTTGTTGAACGGATTGCTCAGGGTCTATTGTATTTGTCCCGTCGATAAAACAATATACATTTTGAGGCGTTGATGGTGTAAAATCTAAACCCGCAACTATCGAAGGCGAGTATATAATATATTTGTTCTCCCATTCTGTTGTGATATCTTGTATTTGCTCTCCTTCGTCGCTGGTGTATAGTAAAATATCAGTTGGTTTTACTCCTGTTTCTTGTAGTGTAATAGTTAGAATATTTGCCTGTGTCTTCGTATTACAACAACAGAGAAAATATTTCGTTTCTATTATATCCTCTTTCATTTTATCGATGATATCATCGTATTTATGTATTAAAACCACATCAATCCCACTATACGATTTATATAGATTGTTAATAAATCTATACGGCGTTGGTCTTGAACTTGCTACAAAATCCATTAATGCGATTACATTATTACATATATCCCCATCGACTGCTATTATTTGCTTACATTCCCTCATTATTTTTATAAGAAAACTTATTATAGGTAATCGTCGCCCTCCTATATTATCACAACTCAGTATATATTTTATTAAACTATGTGCTTCGTCTAAAAATATAGTGCGGTCTTTCAAGTCTATATGTTTATAATCACAAATACTGTCTATGGTCGTAAATATTGAAGATGCTACTATTTCAGGGTTATTCTTGTTTTTCTTTACATCTTCATAATATACACATTTTACACCCGCGTCCTTGAATGAGTTATATTGCGAGTTCGCTATACTCTTCAATGGACAAATGCTAAAATATAATAAATCATTATTTAAACAATATTTTATATTACTTATTGTCTTTCCCGTATTCTGTCCGCTTCGTATTATAACATCATTCGCGGTGTCCGCTGCGACTGCTCCGTATATCGACGCATCTAAGTATTTCACATTTATTTCGCTTGTTATTTTCGCTCTATTCTCTGGTGTTAATATTTCATATTCGCAATATATTTTATTAGGTGTCTTTAAAGTGTTGTCATTAGGTTCATTAGGTTCATTAGGTTCATTAGGTTCATTAGGTTCATTAGATTCCTTAGATTCCTTAGATTCATTAGGTTCATTAGGTTCATTAGGTTCATTAGATTCCTTAGATTCCTTAGATTCCTTAGATTCCTTAGATTCCTTAGATTCATTAGATTCCTTAGATTCCTTAGATTCATTAGATTCATTAGATTCATTAGATTCATTAGATTCCTTAGATTCCTTAGATTCCTTAGATTCATTAGATTCCTTAGATTCCTTAGATTCCTTAGATTCCTTAGATTCCTTAGATTCCTTAGATTCCTTAGATTCCTCTTTTTTCCTCTTTCTATATTTTACCATATATTCCCTATAATATGCTTTTTGTTCTGGGCTTTTATTGTAAGATTTCATATATCCCCTGTTATATTCCTTCTTCAACTCCTTCGTTTCCTGCTTTGCATTTTCATTTCGCTCTTTAAGCATATTATAATAATATTCGTGATATACTGGGTCTGTTAGTTTATCTTTCAACCATCCGTAAGATGATATTTTAACAGGTATATCTATTGTTGTGCTTATTTCAGTCATCTCTATATATTTATTAATGATTGCTTATATATTTATTTACCATTCTGTAAATAATCCCTCCATAGATGCTATAAAATAAAAATAAGGACATTCCAACAGCACCCCACAGCCCCCACAGCATACTCACACCTACCCCACCTTCTTCATCGATACACAATCGACGATACACCATTTGTTTTATTGAAGCCGATTTCGGATGTCTCATCAACCGAATCTTGGATGATGTCGATATGCGAGAGTATCACAATCGTATTGAAGTAATGTAAGAGGCTTTTGAGGAACACAGGGACGACGGACAAGTTGTTTTTATCAAAGTTAATGAACCCCTCGTCGATGAAGAGTTGCCGACAGAGGACGTCGTAATTATTGAAATACAAGGACATACGGAGTGCGAGAGATATCGCGAAGCGTTGAAAGCCCGATGCCTGTGATACCGATATGTATTGCTTGACGCCTTCTGTCGCTATATTGTCGTTATGGATGAGCCAGTTGATATGAACCGTGTCATTCGATATATCGACGTTATAATTCAATTTGAAGGGTTTTGTGTTTTGATGGCAAAGGGATTTAATGATTTGATTGGTTTTCTCCACGAGTCGCGAGAGTATCATCGTATCGTATAGTTCCTTGCGAAAGGCTTGAAAGTTGATTAGGATAGTATCGAGGACATCAATAATCGTATCGATATCGCTTTCAATCGCCATAAGCGAATTATAATTCTTTTTATTTTCATTGTTATACGCGTTGATGGTAGAATACTTAACAATCTTATCATTCAGGGATTTCATAGCAATCTCTTTGTTTCCCAGCAATGCGTTTAATTCGAGTTTTCGCAGAATAAGAGGTTTCATTTGCTCGTTGCGTTGGTATTCGTGATATACATCGTTCTTCTCGATAATCGCCTTCAATCGATGGTAATGATGCGTATCGATGATTTTCTTGGTGCTATCATATACCACCCATTCATCGTAGGCTTTTTGTAGTGCCTTGTATTTCGCGATGCGTGGTCGGATGACTTCGTTGTAATGAAGGGTTTTTTCTAATTCTTCGACACGCAGTTTCGTAGCATCATATTTCGTTTCCCATACCTTGTAGATGTCGCAAAGGTATTCGTCGTATAGCATAAAGGAGTAGCCAATGAAATACTCGATATACGCGGTTATCGCATTGAGGTCAGTGTCTTTTATAGCGAGTTCTTCGTGTAAAGCGGTCTTCGAGGTTATGATGTGATTCATATCGATTGTAATCTTATTACTTGCTTCTTTAAACTTATAATAGTAATACCATTCGTGTAGTAAATGGTATTGCGTCTGTTTATTCATATTTTCTTCGAAGCGTTCTTGAACTACCGCGAACTCACTTGCGGAGCAGTTCATATTCTGGCGTTTCGCATCCATCTTCGCATTCAACGTTTGAAGGACGCGTTGTATATCTTTTATCCGCGATACCCACGGGCGATTACAGCAAATGAGGCACTCGGGATTATAGCGATACTTTTCGCTCGTAGTGAAGAGTTGAAGTTCTTTTGAATACGTATCGACTTCTGTGGCGATTTTATCGATTGCTTCTTTTTTTCGAAGATATTCCTTTATAACTGCGTCATCCTCGGTGATTTGGAGATGTATGGCGTCTATATCGTATTTCCTCAGTTCCTTGACAATCGATTTTGCGGTCGCAGTGGTAGCGGCGATGCCTGTTATGCGGTCGCGAGGGATATTCACAATCTCGATGGCTTGTTGTTTCGAATACAGGATATTAAAGTCGTTTTCATAGGTCGCCAACTGATTATGAATACCAGCGATAGCATCTACGCATACCTCTTTGCGTTGAAGGGTATTTGTATAGTGTTCGAGGGTTGTAGGTTCGTCGCTACGGCTGTTATCACGGCGTCGCGTCCTTGGCTTGGTATGCGAGGCTATGAACGTATTGAATGCGTCGGTCGAACCATAGACTTTTAAAATAATCTTTAATAACTTCTCGATATCTCTGCCATACCCCGAAATCTTATTGGGTTTATTTGAAATCAACTCAGAGAGAAGATTCTTAGCGTCCGCTAAGTTTTCGCGGATTTCGCTTTCGTCCGTAGCATCAGCCTCATCAGCATCGGCATCAGCCTCATCAGCATCGGCATCAGCCTCATCAGCATCGCCAATATATTCACACAATTCTCTTTTTTCGTTTGTGATGTAAGAGATGTCGCAAGGTTTATTTACGCAAGGTAATGTATTAAAGTCGTCTTCGAGCCGCGAAGTATAAAGCGACGAAGAAAGCGAAGACGCAGCGTCGCGAATCGAATGGAGATATTTGTAATGGCAAAGCGTCTCCTTGTATTCTTCATATACTTCTGGGGATACGATGGGATACTCGGTTTCAATCTCGCGAATCAAGGTTGTATAATCGGTATCGACGATGATAGATAGTTTGCGAAGGTTTTGAATATCAATTGGGATAGCGTTAAAGGCGGTTCGCAATTCTCTTTCTTCTTCGCGTTGCGAGGATAGTTCTTCGTTTAGAAGCGAGATGACTTCGTCATTCACTACCGCTACTACCGCTTCGTTCGCTTCACGGGCTTCGTCGCGGAATAGCAACTTTTCATATACTTCTTTCTTACTCTGTATGACTTTTCGAAGGTCTCTGTATTTATTGATAGCCGTTTTAAAGAGATTATAGAGATGATAGATGAATTGTATATTATGGGATTTGTCAATCGTCTCCAAGGTATCCTTGTAGTTTAGTGCGAGGATATCATTATCGACATTTTGGGTAATCATAGATGTGGAAAGGAACGTCTGAATATCTCCAAAGAGTGCCTTGACTTCTGTATTACACGCACTGTCTTTTTTGAGTATCACGAGGTCTCCCGTAGCGTCATCGTGTTTATACAACACCGACGACTTGTTCGTGATTTTGAATGTCCCTTTCTTTTTACAAAAGTCTCTTTTAATGCGATAGGTGTCGCCATCAATCTTGATGTCTATAATGGTGTAGCCCTTCTCCTTATTGTGATTGATGAAACCAGCAGAGTATGTATCAAACTTACTGTTAGTAGCCCACAATGCGAGTTGCAAGATATCATAGATGGCGGATTTACCTGTTCCGTTTGCTCCTTTAATCATAAAGGTTTTCGCATCCAAATCTTTAAAATTAATGAGGCATTTATTTTCATAACACAATAAACCGCCCCATTCTAAATATTGGATTACAAAGGATTTGCGTAGGGATTGTGCGTCGTCTGCGTGATTACACAGGTTGATAATGGGTTCTAAATCCCTATTACGCTTTATACATTCGGGGTGTAAATCTTCGGGATATGCTTTGATATCGAAGAGCAGATACTCTTTGTCTTTCATTATTTTTAGTAATATCTTGTATTTGTCGTCGGTTAGGAGTTTCTTAAAATAAACGAGCAGATAGTTGGTATCTATCGCCCCGATGGGGCTTTCGTGATGCGCTACGTTCGTATTCGCTATGTTCGCTACGTTCGCCGCATTCGCTACATTATTTAATTTCGAAACGATTTGAAAGGAAATCCCAAAGGGATTGAAGATGGTGCTTAGCGACTGATAGTTTATATTTGAAAAAGACTTTATTTCAAGCGTCTTAGGAAATAAATCGTGATGCTTTTGAACGTAGGATAGCAGTGGTTCTGTGTATTTGCCATTGGTGCGAATAAAGATACACGAAGTTGGCGAAGTTGGCGAAGTCTGCGAAGCGGTGTCTTCAATGAGATTGATATAGCCGATATTATTATAGACGTTTATTTCTTCTGCTTCTTTCGTTTCGAGATTCCATAGCAGATACCCGTGGTCTATAATGTCTTCGCCAAAGTTTTGTTGGATGAGGCTTCCAGAATACCCGCACATCGTCTTCTTTTTATATGTGAATACTTGGCGTTTATGGATGTCGCCGAGAAGGACGTAGTCGAACTCTTGAACCCATTCTAATGGGTAAGGGTTGAACGTTTCTTCGATTGCCTTTCCATTATATAACTTTGCGGACGCGAACGAACCGTGAAACAACGCGACGGTATGCTTAACGTCGCCACGAATGCGAGGGAACACTGGCAAATCTTGTATTCTCCCGCTATTTCTATATCTATCCAGTGTTGTATCGATGCTAACGAAGGAGAAACCGACATTGTCGATGACAAAGGACGTCGAGGTATTTAATACGATTACATTGGGGATGTCAAATGTCGAAGAATACACGAGCGACGGCTTATCTGCGTCGCTTTGGTCGTAATCGTGATTTCCAGAGATAATATAGAGCCTACCGATGTTGGATAACGCTTGGATAAACTCGCGATATACGAAGAGTCCGTAGTTCCCGATTACATTTTTATTATGAAATATATCGCCTGTAATCACGATGACAAAGTCTTCAAAGGATAACTGTAAGTCGGCGATGCGTCGCGTGATGGATACGATGGTTTCCTTAAATACACTACGATACTCTTCATATCGCGAGTATAGATTATCGCCATTACGGATATGTAAATCGGACAGATGGAAAATGCGAGTGAGCGGCATAGGTGAATTATTGTAAGAGTAAGGGATAAGGCTTATGTAATCATTTTTTTATTCTTAATCAATTTAACCATTCAAGCACCCTTTGTTTATCATAGTGATTCTGAAACCGTCTTGAAGTGGTTTGATTGAGTTTTTTTATAGTATATATATTAGAATATAACTTTGTGTATGAAACAAAAATTGACTGGGGGTATATCGAAGATGACTTCAAAACGAATGACGGCAAACAAAGAAAAGCAAGAGCAACAGCGAAGGCAACATAAGGCGAATCCAGAGTTGGCAGAATTAGCACACCATATTCGCAGTGGTATTCGAATAAACCTGTATGTTCCACCCGCTCATATAACATTCGAGATGTTATGGAATGAAATAGGGGAGGACAATAGAAAATATCCAATAGAAGAGCAAGAAGAAGCAAGAATAAAATTATGGAAAATCTGGTGTAAAACAATGAAAGGGTATAGTAGTTATGGAAAGGTAAGTCGAAAGCCTATATCGCAATCCAAGATAAACAAATCAATCACGACAAAAACTGGGGGAGGACAAAGAACGGATTTGGAGTTATTAACAGAACTTAATGCCACGTGGACAGGTATTCTAAATATTTTAAGAAAATCGAGGAAACGCGAAAAAGAATACAAGGCAGAGTTGGCATATTTCAAGAGTGCGGAAAAGGACGCGAACAAGTATGTTAAAGTAGCGTTACAAATTAAATACGACGTGGATGATTTGACACCTGATGAAATAAGGGCGTTGGCTGAGAATAGCGTCATTCGGTATCCATTTCAGGACGACGCTTATACATCGGGTTATACCCTGCTTTATAAGCCAGTTCATAATCTATATATGTATGGGATGCAACTACCACACCAGTATAATCGAAAACAACTATTGGAAACTATGCTTTATTTACTTGTCAAGAAGAATATATATAATTTCGTCGATTTACACGACTGTTATAAAACATCAAAGGATGTAGATAATGTAGTGAAAGGACTTGGGTGTAATCCATACGACCGACAAGCAGAATTAGAGATGTGGGGCAAGGCGGTTTCTGCGATTTATCCAGAAGAATCGAATACGCTTTATTACGGAATAGAGGGATATGAAGATATGATGGCGGGTTCTGCGGGTGCGTGGGAGAGCATCGCGAGAATAAAGGATGTGAAAGACCCGTCCAATAGTGTCGTCATTCATTGCTTAGCGGGTGCGGGTAGAACAGGGAGCGTTTTGTTATATTTATTATTACGAGATAATTTCGACCGCTCCATAACGATACAGCGATTACAGAGACTTTATTACGGATATACGACAATTAGCGAATTCATAGAGGTAAATAGAACAATGTTTGGAACTGCTACGGATGTTGAAGTGATGAAAAAGGAGGTTTTCAACGTTAGTAAATTGGCGTCTGCGTCACGGTTAAGACAACGTTTGAATAGGATATTTTTCCATCTTGCGAAGGAGTTCAAAGTGAATACATTTTATACATTTGGTATCCCTACGAAAGTTGTTGTAGATTTGCCAGACGACGAGTTTTCAAACCCTATCGAACGCACGGTGGATTGGGATGAAATTGATGCGAATAAGGGTATCGTCGTAGAATTGTTTAAATAATGGGTAGAATATGGCATAGAATATGGCATAGAATATGGCATAGAATACGGCATAGAATATGGCATAGAATTGTTTTTATTCTCTACTATATAGTAGAATAGTAGAATAATGAGAAGTGGTATAACCAATAAACTTGATGTTTTATCACAACGCATTAGATATGGAGATAAGAAAATAAACCCTGTTGTTCCACCTAAATATATAACATACGGTATGTTATATAATGAATGCTTAGGCAAAGAGCAAATACCTCGTATTACAAAGGAAGAGAAGAAAACGCTTAAATTAAAATTTGGAAACAATACAAAATCGATTGGCGTTCAGATATTATTGAATGACAAACTATATGAATTAGAACGAGTAATATGGTGGGGCAAATGGTATGAAACCTTTTCATCGGTGAGTTCATCGGTTAAACAAGCAAAAACAGGCATAGAGAGACTATATAGTATTCTTATACCTATACGCAATGGGCTATTAAGTTTAATGCGAAAGGATAAAGAATATACAGCAGAAGATTTTGAAGACTGGACTAAAACCGTTATAATTTATGATAGAAATGATGTAGTCGATGCGAACGAAAAAACAAAGCAACAAGGGTTTATTCAACAAGCACAAACGGGAGGTGTTGGAGATGATAGTGATTTTATAAACGCAAAGGATAAACTAATCACAGAAATTATGGAAATTAATAATAATACAAAAGGGGCTTTTATAGAATTAGTTATACAGAAGGATTATATTCTAAAATTGGCAGAGAAGTGTCTTAAACGAAAACGAAATGTTAAATCAAAAACAACTGCTAATAAAAAAAAGCATTTGAAACAAAATACGCCTTATTATATAGCACAAATGGTACAACAACTTGTGAATGATATAGAGGTTATCCAAGCAGTGTTTGTTAAGCAACAACAATTAGTAGAACTGAGTCCTCATGCAACGTTTTATAAACAACAACAATTAGTAGCACTGAGTCGTCCTGCACGATTAGATGCATTGAGACTACGAGCAAAAACAAACGCATACCCACGGAGACAGAAGCAATTAAAAGAGGTACAAGCACACCAAGAAGAATATAGACAGGGGTTGCAATTACAAGCACGGATGCGACACGCACAAGCGGCACAAGAAGCACAGATGCGACAGGCACAAGCGGCACAAGAAGCACAGATGCGACAGGCACAAGCGGAAGCACATGCACAAGCACAAGCGGAAGCATCGAGACAAGGAGCAGAATATGACTTAGAAAGACAGAGATATTATCAAGAACAGCGGGGTATAAGAATAGGCGAACGTGGTTTTGGATATAAACCCTTTGGTTTTATAAGAAAGCCTATTATAAACCCTTTAAAACCCACGCGACCTCAACAATCAGCAGAAAAGCCAAATGCTCCAAACATCGGCAAAAATGATTTGAGGGATATATTGGAAAAAGCATTCAAAGCACACGAAGAACAAGTGGAACGTGAAGCACAAGCAGAACGTGAAGCACAAGCAGAACGAGAAGCACAAGCACCAAAACCAAAATCTCAATCACCACCCAAACCAAAATCTCAATCACCACCCAAACCAAAATCTCAATCACCACCCAAAGCGGCACCGCAACCAGCAACACCACAACCAGCAACACCACAACCAGCACCAAAGCCAAAATCGAAATCGCCACCCGGAGCGGCAACACGAGCATCAGCACCAGTACCACAGACACCAATCGTTGCGACTCAGGATGATTTAAACTTAGGTTCTCTTGAAATATGGGATGCTATTTCATCAAACACGCAATTAAAGTGGGATAATTATACAGGAATAAAAGGTATTGTAGGTAATAATGATAATATAGTAGCGAGTGTTATGTTATTTTTATATTTACGAGACAATTATACGCCGAAATTCGCAATAGAAAACTTGAAAAAGAAGCATTTTGGGTATTCGGACACGAAATTCGAACATCTTATAACAGGATTGAAAAAAGATGTATTTAATACTACATTAGCGACGCGTTCGATAGGAGACGATTTTTTCAAATTAAAAGACAGCCACTCCAAGGTTAATAGTATATCAAGGGCTACCCTATTAAGACAACGTCTCAATCGTGTATTTTTCTTTCTCGCGAGATATCATAAATGTATTTATTTCGGATACAAGCAAAGTAGTGGTACGGGTTATGACTTTGCGGATGAGATAGGGATAACAAGGAAAGACTTTAAGAAAATAATGGAAAAACCGAACTTAAAGATGGCAACAATAAATGATGTTGAAATACCATATGATATAAAGAAAATATATCTCAAATGGCTTTTAGGAAATGCGCCAGATAAGGTAGAGCAACGAGAAAAGACAAAGGCTAACGCTGCTAATGTTGTTTTGGACGATATATTTTACAAAATGTTAGATGCTAAATTATTATTCGCTGATTATATTACAAAGCAAATGAATATTATGTGCGAAGCATTTTCAGGATGGTATAAGGAGTATCAAATTAATCCGAAGATATTAGAAGATGCGGACGACCATTTTTATCCAGTAAAACACGAAGTAGATTGGGGAAAGTATGAAGCAGGGGAGTATATTAAAGAGTTTTATGATTTGTGGTTCTATAAATAATTACGAAGCGATGGACGCTTCGATTTGTCCCGTTCCGTTAATTGGCATATCTAAAAATTGACTCGGTATATAACATAGCGACGTTAAGCAACCGCTAAGCATCCTGTTTAGCAAATGGCAATTCAAACGTGTATCGAACTCAATCGTTATGTGTGCAACGGTTCGCGACGCAAAAGACGAATGTCTGCTATTCGAGCAAACAAGGCTGTCTTGGTAGCCAAACAAAAAAAACTCTTGAAAGTAAAGAAGATGACGTCGCAACCGTCGCTATCGCAACTTACGCAACCAAAGTATGCGATTGATATGTCGCTTATCACCGAGATTTTATTTTCTAACGAAGAATCGTTTAATGATACAATCGATACGCAAACCGCTATGATGATAAGGTGTGTTTGTAAAAACGCGAAATTAAACAAGCATTTACAAAGGAAACGTGATGTATATAAGGCAGATGACCTTTATAATAACTTATCGGATATGATTGGTAGTTTCATAATGAGTAAAAGGGTATATTTGAGTTGTAGTAGATACGATACACAGGGAAAGGATACACCAGTTATATCGAATACTGTTCTTGAAACGTTGGCAATTGAGGTTGTCAAGGAGAATGAGCGGGTTAAGGATGCGTTTAGAGAACTTGTGGTTATACGTTATAAACATTCAAAAACCAACTATGAGAAATCGAGTGTATATAAGGCAGGGTATCACGATTATTGCGTCCAATATAGGAGTGCGATAGAATATTTTGGATACGACTGTAAGGAACTGTAAGGAACTGTAAGGAACTGTAAGGAACTGTAAGGTATTTCTTTGTATATTTTTATTTTTTTATTATATTATAATAGAGTTTTATAATGAGAGGTGGTATATCGTCATTGTCTGAAATACAAAAGGCGATGGCGAAGACTAAGCCGAAGGCGAAGCAGATGAACTGGATGTCATTGATTGGGACGTCAAAACCGAAGGCGAAGCCGATGCACGGGATGTCGTTAAATGATATTAAAGAACTGATGTCAAGAAAATATAAAACAAGTGAGGAACTATTGGATTTGTCGAATCTCTTGAATAATGTAGAGAATAGGGAGAAGATAAGGAATGGAAGGGAGATAACTGTATCATATAAAGGAAGGAAATTAACTATAAACCCGAATAAACCACCATCGTTTATAACGTATGAAATGTTATTGAATGAAAACTTAGAAGAGGACGATGTTGGCGAACAGATTGAACTTACTAAAAAGAGAAAGAATATGTTAAGAATAAAATGGTGGAACGCTTGGTATAAAATAATTACTGGATATTATAGACGCGAGGAAAAACAACAGGGTGGTGGGTTTGATTTTGAAAGTAAAAAGGCTAATATAATTAAACAATTAATTAAAAGAATAAAGGAAGGTACTATTACAGATGCGAATGTTCGGAAACGGGCAGAAGACTTTCTTCAATCACGAAATGTTAAAATGCTTAAACCTGTGAATACAACCCTACCAGCACAAAAAAGGAAGATAGTTAAGGAGGTGAATGAGGATACTATGGATATGGATGATTTTAATGAAATTATGACAGAGACAAAAGCACGAAGACGAACAGAAGCAGATGTTCGAAAAACCCGCATCAAAATGCTAAGGAAGCAAAATAGGGTAAAGATAACAGATGAAGACAAGGAGGGTTATATAGATGAACTTGTTAATAATGAAGAGGTTATAAAGGCGTTAGAAGCACGAAGACCTGTTCCACAAGCCCGTCCGCGAACTCCATCTGTTCCACAAGTTCCACAAGTTCCACAAGCCCGTCCGCGAAATCAATCAGCCCCTACACCAAACACATTTGTCCGCCCACAAGCCCGTCCGCGAAATCAATCAGCCCCTACGCCACCGCGAACTTCATCATCTTCTACGCGAGTTTCGCCAGTTCCACCCCGTCAGCGAAATTCACCAGTTCCTATACCGTCAAATGAACAAATAGATGACGATTTAAAACAAATAGAAGACCAAGTATTAAGTACAGCCGACAATAGTCAGCAACAATATGGGGAAACAGTCCGTCAAAGGTTTGAGGTGGCTTTTTCCATTGCTAAGTTATCTCGGAGAGCGAGGATGAATATAAAGAACTCTTATGTGAAAAAAATAATAGTTGGTAATTTAGCGGATTATAATGCTGAGCCAAGAGAAATGAAATATACGAATGGTTCTGTTGAACTTTTTAAAATAACGGATAACCTACATTTATACGGTATGCAACTACTGCCTCAATTCGATAGAATCAAACTTTTACATTCGATGTTGCATTTAATAGAAACCAGAAAAATATATTCGATTGTTGATTTACACGACTGTAAATCGACAAATGTAGATACGCCAGATATCGCATATAGTATAGGATGTAATCCTTATGATATGTCATGCACCGAAGATGTATATAATATGGTTATGGATGCTATCGAACCAAGTAAGCCTAAGCGATATCATAGAATAACAAATTATTTTGATATGTCGCCGGGCTTCCCTTCTGCGTGGGATAAAATATCGAAAATAGAGAGGACTGTCGATGCCAACAATAGCGTAACAGTCCATTGTTTAGCGGGTAAAGGGAGAACAGGGAGCGTTCTACTTTATTTATTCTTACGGGATAGTATGCCTGATGAGGCGATAAGGAGGAGGTTAGGATTGCCACATTTTGGATTCAACGATATAAGTGAGTGTATATATCATATCAACGACTCGTTATTCAACGACCCGACAACGAGTGCTTATCAAACATATAAGGATGCTTCATCGCGTGAGATATTCAGGATAGGGTTTGAGTTATCGATGTGCGGATTAACGTCGAGTATATTATTAAGACAGCGATTAAATCGAGTATATTTTTTTCTTGCGAGGGAGAAAGGAGTAAATAGATTTTATAATTACGGGCGTCCAGCGATTGTAGGGAGTTGTCCTTGGGACGAGTTTAGTGTTCCGATGGAGCGAACGGTTAATTGGAGTCAATATGATAGCGTAGGGTATGACAGTGATGTATTTGATTAGGGGGGTGTAGCGGAGCGTGAATGGATAGGGATAAATAGGGATTTAATCTATATTCATAAAAGGGGTAGGGTATTAGAAGGAGTATTAAGGAGTGATAAGGAGTATTATTTATTTATTAAGAAATATTTAGAGATATTTAGGGAAGTTATAAAGTCTAAAAGTTTTTAGGAAAAAATAAATAGTTTAAGATAATGTTAAAGGAACATCCTATATCCATAAGGGTAGTCCCTTAGAAGGCTCTTAGAATATCTTGTGAT
>Ga0209597_1001215_pt1 | contig 16902 bp, 13 predicted proteins | sample M_140625_MF_Meta_FD_187316 | JGI IMG/M metagenome (GOLD analysis project Ga0209597, IMG submission 187316) | Freshwater microbial communities from Lake Montjoie, Canada to study carbon cycling - M_140625_MF_MetaG (SPAdes) (version 2) | ecosystem: Environmental > Aquatic > Freshwater > Lake... | reverse complement strand
GTTCTTCTATGCCCAAACCGCGCAGGAGCGCGATGAGCATGAACGCCTTGCCGGTGGCTTGGAGTTCGTTGCCGTTGCGATGCAGGTATTCTTCGTCGACCAGACCTTCGATGACGGAGGCGCGTGTGGCCGGGGTGCCGAGACCGCGATCGGCCATGGCCGAGCGCAGTTCGTCGTCTTCGACCAATTTACCAGCGCCTTCCATGGCACCGAGCAGCGTGGCTTCGTTGTAGCGGGGGGGCGGTTTGGTCTGGTTGAGCTTGAGGTCGATCTCCTCGGTTTGAACCCGCTCGCCAGGCTTCACTGGGACCAAATTGGCGGTGGCCTCTTCGCCCTCGTTCTGGGTTTGGGCCTCGCGGCCGTAGATTTCGAGCCAACCGGCCTTCACCAACACCTTGCCGTCGGTCTTGAAGGGTTCGCCCTCGACCCGGGTGATGCGGGTGGTGATGAGGTATTCCGCGGCCGGGTAAAACACGGCGAGGAACCGCTTGGCCACCATGTCATAAATCCGCAACTCCACGTCGCTCAGATTCTTGGGCTCGACTGAGGTGGGGATGATAGCGAAGTGATCGCTGACCTTGGCGTTGTTAAAGATGCGCTTGTTGGGTCGAACCCAGCCTTGTTCCAGAATAGTGGCCGCAAATTTTCCGTACCCACTGCTATTCATGGTCTCCAGCACACTTCGGGCGGTCCCGAGGTAATCTTCGGGCAGCGCGCGTGAATCGGTACGCGGATAGGTGAGGACCTTGTGACGCTCATACAGCGCTTGGGCGATTTGTAGGGTCCGTGTGGCCGAGAATCCGTATCGCCGGTTCGCCTCGCGCTGGAGGGTCGTGAGGTCGAACAACGTGGGGGAGAGCTGGTTGCTGGGCTTGCTCTCTTCGGTCACTATGCCCGGTTTGCCGAGGCAGCGTTCCCGAATGGTGGACGCCTTGGCGGCATCCCAAATACGGTCGGCGCGGAGGGCTTCGTCGGCATCCTTACCGGCCGGCTTGCTGAAGCGCTCGTCGAACCAGCGACCGACATACTGACCTGCCTCGCAGCCGAAGGTGGCGTGCAATTCCCAGTAATTGCGGGAGACGAACTTACGGATCTTCTCCTCCCGTTCCACAAGGATAGCCAACGTGGGGGTCTGCACTCGGCCAACGGTGGTCTTGTTGAAACCGCCTCCCTTGGAGTTGAAGGCCGTCATGACCCGGGTGCCATTGATGCCGACCAGCCAATCAGATTCCGACCGGCAGGTGGCGGCCGCAGCCAGGGGTTGCATCTCTTGATCGGAGCGCAGCCGATTGAACCCGTCGCGGATGGCGGTGGGCGTCATGGACTGCAACCACAAACGCCGGATCGGTTGGCGGGCCTGAGTGTATTGGGTGATGTAGCGGAAGATGAGTTCTCCCTCGCGGCCGGCGTCGCAGGCATTGACCAGGGCATCGACATCCTTGCGCTTGATGAGCTTCTGGAGGGTCTTGAGCTTGGCCTCAGATTTCTCGCGGGGCTGCAAGTCGAAGTGCGGAGGAATGACCGGTAACGCGTTGAAACTCCACTTACCCTTCTTGGCTTCGTAGGCCTCTGGGGCACGGATCTCCAGCAGGTGACCGACGGCCGAGGCGACGATCGTATCTTCACGTTCGAAGTAGTCATCGACCCGTTTGAACCCACCTAGGGCTTTGGCGATGTCCGCGGCGACGGATGGTTTTTCAGCGATGACGAGGGTTTTTCCCATGAAAGGATTCGTGGGGACCTCTACCTGTCGTATCCGGTCCCGGGCAAGGAGTTCTTTTGATAGACGCAGTTTACTTTCATGTATTCGGAAGCACTCGTTCGAATTTTTCAGTGGGATTCCGAACAAAAAACACCCACGTCACTGGCCATCAATTCTAAGTAAGCCTAAGGTCACCCCATGCGCGTTTCGAAATTGTTGCATACCCGCTATCGGCTCAACGACCTGGAACGTTCGGTGCGTTTCTACAAAGAGGTTTTGGGCCTGGAAGAGGTGCGCCGTCACAAGTCTCCGCGGGGTTCGGAGTTGGTTTTTTTGAAGGCTCCGGAAAGCGAAGAGACCATTGAGTTGTGCCATTTTCCCTCGAGCGGGCCCGTGGAGGTGCAGGCCGATCTCACTCATTTGGCCTTTGAGGTCTCGAGCTTGGAGGCTTTTGGTCAACACCTAGCCACACTAGGGCTCCGGTACAGTGACGGTCCGACCTACAAGTCCGACGGTTCTGGCGGGTTTGCCTTTGTCGATGCACCGGAGGGCTATGAGATCGAACTCATCCAGCGGTCTCCTGTGGCTGTGTCGGGTGGAGCCTCCTACTGAAGTCAGTAACTGGTTTTTGCTGAACTGCCTTCGCAGATGGAATTCTTGGCGCGTCAATATCGTTGGAGTTTCCCACGTCCCGCCATGGTGATGGGGATCCTCAATGTGACGCCCGATTCCTTTAGCGATGGTGGGTGTTTTTTGGATCCCGACCGGGCCGTGGCGCGGGGAGAGGAGTTAGTCGCCGAAGGGGCTGAGTTCATTGACATCGGGGGTGAGTCCACCCGGCCGGGGGCGGCTCCGGTCGACGAGTCCGAGGAGTTGCGACGAGTCATTCCAGTGGTAAGGGCGCTGGCGGCCAAGACCCAGGCGGTGATTTCGGTCGACACCCGCAAGGCCGCGGTGGCCCGGGCGGCGTTGGATGCCGGAGCCAGTATCATCAATGACATTGAGGCTTATCGCACGGATCCGGAACTCTGGAAAACCGTGGCGGCCACCGGGGCGGGCTACGTGCTCATGCACATGCAGGGAACCCCACAGACCATGCAGAAAAATCCGCACTATGAGGATGTGGTTGATGAGGTTGGTGCTTTTTTTGAAGAGCGGTTGCTTCGATTGGAAGAACAGGGAGTGAGGCGGGAGCAAGTTGTGTTGGATCCGGGCATCGGCTTCGGCAAGGCACTGACTCACAATTTGTCCCTTCTGCGAGGTTTGGGGGTGATTTCAGCCTTCGAACGACCGATGATGTTGGGGGTTTCCCGAAAATCGTTCATCGGCCGGTTGTTTGACGCAGAACCAGACCAGAGGATGGGTGCTTCGGTTGCCTGTGCCTTGTGGGCTGCCGAAGCGGGAGTGACTGTGTTCCGGGTCCATGATGTGGCCCAGACCGTTCAGGCTTTGCGCATGAGAGAAATTTTGAACAACCAGACCAAGACGAGTTGAATTCGATGCTGCCATTTTTGCAGGCCATCTGGCGCCCGACCCTGGAGATTGGAATCCTTGGGGTGGGTCTTTATTATGGCTACCGATTCATTAAGGGGACCCGTGGTCAGGCCGTGGTGACGGGTTTCGTGGTCGTGCTCCTGGTGCTCACCTTGTCGGTGCGCCTGCTGCGCTTGGATGTCCTCAACGCCATCCTCAACCAGATATTGCCCTTCTTAGCGCTGGCGATTGTCGTGCTCTTCCAACCGGAGATTCGCCGGTTGCTGGCTGAAGTGGGAAATTTGCCGCTCTTCACCAACCTTCAGGAGCAGCGGGAGAACTTGGAAGTCATCGTCGAGTCGGTCGATCGAATGGCTCCGGCCCGCATGGGGGCGCTCATCGCCATCGAACAGTCGATTTCCGTGACCGAGACTGTCGAATCGGGAATTCCTGTAAACTGCGAGGCGACGCCCGAAATGATCGAGACGATCTTCTTCCCGAACAACGCCATCCACGACGGCGGCGTGATCATTAAGGGGGATCGAATCTTGCGGGCGGGCGCGATTTTCCCGCTGACCCAACGGGGCGATCTTCCCAAGTCACTGGGCACCCGCCACCGGGCAGCCGTGGGTCTGAGTGAGGAAACCGATGCCGTAGTGGTGGTCGTGTCCGAAGAGTCCGGTGGTATTTCGTATGCTCATCGGGGCGCACTGACCCGGAATGTCTCGGTCGAGCAACTCCGGGCCTTCTTAACGGAGGTGCTAGTGAAGCGGTCTTCGGGTCGCCCGGGCAATTCGTGGCTGCGACGTTGGTTCACCGGAGCCGTGAGCAGCGGAGGACACTGACATGGCTTGGCGCGAACTTTTTATTCAAAATCGAGCCCAGAAGTTGGGTTCTCTGGCCTTGGCCACCCTGATTTGGCTCACGGTCCGATCCAATTTGGGCATGGATCGATTGGCCTCCAACGAGGCGTTTCGCGTACGGGTGCTGGAGAACATCCCCGTGGGCGTTTTAGCTACAGGGCAGGGAGAGACCCAAGTCCAAATCTTGCCCTCGGTGGTCCATGTCGAGGTCGAGGGCGACCCCGATGTGGTTCAACGACTCACCCCGAGTGACGTCCAAGCCTACGTCAACCTCTTGAGCCCGGAAGCACCTCGGCAAGGCATGTTCCGAGTCAATGCCCGAGCTCCGGGCGTTCGGGTGGTTGTGGTGTTGCCCGAATCGGTGCGGGTCGAACGCCCCCAGTAGCTTCGACCGGACGAGGTCTTTATTAGCCCCGACCGGACGAAGTCGTAATTAGCTCCGACCGGACAAAGCGCTTAGCGAGGAATCTCGTTGAGGGTGTAGTAGGCCAGTGGGTGCAGCAGCGGTTGGCCTGCCTTAGAGCGCACCCCGGTGGGCTTGAGTTCGTGCAGGTGGCCCAGGTGCAATGCGGTCTTGAGACGCACGCTGCGGCCGTCGGCAGCCACGGTCACCGACTCGATCGCCGGTTGGGTGGCATCGACCTCAGGCGATCCGTAGTTGGACTGGTAAATATAGGTGAAGGTGCGGAACTGGTAGGACTCCGCCTTGCCCGCGGTCTCGCGATCCACGGGTTCGGTGAAGGTGAGTTCAAATCCATCGGGCTTGACGTGCATTTCGTGGATTTCGAACGGGGTCTTGCCGCTCCAGTTCATCCGTTGGAGGGCAAAGGGCTTGCCGCCGCGAGCACCCCATCCACGGTCGGTCCCGCCCACGAACAGCGTGCCGTCGGAGGCCATTTCGAGACTGAGCGTGCCGCTATCAAAACCCTCGCGGAAGGGGAAGCAGGCGCCTTGATACACGCCATTGACCTCTTCCAAGTACACCCGCATGACCGTGCTCCATGTTTGGTCGCCGACGAAGAGCTGGTTCTGGAAAGGACCAAATTTTCCGGCGGTGCCGTCGTTTTGGATGCCCGAGGCGCTCTGGCCCATTTTGTTGTAGGGGAATCCGATGGCCGGAGGCACGAACTCCGGGATCTTGGCCCGCTCAACCGGGATGCGGCTGTTGCTCGTCGGATCCTTCGGCCGAGGACCCATGTTCGAGGCCTTCTCGTACCAGCGGTTGCCCGTGGGGTTGCCTACGAACTGCCCGGGCTTCAGGTGCTTGAGCCAACAGGTGCCATTCCAGGGCCCCTGGTTGTCAGTGTAGAACATTTCGCCCAAATGGTTGGTGGCGATGCCGCCGGGCGAACGCAGTCCGCTGGTGGTGGGGATGGTCTTGCCGTCCGGGGTGATGCGCAGAGCCCATCCGCGGTACGGATTCTCGCTCGTGAAGGAACCCGTGAGGCAGAGGATGACCCAGATGTTGCCGTCGCGGTCGAACTTCGAACCGAAGGCGTATTCGTGGTAGTCGCCGTTGATACCCCAGCTGTCGGCCACGGTTTCGAAGAGGTCGGCGCGACCGTCGTTATTGGTGTCCTTGAGGCGCGTGAGTTCGCCGCGTTGCGTGGCGTAAATCCATCCATCGCCCCGGGTCGTCAGCCCAAGCACCTCATGCAGGCCTGAGGCGAAGCGGGTGAACTTCGCCTTGGCGGGATCTTTGTCGAAGGCGTTGGCGACGAACCAGATTTCGCCCAGTCGTGTCGAGACGGCGATGCGTTGGTCGGGCAGCACTTGGATGGCACCGGCCTCCAGCACCACGCCCTCTGGCACGGGCAGGGTGGTGATGGGGTAATACTCGGCTTCCTGCTCGGCCTTGGTGGCGGCGAACACAGGCAGGAGGGTCGCGAGGCCGAGGGCGGCGGTGAGCGCGGTGGGGGTCAGGAACTTCATGCGGGAGAGGGGAAAGAGGCTGGGGTTGGGTTCGAGGGGTTCCACACGAGGATCACCAGGTCATCTCCACGCGGAGTTCCGATGCATTCGGTTGGAGGGCGACGCGGAGTTCGTCGCCGACGAGGGTGGCCTGGGCACCGGGGCCCACCTGAATGAGTAATCCGCTGTCCACCTTGAAGCCGTTGCCGGCCGGTTGGATGCCACCCTTGGCCAGTCGCAGCCAGAGGGGCTGGGTCGGTGTGCCCTGGAAGCGGAAGGTCCGCACCAGCGTCATGTCGACGCTACCGGGCTTGGCCTGGGGGGTTTCCTCAATGGTCAGGCCCAAAACGCGGTAGCGGAAGGTGGGTTGCTGGCGCGCATCGAGCCGGTAGCCCAAGAATTGGCTGCTGGTGTCGATCGCGGTTGGCCAGGGGGCTGTGGGCGAAGACAGGGTCGCGAAGGCCGGCCCCTCGGGCAGGCGGATGCGGTGGTCACCCAGAGGCGGCTCGTAGCCCGTGCCGCGGTCGGTGCTGTGGCGGGCCATGTCGATGAAGGGGCCTTGCCAGAGCAGGGCCATGCGGAGGTTCTGGGCATCGAAGGCCAGGTTGGCCCGCTCAGGATAACCCACACCGATGGCCCGGGCTCCGCCGCCTTCGATGAAGTTGCGATAAATCACGGCCTCGTCATCGACCACGATCTCCTTCTTGCCGCGGATCAGCCCGGCCGGGATCTCGGCCTTGGCCCCGTCGGCCAGGTAGGCGTAGATGGAGCGCAGTTGGCCCGCGGTGTCGCCATTGAGAATCTTGGTGTTCACCGCCTTGCCCTCGGGCCAGAAGGTCGGCATGCGGGTGCCGGGGCGCAGGGCTGCCGGGTTGGGCAGGTAGCGTTGCAGCCACTCCCATTCGAGGCGCTCACCCATCTTGTCGAGGGCCAAGGCCGGAATACCCATGGATCCATGCGTGGTGAAGGTGTGACAGGCCACGCAGCCCAGCCCGTCGCGGCCTACGAGCTTCCAGCCGATCTTAGCATCTTGAGACGTGGTGACTGGTGCCGGTGTCGCGGTGGCCGGGGTATCGAGGCGCTTCAATTGGGCCGCCAGCGTGTGGACCTTCGGGCCGAAGACCGGCATGCGGGTGGCCATGTACGGACGTGCCTTGGTGCCCTGGGTTAGGATTTGCTCGAGGGCTGCCGCCTTGAGCTTGCTGCCGACACCGGTGAGGTGCGGGGGGATGCGGCCTTCGTCACCAAGATCGGCCTCGCCAATGACGGTGAACCATTCCGAACGTCCTGAGGCGGTCGGGCCACCCACTTCATTGCGAGAGTGACAGGCCAGACAGTTGAATTGGCTCAAGGTGAGGTCGATTTGGGCTGAAGCGCCGATGGCCGACTTCTGGGCTTCGGCTGGATTGCGGAGGGTCTTGCGGAGGCTCATCCGGTCGGCGGCTGAGAGATCGAAGCGCGGAGCCTTGGCGGGAGGAATGTCTGACAGACAGCCTTCCTGGGTTCGCAGGGCCAATTGCACCATGGGCTTGGACTTACGGGCCTGGACCAATCCCGAGGCGTCGGTCACTGCATGGCACGCAGCGCAATTGAGTGCGGCGAATTGCTCCCGGCCGGCGGAGACCTTGGCGGGATCGAGCGAGAACTCTTCCCAGTCGAGCGGACGCACGACCTGGCCGCCATGTTTGAGCCGATCGCCCGGGATGGGGCCGCGCTTCTCACCGGGAGGAGCCCATTGAACCTGGAACTCGGTTTCGCCGCCGCCTTGGAAATAGACCACTTCCAGTTCATGGAGGCCGGGCTTGAGGGTGACGGTGCCGTTCTTTTCGGCAGCCGGATGGACACCGTCATTATTCAGGAGCGCTCGGCCATCGATGGACAGTTGGGAGCCGTCGTCCGATCGGATCCAGAAGCGGTACTTGCCATCGGCCGGGATGTCGATGAACCCGGAGAAACGGACGCCCCAGTTGTTGTTGGGGTGAGGCAGGCTCAAGTCGAGGGCGACGGCGACCCCGGTGGATTTCGGGGTCATGGCCAGCAACTGGCCGATGGAACTGGCCGCTCCCTCGAAGAATTCGTACTGAAGCCCATCGACCATGGCCGGTGTCTTGGACGGCGTGTTGTTGGCGGAGACCTGATCACGCAGCAAGTAGAGAGCGATGGCTCCAGCCTCTGAGGGCGAGAGGTTCATCGAGGGCATCCGACCCGAAGGGCGGTGCACCAGCGGATCGCGCAGCAGTCGGGCCAGCTCCGAAGCGGGGTATTTCCGGGCGAGGTCTCCCAGCGGGATGGACTGTGCCTGGATTTCTTTGAAGGATTGATCGGTCACTCCTTCGGGGCGTGTCTCCGGAGCGTGGCAGGCGACACAGCCCACCGTGTGGTACAAGGCGCGCCCCTGATCGATCCGGGCTGGGTCTGACCGGAGGCCGGAAGGTTCGTTGGTCTTGCGCAGTGAGACGAGGTAGTGGGTGAGCACGTCGACTGTCTTGGTCTTCTGGGCTTCAGTCATCCCGTGCAGCACGTCGGGCATGGCGGAACCCGATTTGGTTTGATGGGGACTGGAGAGCCAGCGCCGCATCCAGGCAGTCGAGGTTTTTAGCGGATCTGTCCCAAGCACGGGGGCCCCTTTGGGAGCGGCCCAGTCGGGGAGCGCGGCCGAGGCCGGCAAACCCTTGTCGCTGTGGCAGGCGGCGCATTGCAATTCGCTGACCAAAAGGGTGCCGCGGTCTATCGAAGGAGGGTGGACTCCCGTCTGGATCCCGGCCGAGGCTTGGAATACGGCGGAGAATAGGGCCGCCGCGACGGTCAACGGGGCTGAGACTCGGTGCAGGAAACAACTCATGGGATTTCAAAGACCTTATGCCGAGGTGCCGGAAGCAGCCAAGACCGTAGCGCAGGGGAGTCGTGAGTTTTTTAGCCTCTCCCGGCGCTCACAAATTAGCGATGGATTGAGTCATGGATTGAGCCTCAGTTGGCCATCCGGATCGGGGACCAACCCGGGAGCCGGTTTCCTCCCTGAATGCCTTTCGGATTCTTTGAGCTTCCGTTCGAGGCCGGACTTTCGTTTACCTTGACCCATGGGAGCCCAATGGAAGCAGGCGGGTCGCGAGGCGGCCGCACAGAAAAAAGGTCAGGTGGTCGGCAAGCTGACCCGCGAAATCATGGTCGCCGCCAAGTTGGGCGGGCCAGAGATCGAGACCAATGCCCATCTGGCGGCGGCGGTCGAAAAGGCCAAGAAGGCCAGTGTGAACAAGGACACCATTGAGCGGGCCATTAAGAAGGGGGCCGGTCTCTTGGACGAAAAGGTGGATTTCGAGACCGTGCTGTATGAGGGCTTTGCCCCGCACAAGGTGCCGGTGATCGTCGAGTGCCTCACCGACAACCGGAACCGGACGGCTCCGGAAATTCGCCATTTGTTTAAGGAGGGTCAATTGGGACAGCCCGGCAGCATGTCGTTTTTTTTCCACCGTTTGGGTGTGGTGGAAGCCACCCATTCCGACGCCAAGCGCGATTCCGAATCCGACGCCATCGAAGCCGGCGCGCAGAATCTCGAACCGCTCGACGGGGAAGAAATCCCTGAAGGGCATGTGGGAACTCGGTTTCTAGCCGAGGTGAAGGATTTGGCCACGGTCACCCATTGGCTCTCTAAAGCCGGTTGGAAAGTCCTCGCCAGCGAGATCCGCCACGTAGCCAAGAACCCTGTGGAACTTGGCGACGCCGAAAAGCAGCAGGTTTCCACGTTCCTCAATGCCATCGATGACCATGATGACGTGCACCGCCTGTACGTTGCTATGAAGTGAGTCGATCTGGCTCCTGGGTAAACGACCGGCAAGATCAACTCCGGGATTCGGTGGCTTGATCCCAGTCCACAGTGGGCTATGGATGAGTGCGTCCGCTTGGGAATTGAACAAATGCGGCCCATTGTCATCCATGGCTACTGACATGATACCGAGTGTCTTGAAGAGAACCTCCGTCGTTGTTTTTTGGGCAGTCACCCTTCTGGTCGGGGCCGCCTTTGTTCCGGCCTTTGCCCAGCAAACCGACCTAACGAAGGCCGATGCGTTGGATGTTCGCCGCGACGCCGTCGTGGAGGCCATCGAGCGGGTGATGCCGAGCGTGGTCAACGTCGAGGGTTCGGCCGATGTCGACCCCAACAGCGTCGACGACCGCTTGATGGCTGAATTTTTCGGATGGCGGTTGCAGCAGGTGCAGGAGGCGGTGGTCAGCCGCGGCTCCGGTGTCGTCATCGACGAGGAAGGTTACGTGCTCACCAATGTTCACGTGGTCGATGGTGTGAAACGAGTGTTCGTGAAGTTCAACGACGGATCGGATCCCATCGAGGCCGAACGGGTGGCGCTCAACGCCGCCAAAGATGTGGCGTTGCTGAGGCTCAAATCCCCGGGCCGAAAGTTCCCGGCCGTTAAATTTGCTAAGGACGACGACCTCTTGCTGGGCGAGACGGTCATCGCCTTGGGCAATCCCTTCGGATACGCGGGCTCAGTAAGTCGAGGCATCTTGAGTTCCCGCGCACGCCGCGGTCCCAATGAGGATCGTTCGCGCGGAGAACTCGATACCTTGGACTGGATCCAGACCGACGCGGCCATTAACCCGGGTAATTCTGGCGGCCCGCTCATCAATTTGCGGGGGGACCTCATCGGCATCAACGTGGCAACATTGCGTCCGCAAATGGGCGCCCAGGGCATTGGTTTTGCCATCCCCATTAAACGGGTTAACCAAGCCTTGGCCGAGGTGCTCAGCGGCGAGTCGGTGGGGCGTTTTTGGTTTGGAGCCCGTCTCAAGGCGGCAACGCGTCCCCTGACTATCCAAGCGGTGCAACCCGGTAGTCCGGCCGAAAAAGCGGGGCTCAAGGCGGGCGACGTGATTGCTGCGATTCAGGGAGATCCGCCCAGCGGTATTATCGAATTCAATCGGGCGCTGGTGAAGGCGGGAGATTCGAAGGACATCCCCCTGAGCGTTCGACGGGGAGGCAACCTCAAAGAGTTACGGCTGCGCCTCGTCGACGAGGCGGACTTTTTCAACAACGAGTACCTGTCCGCACGGGCCGGTTTCAAAGTGGCTCCGGTGCGAGGCGGAGGGTTTGTCATCCAAAGTGTCGATGCCAATGGCCCGGCGGTCGCAGCGGGGCTCAAGCGAGGGCACCTGATCCGCGGGTTGGATCGCACCGAATTCCCGGATGTCGTGGCCTTGGCCCGCTATTTGTTTAGTCGGCCTAAGGGCGAAACCGTGGAGCTGGGGGTGTTGTTTGATCAGCGCACGGCCTTGGGAGTGGTTCGTCAGGCGGGAATCGTGGCACTCAAATTGCGGTAGAGCCCCCGAACAAACAGCCCTGTTTCTCAGCCCTCCCCGCCGATTTGCGTGCGGTCTCGAGAGGGATCGGAGAGGTGGTCAGGCTCAATGAGGCTTCTTGAGGCCTGAAAAAAATTGCCAATGTGGCCTCAAGAGGCTACATGAGGATTATGAAACGCTCCACTCCGCCTGTGCGTTATCCTCAAGGGACCTCAGAGGGTGCTAAAACGGGCGAGGTCCTTCGAGAGGTGGCTGGGTTGCAGCCGCAGTCCACATCGATCAACGTCCGTGCTGCCAAGGATCAGTTGTCGAGCCTTCTTGAGCAGGCCTCGCGGGGCGCTGAAATTATTATTACCAGCGACGGTCACCCCAAGGCCCGACTGGTGCCTGTGAGGTCCCACGGCAAACCGTATTCGGTGGACTGGAAGTGGCTGAGAGATCAGCTGCTGGTTTCCGGCCCTTCGGCGGAGGCGCTCATCCGTGTTGAGCGCGATGGACGGGATTGATCCAAAAATTCCTCAGCCTTCCCAATCTCAAAGTCCCCCAAACCGCGAAGTCTTCCGCATGTATCTCGACTCCTGCATTCTGGTGAAACTTCTGATCCGCGAACCGGATAGTGAGTTCTACGCCCGCCTGGTCGAGGGGCACCCTGTTTCGTCCTCCCTGTTGGCCTTCACCGAGGTCTGGTCTGCCTTGCTGGCCCGGGAGAGGGCCCAACTCATCGGAACCCGATTGCGTCTCGAAGCCTGGCAACGGTTCGAGGATCAGATGCGCACGCAAATGATCGATGTGTCGCCCATTTCCGAGGCGATCATTCGGCGAGCCCATTGGATTTTGGGTCGCGTGCATCCGAAGGTACCCTTGCGATCCCTCGACGCCCTTCACTTGGCGACAGCCGATCAGCTCCAAGACTGGCCTTTGGTGACCAGTGACCAACGGCTTCGCGAGGCGGCCCTCCACCTCGGGTATCCCCTCAACGACCTGCCAGGTCCGATTTTACCGGCATCCTGACCCCAAGGCGGTCCATGGCCATGACCCTCGTTTCTGCTATCCTCCCGCACGGCGTTGAATCTCCGGGGTTTTCTGTTCCTGCAGTGAGGCTTCCCGAGTAGTTTCCGACGCTCCAAGGCGGATGTCTGACTCCACTCCCATGATCGAGGTTCGGGACCTCACGAAGCGCTACCCCGGACGCACCGCGGTGGACGGGATCTCCTTCACCGTGGGTCGAGGGGAAGTCGTCGGATTTCTGGGCCCGAACGGGGCAGGCAAATCGACCACGATGCGCATCCTTTCGTCGTTCATGCCGGCGACCAGTGGCACGGTTCGCATCGCTGGCTTCGATGTGTTTCATCAGCCCGACGAAGTGCGTCGCCGTATCGGCTACATGCCGGAGAACAACCCCCTGCATATCGACATGCGGGTGCGCGATTACCTCAAGTTCCGAGCGCGACTCAAGGGATTGGGGATTGGCCGCAGCCGAGACCGGGCCGATCGGGTGATCGAGCAATGCGGGCTCAAAGACGTCGAAAAGCGAATCATTGGGCAGCTTTCCAAGGGTTACCGCCAACGCGTGGGGTTGGCCGATGCGCTGGTCCATGAGCCTGACCTGATCATCCTCGATGAGCCCACCATTGGTCTCGATCCCCATCAGTTGCGATCCGTGCGGGCCTTAATTAAGGAATTGGGGCGTCAGCATACAGTGCTCCTGTCCACGCACATCCTGACCGAGGTGGAGATGACGTGCTCCCGGGTACTCATCCTGAATCAGGGGCGCATTCTGGCGGCCGATCGGGTCGAAGACTTGGAGAGTCGCTTCAGTCAAGATGGCCGAGTCGTGGCCGAGATTGACGCGACGCCCGAGGCTATCCGCGATGCGTTCCGCGATTTACCCGAGGTGGCTTCGATCGAAATCCAGGCTGCCGCGGGCAGCTTTCAACGGGTGGCCTTCACTCCCAGGGCAGGGGAAGACCTCCGGCCTTTGGTGTTCGAACAGGTGCGTCAGCACGATTGGAGTTTGCGGGAATTGACCCGGCCTCGGTTGTCGCTGGAAGACATCTTTATCCAGCTCACACAGAAGAAGAAGGGAGGGGATCTTTGACATGGGTGTATTCCTGACCTTGGTGCGGCGTGAACTCGGGGCCGCCTTCAACTCGTTGACCGGCTATGTGGTCGTGGCCATCACCTTACTCCTGGCCGGGTTCGGCCTGATGGACATCGTCCAGCGACTCAATTCGGACCGGACCCCCTCGCCGATCCCCGAGATTTTCTTTGCCGATGGCATTGTGTTCTGGCTGGTCCTGATCCTCACGACCCCGGTGATCACCATGCGCACCTTTGCTTCCGAAAAAGCGCTCGGGACCTATGAGGCGTTGATGACCACGCCCGTTGGCGAATGGCAGGTGGTCTTGGCCAAATTCACCGGTTCTCTGGCGTTTTATCTGTTGAGTTGGGCTCCATTGATTGGCGTTCTGGTCGCTCTGAGGCAGGTGACTCACCAACCCCAGTTGTTGGACCCTTGGGCGATGTGCGGCGTGCTGACAGGCATCGCTTGCATCGGGTCGACCTTCCTGTCGATTGGGGTCTTCGCCTCGTCGCTGACCCGCAGCCAAATCATCGCAGCCATGACCTCGCTGCTCATCGGTATCGGACTGTGGACGATCAGCTTGCGCTTTTCGCAGGCCGATACCACCGGCGACCGGTTGGGACGCCTGATGGATCACTTGTCGGTGACGCATCACATGCAGGATTTTGCCCGGGGAGTCATTGATGGTCGGGCGTTGGTGTTTCACCTGAGTATGACCTTTTTCTTTCTGTTCCTCACTCAGCGGGTCATCGAAATGCGGAGGTGGAAATGAGCGACCCGACAACTCAGCTTCCCAGCTTGCCTCCGAGCTACGAGCCCGGCCGCCGCTGGAGCGCTGGTTTCAATTCGTTCATCGGGGTGGTGGCGTTGCTGGCGATTCTAGTGATGGTCAATTACCTGGCCGCGACGCGCCTGCAGTGGCGCTATGACTGGGTCTCGGCCCAGCGTCCTCAATTGTCGCCGCTCACCGTGGCCACCCTGGGCGGACTCACCAACGAGGTTAAGGCCATCGTCTTGTTCGACCCCTCTTCCGACCTGTACCGTCATGTGAAGGGCTTGCTTCGGGAATACTCTCTGCAGTCGCCGCGGATCTCGGTCCAGTTGGTCGACTACGTGCGCGATGCGACCCTGGCGACGGCCATTAAGACCCGCTACGGCCTCGGCGCCAACACGGGCGATTTAGTCATCTTCGATGCGGGCGGAAGGCAGTTTCGCACCGTCGATGACTCCGAGATGTCCACCTACGATGCCGACGTGAAGGGCATGATGGCCGGCAAGAACCAGGAGATCCGCCGTGTGGCCTTTCGAGGAGAGGCTCTGTTCACGGCTGCCTTGGCTGGATTGTCCGAGGCCTCCGGGACCCGTGCATATTTCCTCCGTGGACATGGAGAAAACGACCCGTCCTCCGACGACGAGCGCAATGGATACTCCCGATGGGTCCGGCTGTTGGCCGAGAAGAACGTCGAATCGAGGGCCTTCACTAACTTGCTAGCTGGCGTGCCCGAAGAGTGCAGTTTGCTGGTGGTGGCGGGAGCGGTGCAACCGCTGCTCACCTCAGAAGCGGCCGCCATTTCAAAGTACCTGGACCGAGGAGGTCGAGTTCTGGTGACCCTGTCGCTGGAAACGCTCCGTCGTCAGGGTCCTCTCGAGGGTTTGCTGGAGGAGTGGGGAGTATTCCTGCCATCGCAATTGGCCAACGATGAAAAGGCCTCGGTGCGAGGGTTCGACATCGTCGCCAGCTCTTACGGATCCCATCCGGTCACCTCACCCCTGACTCGGGCCGGAGCGAAGGTTCATTTTCAGGCTCCGCGCGTCGTGGTGCCGATTCCGGCCAATCGCTTGCCTGCTGATGCACCGAAGACCACGGCGCTAGTGATGACCGGTCCGGAGGGTCGAACTCTCTCCGATTTTGACGGGCGAGAATTTTCCTACGTTGAGGGCAAAGACCGTCGTGGTGAGATCCCCTTGGCCGTTGCTTCTGAAAAGGGCGGGGTGAGCGGATTGAGTGCGGGCCGTGGTACCGCACGATTGATCGTTGTCGGAGACTCGGCGCTTTGGGCCAATGGGCCGCTCCAGAGTTTGGGGAATCGTGATTTCGCTGCCCTTTGCGTCAACTGGTTGCTAGATCGCCAGCAGTCGATGGCCATCGGGCCTCGGTCTATTTCGGAATACCGGTTAAATCTTACGGCGCCTCAGTTGCGGCTTTTGAACGGAGTCCTCCTCGGAGCGCTGCCCGGTGGGGTGTTGATCCTGGGCTTCATGGTCTGGGCACGGAGGCGGGGTTGATGCGATTTCATCGATGAACCGAAGAACCACACTGGTGCTCGTCTTGCTAGCGGTCCTGCTCGGAGGATGGCTGGCTGTGAGCGAACGTCGCGATGAGGTCCGGGTGGCGGGCGCCGACGGATCCGTGCGCTTTCGCCGATTGGACCCACGGGAGGTGATCTCGGTTGAAATTCTCCGATCCAACGTGGCCATCCGCCTAGAGCGGACCAATTCGGGTTGGGCCCTGAGGGCACCGATACACTATCCGGTTCAACCGACCGGGGTCGAACGGTTGCTGGAAATGCTCGGTAACCTCGTGCCCCGTTCGCACCTGTCGAGCGCCGAGGTGAGCGCGCAGCGTGGGGCCCTGGCGGCCTTTGGGCTCGAACGTCCCGATGTGCTCACCATTCGGACCCGCGAGGGTATGAGCATTCTGCGCCTCGGCGGACCAACGCCGATGGGGAGTCAGTTCTATTTCCAGCAGGTCGGCCAAGACGGGGTGTTCACGGCCGATGCCGGTCTTTTGGGTGCCTTGCCCGCTTCGCCCGAAGACTGGCGCGACCGTCGCCTCTTTAATGCCGATTCGCTGCCCTTCGATCGCGTAGAAATTCTTGGGGAGACCGAGTTTGAGGCGGCCATCACGACCAACGGGACGTGGAGTCTGATCCGTCCGTTGGTGGCCCGAGCCAATGATGATCAAATCCGCCGACTCCTAACCGATGCGGCGGATTCTCGGGTGAATGCCTTCGTGAGCGACACGCTCACCGTGTCGGCCGATGAATACGGATTGACCAAGCCTACGGCCCAGATGGTTTTGAAGCGAGGCACCAACGAGCTCTTGAGACTGCAGTTTGGTCGAGCCTCGACCAATGCACCGGGAGAAATCTTCGTACGCCGCTCCGACTTCGGGAACATCGTCCGGATTACCAATTCTGTTTTGGAATCACTCAAACGGCCGCTGGCTGCCTACAGGGATCGCCGGTTGATGCCGCAGATCGCCGGATTGGAGCGACTCGAGGTCCGGGCGGGCAGTGAACCCTTCACTTTAGAGAAGCAGGGCACCAACTGGTGGGTGACTTCGCCTCGCCGATTTTTGGCCGATGGTCCCTGGGTTCGGGAGACCTTCAAGCGGTTCATGGGGCTGCGAATCGACGATTTCTTGGACGATCTGGGGACCGACCCGGGCCGTTACGGCTTGGATCAGCCCGCCCGCGAATACTCCTTTTATCTCGGTAAATCCAACGGCTCCCCGGCATTGCTGACGCGTCTCAGTATGGGGACGCCCTTGGGGGAGGGCC
>Ga0209597_1001212_pt1 | contig 16905 bp, 14 predicted proteins | sample M_140625_MF_Meta_FD_187316 | JGI IMG/M metagenome (GOLD analysis project Ga0209597, IMG submission 187316) | Freshwater microbial communities from Lake Montjoie, Canada to study carbon cycling - M_140625_MF_MetaG (SPAdes) (version 2) | ecosystem: Environmental > Aquatic > Freshwater > Lake... | reverse complement strand
CAAAGTGAAGAAAGGAAACAAAGTGTTGTTGTACTTCCCGGACATCAGCACTGAAATTGAAGGAAGTATTTCCTTCACCGCGAAATTCATTAGTCCAATGTCGCGCACTTTCACCGCAGAAGCAATTTTGGGCGGATCACACGAACTACTTCGTCCGAATATGGTTAGCGTAATGAAGATCGTTGACTATGAAAATGCAGCTGCAATTTTAGCTCCGTTGAATTTAATTCAAAATGAAAACAACTTACAATTTGTATATGTTGCAGTGAATGAAAACGGAGTGTTGACTGCACGCAGAAGAGCGATAACTGTTGGACAGGTATATGCTGGAAACGCTGAATTGACAAGTGGTCTAAGCGTAGGAGATAAGTTAATCACTACGGGTTACGCAGAGTTAACAGAAGGAATGGCCATTGAATTATAAGACGCCGAAACATGCTAGAAAAATTTAAAGAATTCAAACCCACCAGTTGGGCCATTGACAACAAGACTACCATTTATTTGCTAACGATATTCATTACGTTAGCAGGTATTCTTACATACAGAAGTATTCCTAAGGAACAGTTTCCAGATATTGTTATTCCAACAATTTATGTGAGTACCGTTTATCCGGGCGCTGCTCCGAAAGACGTGGAAAATTTGGTTTCCAAAAACATTGAGAAACAAATTAAGTCCATTGCGGGGGTGAAGAAAGTAACCAGCACGAGCATCCAGGATTTCTCGAGTGTGGTGGTTGAATTCAACACGAACGTAGATGTGCCTGTTGCGAAGCAAAAGGTGAAAGACGCAGTGGACAGAGCGAAGAAAGATCTTCCTCAAGACTTACCTGCTGACCCAAACGTCATGGAGGTGGAGTTTTCCGAGATGCCCATTTTGTTCGTGAACATTGCGGGTAATTACAGCCTCGATGAATTGAAAAAATACGCGGAAGAGCTTCAAGATAAGATTGAAGGATTAAAGGAAATCACGCGTGTGGACATGGTTGGAGCGTTGGAGCGCGAGATTCAAGTGAACGTAGATATGTACAAAGCCGCGGCTGCGAAAATTAGCATTGGCGATATTGAACGCACCTTGAATTACGAGAACTTAACTATCAGTGGTGGAAGTGTTGAACTCGACGATATGAAGCGCTCGTTGAGTGTGAGCGGTGAGTTCAAAGACATTGAAGAAATAAAGAACTCGGTCATTAATGGACAAACAGGTGCACACCTTTATTTGAAGGACATTGCGGAGGTGGTAGACGCTCACAAGACGCAAGAGAGCTACGGTAGATTGAATCACAAAAACGTTATTACGTTGAACGTGATCAAGCGTGGTGGAGAGAATTTGATCAACGCCTCTGACGAGATTCAAGAGATCATTGCTGAAATGAAGGCGAATAAACTTCCAAAAGATTTGGAAGTTGTAGTCACCGGAGATCAGAGTAGAACCACGCGTATTACGCTGCACGATTTGATCAACACTATCATCATCGGATTCATTCTAGTTACGATTATCCTCATGTTCTTCATGGGAGCAACGAATGCGATTTTCGTGGGATTGTCTGTTCCGCTTTCGATGTTCATTGCGTTCTTGTTGTTGCCCGGGTTGGACTTCACTATGAACATGATTGTATTGTTCGCGTTCTTGTTGGGATTGGGAATTGTGGTAGATGATGCCATTGTTATGGTTGAAAATACCCACCGCATTTACGACAATGGAAAAGTTCCTATTAAGATAGCAGCGAAGAAAGCAGCAGGAGAAATTTTCCTTCCTGTCTTGTCTGGAACTGCAACTACGCTTGCACCATTTGTTCCCCTAGCGTTCTGGGACGGTGTCATTGGAAAGTTCATGGGTTACCTTCCGATTACATTAATCATCACGCTTTCAGCATCGTTAATTGTAGCCTATATCATTAGTCCAGTTTTCGCGGTAGACTTCATGAAACCGCACAAAGAAAACAAAGGTGTGAACATTAAGAAATTGGGAATCACTTCGGTCATTTTCATTGTTGTAGGAATTCTATTTTACATTTCTGGAAATGTGGGTATGGGGAATTTCACCATCTTCATGTTGCTGATTTATATCTTCTATCGTTTTATTTTGAAGCGCTTGATTGAAGGCTTCCAACACAAGACTTGGCCGAGTGTTCAGGCGGTGTATGCGAAGTTCTTGGTGTGGGCATTGGCACGACCAAAGACTATTTTATTGAGCACGTTGGCCTTGTTAATTCTATCGTTCTTGGTTACCGGATTGCGCAAACCGGAAGTTGTTTTCTTCCCGAAAGGAGATCCGAATTTCGTTTATGTATATGCGAGTTTACCCGTAGGAACGAAGCCAGAGGCAACGGATAGCGTAGCGAAAATTATTGAAAAACGCGTCTACAGTGTCTTGGGTGAAAACAATCCTATTGTTGAATCTGTGATTACAAACGTAGCCATTGGTGCGAACGAATCTCGAGATGATCGTGCCCCGTATTCGCACAAAGCGAAAGTGGGTGTAGGTTTTGTTGAATTTTCTAAGCGCGGTGGACAAAGCACGTTGGATTATATGGAAAAAATTCGTACCGCGGTGCAAGGAATTCCTGGGGTTGAAATCTCGGTCGACCAAGAGCAAAGCGGTCCACCGACAGCGAAGCCCATTGCTGTGGAAATTACAGGTGAAAATTTCGAGGACTTGATTACAGCGAGTGTGAATCTGAAGAATTATTTAGATGCACAGCAGATTCAGGGAGTTGAGGAGTTGAAGAGCGACCTGCAACGCAACAAGCCAGAGATTGTGATAGACATTGACCGCGAGCGATTGAATCGCGAAGGACTTTCTCTAGCGCAAGTGGGAATGGAATTCCGAAAATCTATTTTCGGAATCGACAATCCATCGAACTTTCGCGACAATGAAGATGAGTATCCGATTCAAATTCGTTTGCGTGAAGATCAACGCAACAACTTGGAAGAGGTGCGCAATATGGTCATCACCTTCCGCGATATGAACATGATGGGACAAATTCGTCAGATACCTATTTCAGCCTTCGCCGACGTGGGCTACAGCAGTACCTATGCGGGTATCCGTAGAAAAGATCAGAAGCGTATTGTTACCTTGGGATCGAATGTCCTTACGGGATTCAATCCGAATCAGGTGGTTGCATCCATTGAACAGAAAGTAGCGGAGTTCGATAATCTTCCCAAAGGCGTATCGGTGAAAATGGGTGGAGAGAAAGAGCAGCAACAAGAGACCGCAAGTTTCTTGGGAATGGCCGGATTGATCGCCATCGGATTGATTGTATTGATCTTAATCACGCAGTTCAATTCGATTGGAAGAACGTTGATAATTCTTTCTGAAATTATTTTCAGTGTCATTGGTGTATTGCTTGGACTTGCCATTTTCGACATGTCAATTAGTATTGTTATGACAGGCGTTGGAATTGTTGCACTCGCCGGTATCGTTGTCCGCAACGGAATTTTGTTGGTGGAATTCACCGACATACTTCGCGAGCGCGGAAGCAATTTACAAGAAGCCATAGTTGAAGCGGGACGTGTGCGTATGACGCCGGTGCTGTTGACGGCAACGGCAACCGTTTTAGGAATGATACCGTTGGCAATTGGTTTCAACATTGACTTCATAACCATGTTTACTGAATTGGATCCGAAGATTTATTTCGGAGGAGACAGCGTAGCGTTCTGGGGCCCGCTGGCATGGACAATAGTATTCGGATTAAGTTTCGCAACATTCATCACATTAATAGTTGTTCCTGTCATGTACCAAATGAGCGAAAACACAAAATCGCGCATGAAGAGAATTTTTGGCAAGAAAAATGAAGAGGCTGAGTCGCAGGAGGCTGCACTCTAGTATCCTGGAGTTCTTCAGGAGTTTTGGTTAAGGTTTAGGGGAAAGTCCTCGGCAACGGCCGGGGACTTTTTCTTTTATCTTCGCGCAATGTTCAACTTCCTCTCCGCAAAAAACCAAGCCCTAATAGCCTTAACTCTTTTTGGCTTTGTCTACATGCTCGGTCAATTGTTTTTCATTGGAGGATTGTATATCTATTGCGGAAGCGAGGAAGCGGTAAATGCCGTGTTAGCGAATTCGAAAATTGATCAGCAAGTATTTTTATTTGTCTTAGGGTTGAATGCGCTTATTCAGTTGTGGGTGGGGTTTGTTCCGTTGATTATTGCGAAGAATTGGTTAACGAAAGTGGAGTGGACATCGTTTAAATGGAAAGGCGGAAAAGCAACTTTACTGGGATTGGTTGTTATGGGAATAGGCATACCGTTCATTTATTATTTTTCCGACATGTTTGAATCGCTTTTGCCTTCCTGGATGTTAGAGAATGCCATGGAGGAAGACAGCAATGCCTTTTATCAGCAGCTCGGCGCATTGTCGAAGGTTCATCCGGCTGCAGTATTGTTCTCAACGGTTATCATTGCTCCCTTAACTGAGGAGCTTATGTTCCGCGGAGTTATTTTAGGCATTGCGAAGAACTGGACCGCCTCGAAGCACTGGGCGGTTTGGATATCGGCCATCTTATTTGCGGCCATTCATTTTCATGTCGCTGGATTTTTACCACGCATGTTACTCGGTGCTTTAATGGGATATTTCGTTTTGTATTCCGGAAGCATCTGGACAGCGGTGTTCATGCATTTTTCGTTCAACGCTTTCAGTCTCGGTCTTACCATGTTCCCTTTTGCTGAAAAACTATTTATGCATCTCGTAAATGGGTGGTTTTTTCCAGCAGTAAGTTTATGGTTAGCAGTGAGCGCTTGGGTTTGGGGGAAGGGGCGGCTTGTTAAAAGTCAAAGCGCCGTTAACCAGGTGTCATCCTTTGAATTCAAGACTACGAATGAAGTCGATAATTGAGGGTGTGGGAACAACGCCTAATTTGTAAGTACTGGTATGTTGCGTAATTCTTTCGAGTTGCGTCATCAAGTGCTCGGTATATTTTTTATCGTAATTGTGTTGAAAGCAAAAAGCCTTCAGTTGCGACAAGGCATGCGTACCCGTTAATTTTTCCGCAGAATTCTTCTTCGCATGAAAAGGAAAATAGAACTTTGAAACTTGCGCTTGCTTATTCAAATCGGCATAAGGCATGGGCGTGTTGTACATGAAATACTCTCCGTTGACCTCACGTACAATCAAACGATCGTCGTTCACGATGTGCGCACCTTCTTCCTCCCAAATTTTAGCTAGGGTACTTTTTCCAACACCTGAAAATCCACTGAAAATTCTTCCCGTCTCGCCGTCCCAAACGCCTGATGCGTGAATCATGAAGGCATTGCTGTTCAATGTGAGGTAATAGAGTATTAGAGCTCCAATTGGATAAGAAAGCGGAGAGATAAATGACTCGTCGTTTTGTTTCAAAACATGGGAATACACCTGCCATTCCGTTGATGTATCGTTTAAAAAGGCGACCTGCTGAATTTCTTCAATTTTATTCGGATTGAAAACGATGAATGCTAGTTCATTTGGTGCTTGAACCACCTGCCAGAGTCTTTGCTTGTCAAGCACCGCATCGAAAATGACTTCGCCTTCGTATGTTGATTTATCGGGAAGTCCAGCATGACAAACAACGCTTGCATCGTATTTCGCTTCTTCTTCCAATTGAAGAAAATTTGAATAGCCTTCCTCAAAAAAAACAGAGACATTTTCTTCCGAAGATATCTTCACGAAATAATCGGCAACGGTTAAGACGAAAGTCTGCTTCATATTCAATCGTTCAAAATAAAGTTTGAAAGGTCTTTTAAAAATGCTTCGAGGTCTATTTGAATTTCATTCCGGACAAAATGCCCGACTTCATTCAAATTAAAAATTTCGCTGGTGTTCATCGTTGTTCTATTTTGAACAAATTTATACCATTCGTTTTCTCACTCACTACCTTTACGCTGTGAAATTCCTCCTCCTCCAACTCAAAGAAGCCTTCGCCTTCGCCACACAGTCATTGGTGGTGAATAAACTGCGGACGGTGCTTTCGTTGTTCGGAGTGACGATTGGAATTTTCTCTATCATTTTTGTGTTGAGTATCGTTGACAGCATGGAAGCCGATATGAAGGAAGGGTTGTCTGTCATGGGTTCCGATTTGCTCTTTATTCAGAAATGGCCTATGGGTCCGGAAAAAGATGGAGGAGAATACGAGTGGTGGAAATACTGGCAACGCAGACAACCGAGTAAAGAAGATCTGAATCTGCTAAAGGCCGACCTGAAATCGTTCTCGGTTGCCACCATACAGGTGCGCGCTTCGAAGACTGTAGAGCACGAAAACAATTCACTAAAGGGCGTTGGTTTTCTAGGAGTGGGATATGATTACATTCAAGCCATTGATTTAAAAATTGATAAGGGACGATACTTTTCGCAAATGGAATGCGACGGAGGAAGACCAGTCGCCCTCATTGGATTCTCACTGGCCGAACAATTGTTCGGCGCGGAATATCCGGTTGGAAAAGACATTAAAATCCAAGGACAAAAAACCGAAATCATCGGTGTCATGGAAAAGGAAGGTTCTTCGCTCTTCGGCGGTGAACGAGACCTTTCAGTGTATGTGCCTTACGAATATGCTCAGCGATTTGTTGGAGATATAGACGATGTGACGCTCTTGATTAAAGCGAAAGCGGACGTGGATGTAGACGTTTTAAAAGGCGATGTGATGTCGGTCTTTCGTGGCATTCGAGGCATTCGTCCAACAGAAGAAAACGATTTCAGCGTTATTGATTCCAGTATGATCAGTGACATGGTCAACAGCATTGTTGGCGTATTCAATGTAGCCGGAATGTTCATCGGAATCTTCGCAATTCTTGTGGGTGCGTTCAGCATTGCGAACATCATGTTCGTCTCGGTGAAAGAACGCACCAACATCATTGGTATTCAAAAAGCACTCGGCGCGAAACGCTATTTCATTCTTTCGCAATTTCTCTTTGAATCGATACTCCTCTGTCTAATAGGGGGAATTATGGGACTTCTCTTGGTTTGGGGAGTGCTGTCGTTGTTGAACAAAGTTACCGATTTTCATTTCTTTCTTCCGTTGAGTAGAATTATTTTAGGACTCACGGTTTCTTTGGTGGTTGGCGTTGTAGCGGGATTTGTGCCTGCGTTGCGGGCGGCGAATCTAAAACCGGTTGACGCTATTCGATCGGCAGGTTAAAAACCAAATGTGAGACCGAATTGAATGATTTGGCGATTGGTTTTCGTGGTGCCGGTGGTGAACACCAAGTCGGTGTTGTTTTGAATGGTTACCGTTTCTGGAATGACGTATTGTGCTTTGCCGCCTTGAATGTTTTCGTAACGAATGTCGAACCAAATCTTTCTAGCATTTTTTGCACGGAATCGGAGTCCAAGGGCATATCCGTATAAAAGCGATGTGCTGCTTTGTTGCACTTTTGCTTCTTCCACCGAAGAAAATCCGCCGCTGTTCTGAACCGAAATATCTGTCTTGGTGGAAAAAGTTTCCACACCAGCTAATCCTTCTGCGTAAGGCTGAAAGAAGCCGTTAAACGGACGGAAGCGAAGCAAGCCCTGGTAGCGGTAGTTGTTGTGACGAACGCGGTAGGTGCCGTCGTTATAGACAGAATCTCCCAATGTATTCGTCCCGCCGTAAACGGAAATGTCTTGGTCCAAAGCACCTAGCTGATTCCATGAAAATTGAAGGCCCCAGTCGAAAGGGGATTGTTTAATGGGATTAGAAAAAGTTCCTGAAAGTCCTATGGGAACACCATTATAGCGATCTGCGTATTCTCCGGTGGGTTGCACAATCTGCATTCCAACGCCTATGGTGGTATGACGCGGATTGCGGTCGGAGTAACTTTTTTCTTGTGCGAAATTCGAGAGAGCGATTAACGCAAATGAAAACACGAGGAGCTTTTTCATATTAATTTTTTTGGAAGCCTTTCAAAAGTTATACCCAAACAAAGTTAAGTCGTTTTACCTTCGTGGAATATGGCGAACGCATCTATCTGGATATTGGGAAAAACGAGTCAGCTGGCGCAGTGCTTCGCAGATTCGTTCAAGAATGAAACATCTGCAACAACACGTTTCCTAGGAAGAGACGAACTCGACTTCGAATACGATTTGTTTGAACAACTTTCTGAGCTGAGTGAAATTCCCGACGTGATTATCAATACCGTTGCCTACACAGCAGTAGATAAAGCCGAATCAGAAGAAGAACTCGCGCAGCGCGTAAATGCAGAAGCTGTTAGTGAATTGGCAGATTTCTGCGCCTTGCACGACATCGTGCTCATTCATTTTTCAACCGACTACGTTTTCAACGGAGAAAAAAAGTCACCCTACACCGAAGACGATGAATGCAATCCATTGGGTGTTTACGGAAGAACAAAACGCGAAGGAGAATTAGCGGTGTTGGAATGCGCAACTGGAATTGTGATTCGTCTCAGCTGGTTGCATTCCAATTATGGAAAGAATTTCTACCTAACCATGAAAAACGCTATGGCGTCTGATCCATCGCGTGAATTGCGCGTTGTAAGCGATCAGCTCGGTTGTCCAACAAACGCTTCCGACGTCGCGAATTCAGTTTCAATATACATAATAAACTGCTTAAATGAAAAAACCGAATGGACGTTCGGTCTGTTTCACTTCACTGGTAATGAAGTTATTTCGTGGTACGACTTTGCGGTTCGGATTAAGAATGAGTTTGGTTTTTCGAATGTGATCTTACCCATTTCAACTGCTGAATATCCTACGGCTGCGAAGAGGCCGGGTTATTCGGTTTTATCATCAGTAAAAGGTTTTTTTAAAGGAAGGAATTAAAATCTCATTCTCATTCTGTTTCTAAAAGAGTCTTTGCAATTATAAATTCTTAAAGAAAGAGAAACAGTAGGAGAAAGAGAATGAGTAGGAGAAAGAGAATGAGTCTCTGATACAGTAGGAGAATGAGATTTTTACGGTCTCTTAATTACTCCTACACCGTCCCTTGAATTCGGACTCCGCGTTTAGAGAAAATAGGTTTTCTGAATCGAGAAGGATTCCGTATCCAAAGAATAGAGAAACCAATAACTAAAACTCCCAGGAGTCTGTAAAATTGCGAAGCCCAAATATCTACTCCTGCTTGAAATGCTACTGGAATTTTTCCGTCATCGGAACGAATAATTGGATTGGTATAAATCTTCGACCCGTCCTTCATTTTCACTTCAAAGCGAACAAAATGAGAAACGTCTGCAAGGGCAAAGTCCAAAGAAGAAGATTGATTGTTGAGTGCTAGATCAAGCAATACTTTTCCATCTTGTCCAATAGCTCTGAGTTGTCTAATGCTGTCTGAGAAATGTAAATGAACGCTGTCGTTCGCAACAACGTGCGCCAACATTTGCGGGAGTTTTTTAAATCGCTTCGCCTTGGCTTCGTGCGAATCTCCTTCCGGCGTTTGCACAACAAGTCCATACGCACTTCCTTTTTTCAAGGCACTTAATAAGCTGTCTTCGGCAGTGTGTGCAGAATGAATGACGGTTGCTACTCTTCCGTAATCGTTGGGTTTATCGAGGTTGTGGGCGTCGTCATCTGCAATTAGAAAAACGGGATTTCCAGAAGACAAGGCAGCGTCCCAAAGTTCTAAACTGTTTTTGAAATTACTTAGAGCTTCAATGAGATCATATCCGCGAAGCACTTTCATGTCTTCAACTGAATAGGCGTCGCGAAGGGAAGGATGCGCAATGGCCACACACTTGTTTTTCTTTTTCAATTCATTCAACACAAACTGCTTGCTGCTTTGCGATTGAAAGAGCGGGAAGTCGAGCCACATCACTTCAGAAGCGCCGAGGCAAACCTGATGATTTTTGAAAGCACCGTATCCATGCTCATAAACGGTTACATGCGGAAGAGAGTCTTCCGAGTAGGTGTTAATTTTCATGTAATCGGAAATCGTAATGACGTCGTATCCCAGATTTTTATACGTTGAAAAAACACGTTCTGAAGAGTTGTTCCTTCCGTTCGTAATTCCGCCGTATGACTTCGATTGTATTTGGAAATTCGAAAGTCGTAAATGGTTGGTGTCTATGGTTGAATATGGATTGTACCATTGACTACCATGAAATGCCAAAGGCTCAGAAAAATTATAAACCGGTGGAATGAACCACCACAAGACAAGCGATACCGCCACAGCCGATCCCACAATCCACATGAGCGGTTTAAGAAAGAATCGGACAATGTATTTTTTCGGACGGATTTTCACTGAACGAATTTAATTTTCGTATTCAGCGTGAATGTCAATGCAAGTTGAAAAGATGACTAACGAATTGTTTTCGAAACGTGAAGAAATTAGCGGAATGTTAAGGGGAAGTTTTTTCCCTAATCATATTTTCGTCGAAGACCCTCGTGCGTAGCACCCTCGTTCATTGAACCCTCGTGCATCGCACTAATCCTTCCCTCTAAATTCAGCAGCAACCTCTTCCGCTCAAGCCCTCCCGCAAATCCCGTAAGCGTTCCATTCTTCCCAATCACCCGGTGACAAGGAACGATAATCGCAATTGGATTTTTCCCTATCGCTTGTGCGGCAGCGCGAATGGCTTTTTTATTTCCGTATTGAATAGAAACCCACTCGTAGCTTTTTGTTTCTCCGAATTCAATTTGAAGAAGAATGTTCCAGATGTTTTGTTGAAATTCTGTCCCAGAAGGAAGCAAAGGCAGATCGAAGGTTTGACGTGTTTTTGCGAAGTATTCGTGAAGTTGTTGCTTAGCAGTTTCTAGTATGTCACACGAACGTTGTTCCTTCAATTCGTCTTCTGCAAAATCAATACGTGTGATGTTTTTTCCGTCGGAAAATAAATGCAAATAACCGATTTGGAAATGACCGTTGATTTGAAATCGGTTATTTTCACATCGGGGCGAATAATCATTCGCCCCGATCTGTTTATCGGAATAATCATTCGACCCTATCTGTGTCATTGTACAATTTTTTATCAATGATAAATTGATTTACAGATTCCGAAAGATCATCGGATTTTCTAGTATTCGCAATGCTTTCTCTGATCATCGTTGAAGAAACATCCATCGTTTCAAAATCAATAAATTCAAACTGTTCAGGAAATTCTTGAACCAACGAATGACTTGCAAATTGATTTTCAATTTCTCGTGAACAAACCAAGAATTTCATTTCTTGAATTAATTCTTCAAACTTATACCAAGCTGGAAGCGAGTTCACCACATCTGTTCCGCACAAAAGAAAAAAGACATGCTCGTGGAAATGTCGTTTTAATTTTTTAACGGTTTGAATCGTATACGAAGGCGTAGGCATGTCGAATTCAATCGTACATATTTTAATCTTGCTTTCGTTTTGAAGAGCAAGTGAAACCATGTGCGCTCGGTCGTTAGCAGAGGCTAAGGTGTTAAGCGACTTCAAAGGATTGTGCGGACTAACCACGAACCAAACTTCGTTAATTTTATTCGATTGCAGCGCCGCATGCGCCATGGCGAGATGTCCGTTGTGAATGGGATTGAAAGAACCGAAGAGAAGCGCTATGTTCATTCAGCAAGGAAATCGTTAACCAACTTCATGGCTTCGGCTTTCGCTACGTCTAAATTGTCGTTCACCAAGCGCACATCGAACTTGTCGGCGTAAGTTAATTCCAATCCAGCTTTCGAAACACGTTGCTGAATTTTTTCTTCCGATTCGGTGGATCTGTTTTTCAATCGGTCCATCAACGCTTCCACACTTGGAGGCTGAACAAAGACAGCCAATGCGCGATGATGAAATATTTCTTTGAGGTGAAGTCCACCTATTACATCAACATCGAAAATGACATGTTTTCCACTTTTCCAAATGCGTTCTACTTCGCTTTTCAATGTTCCGTATTTCGTTCCAGCATAGACTTCTTCCCACTCTACAAATTCGTTGTTGTCTATCTTATTTTGAAATTCTTCGTTCGATAAAAAATGATAATCTTTTCCATCTATTTCTGTTCCCCGTCTTTCACGAGAAGTAGCACTAACGCTGAATGCCAACATGAGCGCGGGCTCTGAGAGTAAGTAGCGGACAAGCGTTGTTTTACCCGCGCCACTTGGAGCAGAGAAAATAATTGCTTTTCCGGTTACTTGACTAGAGAACATTGTTGATTTGCTCTTTTATTTTTTCCAGTTCATCTTTCATTTCAACCACCATGCGCTGCATCATAGCATCGTTGGCTTTCGAGCCAATGGTGTTGACTTCTCGTCCAATTTCTTGAGAAATAAATCCGAGTTTTCTTCCTTGCGCTCCGCCGCTTAATTCTTCGTTGAACATCTCGCAGTTCGAAAGCAAACGTTGCAATTCTTCAGACACATCGAGTTTTTCCAAATAATAAATCAACTCCTGCTCGAATCTGTTCTCGTCAATTCTTTCCTTCCCCACCAACTCATCTAATTGCGCTTTAATACGCTCTCTTGTTTTTTCCTTGCGCTCCTCTATTGGCGCAATAAGGTCTGCGCGCAATCGAAGAATATTTTCAATGCGCATTTCGAATTCTTTTTGAAGCTTTGCGCCTTCTGTTTGTCTGTAATTTTCGAATTGTTCAAACGCTTGTTTAACAAGCTCTGCAATGCTGTTCCATTCGTCTTCGGTAGGCTCTGCCTGATCGAACTTCATAACTTCAGGCATACGCATGAGGGTAGACAAGATGTCGGCAGAACCGAGGTCTTTTCCTTCCTTCCACAACGTAAGTTCGTTGTAGTAAGAGTTCATTAAATCGGTATCGAGATGCATACGCTTTTCGCCGCTGTTGTTTTCAATATAAATTGAAACTTCCGACTTTCCGCGAACCACAAGCTCTCCGTACGTTGAACGCAATTCAAGTTCTTTATCGCGATACACGCTTGGAACGCGCACACTTAAGTCTAATCCTTTGCTGTTGAGCGAGCGCACTTCAGCAGAGAACTTTTTGGTTTCTTTCTGAAGTTCGGCTTTACCGTAGCCGGTCATAGATCTTAGCATGTGTGCAATTTTGCAGGCAAAGATACAACATTGAACATTGGAGGTTGAAGAATGTTGTTTTCCTTTGCATACGAAATGAAAATGAAAAAGACCGCTATCCTTCTTGTGAACTTGGGTTCACCCGACGCGCCAACTCCAGGTGCTGTGTATAGATATTTAACCGAGTTCTTGAACGATCCGCGTGTCATAGACGTTGCGGCAATTGGAAGAGCTATTCTAGTGAACGGAATTATTGTTCCTTTCCGTCATAGAAAAAGTGCAGCGATCTACAAGAAGCTTTGGACGGAAAACGGTTCGCCGTTGATTCATTATGGAAAAAGAAACAAGGAGCAATTGCAAGCGCGTTACAACGAGAACGAAACGAAAGTTTTCTTGGCTATGCGGTATCAGGTTCCGAGTATAGACAATGCCCTTCGTGAAATAGAGGAGTGGGGTGCAGAGAAGATTGTGGTGTTACCGTTGTTCCCGCAATACGCTTCAGCAACAACAGGAAGTGTGCATGAAAAAGTGATGCAAATTATTTCGAAGTGGTGGAGTATTCCGGAAGTGGTATTGGTGCCTCAGTTTTACGACGAGCCCTTGTACATTCAAGGATATGTGGACAATGCAAAGCAATTCGATTTGAAGGAATACGATCGTATTCTGTTTAGTTTTCACGGATTGCCTGAGCGTCAGTTAGACAAGTTGTACGACGATAACATGTGTCGCAATCACAGCTGCGAGCACGAGATTAACGAAGAGAATCACTTGTGTTACAAGGCTACGTGTTTCGCTACTGCGAGAGCGATTGCGAAGGGCATCGGAATTTCCGAAGACGAATACACGGTGTGTTTTCAGAGTCGCTTAGGCAAAGGATGGATAGAGCCTTTTTCAGACAACATCATTAAGGAACTCGGAGAAAAAGGAGCGAAAAAGCTCTTGGTATTTTCTCCTGCTTTCGTTGCCGATTGTCTGGAAACAACCATTGAAATTGGAGAAGAATACCAAGAGCTTTTTGAAGAACACGGAGGCGAAAAAGTTCAACTCGTTCCGAGTTTGAACGACTCGGAAGTGTGGATTGACGCCCTTGTTAGTATTTCAAAACCTTACCTGTCTGCTTAGATCCGTTTGCGTAAACAGTGATCAGGTATGTCCCAGTTGCAAGCGCCTCAGTGCTAATGGTGGTTTGATTTACCCCGAATCCATCGGAAATTTTTCTTCCAGTGATATCGTGAATTTCATAGTTGAATTGACCTTCCACTTTCAACGTTAATTCATTCTGCATTGGATTTGGATACGCTTCCACATTGAACGCATTTTCTTCACCCACGAATTCAATCCACTCGTTGATGTTGTATGTCGTGTTCGTGATGATGGCTTCGTTCCAATCGAAATAAATGTAAGCGGTGTTAGTTATTTCACTGAATGGGACGTTTCCTATATTCTCACGAATGCGGAAGGTCAAATGTCCTTGACTCAACTCTTGACTCGCGCTGCTGTCTGGCAACCAGATGTTGTTGAATTCAAATCGAAGAATTCCGTTACCCAAATTAACCACATTCAATTCATGTGTGGTGTTCAGTAATTGGAAGGTAGACCAATCTAATTCCGTATCGAGCGTATCGATGATGTAGATGTTTTGTGCAGGCGCCGTTCCTGTGTTTTGGAAGCGAATGGTGTATTCCAATTCATCGTCCATGAAACAGTCAATTGTGCTTTCTTGGAATGCTGTACCGTAGACTTCATGGAATGATTTTTTGAAAACAGTTTTATCATTTGGATCGTAACTATTCCCAACAATCTGCATGAGTCCACCGTTGTTGTTTCCTTCGTAGCAATCGGTTCCGATGGTAGATGCGATTGTTGAAGTGAAGACATGTTGTTCTCCGTTTGTAATTCCACTTGGAACAGTGAAGTAGAGAAAGTCAGTAGTAGAGAATGAAGTTTGTGTTGAATTGATGGTCCATGTAATGGAATTTCCATTGATGACATAATTCGGATTCTGAATCGATGAGGTAACGAGACTAACTCCGGCAGGCCAGTTCATTGTGAGTGTGTAATGAGAGGCTCCTGGGCCATAATTCCCCCAGTTCAAGCGAATGGTTGCGGTGTTACCTTGGTAATACCCAATCCATGGGGTTATGGTAGTCCAGAGGTCTGAACACATGGCCACATTTCCTGAACAATAGACCGGAATTGCAAGTGGTTGGGTAATGTATGTCATAGAACCAACAATGGAGAAAATGTTGTTGTTATTTGGCAGTGTATAACCATTATCGATGAGCCAACTTGAACTTACGCTTGCAATAGCAACACTTGTTACTCCGTATATAGATCCGCAATAATTGAAGTATCCGCTTGAATCTGAATATACCGTTACGCTTGGAGTATTGGGTGTTGTCCAACCTAAGGTGATTGGCGCTCCCATCAATGGTGATTCACCTGGGTTCTGAATTCCATTGCCGTTAGCATCGCAGAAGATGTAACCGCTGTAGCACAAATACGGATAAGGATTGAAATTCCCACATTGAATCGGAATGCTATTGAGCATTTGTGATCCTCCTGCTTGACAGTCTAATCCGATAACGTCAATAACGGGATAAGAAGTGGTATATCCCAAATTCGCCAAGTAATTCGGGCTAATGGATACAGTGATTGAATCGCCCGAGAATCCTGCGATATCTGCGCTGTAGTATCCTGCGGTATTCGTTGTAGTTGATATAGTATTTCCGGTGACTAAGTTTGTTACGGTTACAGGAGCGTTAGAAAGCACGTATTCTCCGCTCTCGTATACTCCGCTGTTGTTTCCATCGCAAAAAACATATCCTCCTGTGCACAACACTCCTGAGGCAACTTGGAAGGTCATGCATGTATCAAACACGCATCCATTGTTGAACGTTGCAGTCAAACAAGCCACAACGTAGTTTACTCCGAAGGTGTTCGTCAAGTATGCATTCGCCTGAGTAGAAAATTGTCCCGATCCCATCGCTTGTCCATTGCTGTCGTATGGCGTGACTAACCACGAATAGCTTGTAATGGCTGATCCAGAAGTGGCTGAATATATGATAATGTTATTCGGCGTCAAAGACTGAATAATAGATGTGGTACATGAAGGTGTATTAACACAATTCAGTGTAATGGAAATCGTGTAAGCGCCGAAACCGGAAGACGTGAATTGATTGTACGAACTGGAATTTACTGTGTATCCGTTTTGTGCAAGCCACAATGGATCTATGGTAACCAACAAGGGACCAGAAGGCAACCCCGTGATTGAATTTACCGCAGTGTTGTTCAAAGTAATGTTCTGTGCAGCGGCCATCCAAATGTTAGAGATTGTTGCAGGAATCGGAGTCGTAATTGTTTGTTCATTGACCCCATCTCCGTCACAATCAACACCCACGAATGAATACAATTGAATAGAGCATCCACCGATGGTTACTATATTAGAGTTGTATGCGCTTGTTTGATTTTGTGGATTGTACACTGTTGTTGTTATCGTGTATGTCCCAACAGCCATGTAATTATGCGAAGTGCTAGGCGAAACCGTGATTGTAGTTCCGGCGCTCGATGTTCCTGCATTGTGAGTCGTTGTTGTGCCATCACCCCAATCGATAGATATTGCAAATTGAAATCCAGTGAAATTGGCTCCAAGAATAATTTGATTGATTTCAGCATTTGATCCAGTTGTAGCTGGGTTTAATGCCGAGAAAGACATGGTGATTAAGGAATCACAATTGTAATCAGTCACTTGATTATTCTGGGTCTGAAGTCCTGTAATCTCAAATCCTTGGGCAAAGGTCCCAAAGGATACAACACAGAAAAAAACGGCTATTAAATTACGCATAGTGTAAGGGTTTGATAGTAAGACGTTTATTTTGCTGTTTTGGTTGCCTGACCAATTCTCCATCTTAATCCCACGTAATAATTCGCACCGAACATAGGTCCATATACTTGAGATGCATCGAAGAATTCAGACGAAGGATTTTCACTCAAATGAATCGGATGATGAATCATGTATCCAGTTAAGTTTTCTCCGCCCGCATAAAACTCCAAGT
>Ga0209597_1001211_pt1 | contig 16907 bp, 15 predicted proteins | sample M_140625_MF_Meta_FD_187316 | JGI IMG/M metagenome (GOLD analysis project Ga0209597, IMG submission 187316) | Freshwater microbial communities from Lake Montjoie, Canada to study carbon cycling - M_140625_MF_MetaG (SPAdes) (version 2) | ecosystem: Environmental > Aquatic > Freshwater > Lake... | reverse complement strand
CTCCTCGAATCACCCTAATATTTGTCTGCTCACCGCTTGGCGGCACGTTCCCTTAACGGGCAGTGGGCGGGGCGGGGGCGTACTGTGTCGTCCCTTGGCTTAAGCCCGCGAGCCATCGGTAATATTCAATCATCGGGCGGTCCGGAGCGATGAGGCCAGCGGGATTATAACAGGTTTGCCGGAGGCGGCTGGCTTCGTCCTTGAGGTAGCCGTGGGTGAAGATTCGGCGCACGGCTAAGATGATTGGATCGATGAGGTGGCGGCCGATGGCACTGCGCTGCGTCCGGGTGAAGACGATACCCACGCAAAGAGTGTTTCCGTTTTCCAAGGGCTGCGACGAAATCAAGAAGCGGCTATGGGCACGGGTGAAATCGCCGGAGATCATCGCCATCGTGCCGCCCCAGGTGGTGATGGTGATTTTTACTTCCGGCCCAGCGATGATGCGCAGCATGCGATCGAGCACGGTGTCGCCGATTAATTCGGCATGGTAACGATTTCGCATGGCGAATGGCGCTGGGCAGTCGATGACCGGTGTCGCCAGGAGGCGCCGATCATGAACGGCCTCAAAATGCTGGATATCACAGGCATGGGCGGAGGTCACATACCATGGGCAATCGGAATCGAAACTGAAGAGCTGTCCGCCAGTATAGTCTTCAGCTTTTTCGTCGAAGAAGAAAGGCAACTGAAAGAGGGCCTCGGGACCATTGAAAAAAAACAGGTACCCGTGCCGTTCAACGACGGGGTAGGCATCCTGTCGGGCGAACCCCGGGATTTTTGCCGCCCCCGGGACATGCGTGCAGCGACCATCGGCGCCATACTTCCAATTATGAAACGGGCATTGCAGAGATTCACCAATGACATGACCGCAGCCGAGGTTGGCGCCGAGGTGGGAACAGCGTGCATTGATCACCGAAAGTTTACCGCTTGCAGTGCGAAAGGCGACGAGGTCGCGCCCAAGGATGCGCTTACTGAGGGCCCCGGCCCGGAGCTCGTTGACGTGACAAAACGGGTACCACGAGGCGGGGTATTGGGCGAAGGCTGAGGCGGGTGGAGCCGTCGGGAGTTCGGTGGTTTCGATCATCGGTCCGAGACGCTCTTCGGCCCCGACGGTGGAGGAATTATTCATTAGAAATAAACTATCAACGGACGCAGTATTGCCAAGGTATTAAGCCTCTAAAATAAGGTTCCGGACGACTTAATTATCTGCCAACGGTTGGAGGATGGAAGTTGTCAGGTGCGTTCTCGTGCATATAAAGGATTCGCCCGTTGGGCGGGGTCACGGCCGGGCTCATTCTTAATGTTTTTACTCTCTTCTCCCTGTTCCGCTTCGGCCTCGGTTTCCCCGTGCCAGCCAAGGCTGGCCATGGCTAGCGTATGAAGACCTCGGACCAGGTATCGTGGTTGGCTTGGCCGGCGGCGGGGCAAATTCGCTATGCATTGGTTCGAGTGCTCTGGGTGACGCTGTGCTTTGCTTTGGTCTATGGTGGTGCGGAGTGGCTGACCGTACACCGCATCACGCGGGTGAGGATCGCGATGGAGTGGGAGAAGCAGATGCCTTTCGTACCGGCGTTTACCCTTATCTATATCTCGGCCTATGCCGTGCTTTTCCCGTTAGCTCTCTGGATCTTGCGCACGAAGCGGGAAATTGATGAGCTCGCGTTCCAGTTAGTCATCATCATCTTGCTGGCCGGCTTGGGCTTCCTGCTCCTCCCTGCGAATCTTGCTTACGCGCCGCCGGGAGAACTCGGCCTCTGGCGACCACTCTTCATTTTTGCGGATGACTTGAACCTCGATCATAACCTCGTGCCCTCCTTGCATGTGGCGTTATCTACGGTGTGTTTGGAGCACTATGCGCTGCGGGTCGACCCGCGGAGGAAGTGGGCACTCCGGGCGTGGGGCGGGCTGATCGCGGCCTCCACCTTATTGCTCCATCAGCATCACGTACTCGATGTCGTTGCGGGATATGCGTTGGCGCTTGGCGTGTGGAGTTATCGTCAGCGCACCCAGCACCTGCGTAGTTAAAGCAAGGCCGCTTCCACATGCGGTGGCCGCTGAACTGAAAGGCGGGCCTGTCCGTCGAAGGATACTTCGTAAAGTCGACCAAAGGTGGGGATGGCTAGCCAGCCCTTTAAGGCTGGGAGTAGTGGGTCCCCTACATGCAGGCAAGTGAACAGCAGGCTGATACCTTGCTGGGCAGCGGCATGCCGAGCATGCCTCAGTAATAATCGACCGAGCGCAACATCCTGATTGGCTGTGGCCAAGAAACTCGCAAACGCAGCGGGTATCAGCGCCCCCGGCGGGGTGAGGCGTTGCCACCCTAGTGCCAGTAGTAGGCTCGAAAGAATGGGTCGTGCGTAATGGAGCCAGCCGCGGTAGTTCTGCAAACGGATTTGGCGGCAGGCACGTAAGTCCCAGACTGCGACGCAACCGACCAGCGTTTCGCCCTCCCAGACGGTGAGGAAATCTTCAGCTTTTAAGCCCGGCCATCTTTGGCCGGCGCTAAAATCTTCGGCGGTATGGACAGGCGCGAGATCGCGGTGACGGTATGTGCGGTTCAGGAAATCCGTGATGGCTGGAAAATCTGTTACCGTCGCGGCACGGCAGGTGAAGCGTGCGGACGTCGGCCGCCGCGTCCACGGATGCACGAGGAGGGCAGGACAATGCAAGCGGCCCACGTCTAAGTATTGAGGTAAGCCGGCCCGTCCGCCGACCAAGGTGCGCCGTGCGGGGGTATTATCTTCGAAGATGGCGGTATAGGTTGCGGCGGACGGCCGGAGCTTTTCAAGTTGATGAAGGTATCGGTAACCCTCGATCAAGATGCGACCGGCGGAAGGCTGAAAGAGGGGCAGGATGCGTAAATCGCCCAGATAGGCGACGGTAGCGGCTTGGCCGTTCAGCCAAGCGGTCCGTTCACAACGGGAGCCAAAAGCCGCGACGCTTTGGTCGGGAGCGTGCACGGCCACTACATCGTGGCGATGGGTGTCTAAGACGCCGCCGAAGAAAGACGGTTCCCGTTCCAAGGTGATGCTGAGCGCACCAGGCAGAGGTGTGCGGGCGAGAATCGCCCGTAAGGCGGGGTCGTCTAAGTGGTAAGCGGGTGAGGCTTGAAATCGAAAAGGCTTCATGGCTCGCACTGAAATTCTCCGCTGAACCAGTGTTCCCAGCCGGGGTGCGCGTGGAGTACGGTGGGTTTGACGGTGCCGCTTCGTTGGCCGAGTTGGATGCAGCGTTCGAGGTAGCGGCGTGAGGGGGCAGGGTCCGTCACCAGGAAAGTCCGGCTAGGGGCGAGTTGGCCTATCTTGACCGCATGTGCATAGTAAGGGTTCGCACGGAGCGCAGCCTCTAGAGCGGAAGCTTGCACTTGCGGGTCGCTGGTGAAGAGGACGTAGCCGGGAGTGCTAGTGGCTTGAGCGGGAGCCAGCATCGCAAAAGACGCCGTCAGTTTCTGAAGCGCACTTTGGACGAAGAGGGGGTCTAGCTTTTCACCGCGAAAATCGCAGCCCCCGTCGGCTCGGCCAAGGAAGCGTAGTCGCGGCGTATGTTGTTCCCAGCCGGTGACACGCACCACATCTTGTAAGCGATAACGCCACAGCCCCCCGCTCGTGGTGAGAATGACTTCATAGTCCTGATCAAGGCTTAGTTCGTGAACCCGACAGATCGCCCGCGACTGATAATTTTGGAACTCGAGGAAGTGCGAGTGAAGGGCTGGGAGGGAACCGTTGGACGCTGCCCCCCAAGGGATGGTAATCACACCCTCAGTAGCGAGTAGCCCTTTCGGCTGGAAAGATACGTGTGGAAAAAGCTGTTGAATCACTTCGGCATCGACCCCTGCACTGGCGTCGGCCCAGCCGCTGATGACTTTTAAGTTAGGCCAGAGCGCTTGCGGAGAGATGGCGGGGAGTTGCGCGAGGAGTAATGATAGGTAGCTGGGATTCCAAACGGAGATGAGTCGGAGGTCGGGGGCGGAACTTAGTTCGCGTGCAGCGGTGGGAAGGTCGTGCGTGTGGGCGACGCGCAGCCACGAAGCGAATTTCCGTTCCCACCAGCCCAGGTACTCGTCGTCGGTGGCTAGGCCGATAGGAATGCCGCCACTGGTGACGCTAGCAGCGGAAGGCAATTGACTCACAACCCACCATGCCCGGCCATCCGCGAGCTCGGGATGACGTTGATACAGGTCGCCCATCCACGCACGGACGGCTTCTTGGAATTCTAAGCGCAGATCGTCCGTGAACGGAATCCATTTCGCGCCTGATGTGGTGCCACTCGTGCGTTCAAAAGCACGGATATCGCCGCGACATAAGACGTCGCGCTCCCCTAGCTTGGCGCGCTCGATGAAAGGTGCGAGATCAGCATAATTTGCTACTGGTACCTCTTGGCTAAACTCCGCGTAAGCCATGTCAGGGCTTGCGCCGACTTGCTGTCCGTAGACGCATGGGCTGTGGCGACGAAGGATGCGTTGCAGGACGGCGGCCTGCGCCGCGGCCGGGTTGACCAGCGCTTGCTGGAAGCGTTGGCGGGCCGGTTCGCACAAGCGGCGCCAGAGCCGGTTAGCGACGGCCGCTTTAAACGGAATCATGGCAGAGCAGGGTGGCCTGGGTGAGCAGCGACCGGCCGAGACGGTGGGTGTTAGAGAGCGTCAGTGGGGCGAGGCAGGCTAACTCGACGCCTTGGGCGAAGTCCGGATTCCGTTCGAGGAAGAACTGTACCGCCGGGTCGTCGGAGCGTTTAGACGGAATCTCCGTCAAGGCCTCCGTCAGTTGCCCGTGCGTTTCTTCGAAGCGGATTAAGCCGCTCGTGGGGTTGTAGGCATTACCGAATTTCGCTTGGGCCACCGCATCGAGTAGCGGCTTCAGGTCTGTTTCTTGGCCTTGATGATGAGGGTAGTACGTGAGGAAGAATAACGGAAGGTATAGGTATGTCCGATAGCCCTTGGAAATAAGGAACCAATAGCACGGGGTGGAACCAGCCGCGGCGAGCATACGGGCGGTGACGGCACACCACCCGCGGACTAATTCTTGGGAGCCCCAGTAGGCCGGTTCGATGATGGTGTCACCAGAGAAGAGGATTCGTTGGTCTTGGCCCGCATACACGGAAGTATAAATCTCTTGGGTGGAGAAGCCGCGGATCACCGTCGCTTCATCGTGCAGTAAGATTACCCATGTCTTGGCGCCGAGATCGGCGTCAAAGCTTTGGCGCGTCACGCAGGCGTAATGCGTGGTGAACAGGGCGAACATTTGATCGCGTTGGGCCACAGTTAGGTCCGCAGGCGCAACGATGAGATGGGAGAGCGTCATGCGCGGCGTGCGGGGAGGTAGCTGCGCAACCAGAGGGCCAGCCCCGTGAGGCAGACCAACAGTTCCCAGCGCGTGATTTGATTAATTAGGGCAAAGCGGGCGGAGTCATCGGCGAAATAAATGCCGGTCTCAGGGCTGCCTGTGCTGCCAAATAACCAGGCATTTAAGGCTTCGCACAGGATGACGAGAATCAGCAGCCAGGCGAATTTTCGGCCAGTACCAGGTAGTAACTTTGGCAAGGCTACGAGCACCACGCCGAGCATGACAGCGTCATGGGCGATGCCATGCCAGCAGCGCCAGACCTGCGTAAAGACTAGCAGCGGCAATTCCACGAGTGCGCGCAGGATGAAGCCGGCCAGAAATACCCCCAAAAACTTCCGCGTTGCCGGTTCTTGGGATGGGTCGCAGCAGAGCCAGCCTGGCAGCAAGTAGAAGAATGTTAAAGCCGTAAAAATCCAAAGTGATTTCTCCCACGAAATTTTGCCCCCGATAGTGCCAAACGTATTTTGCCACCAGCCGAAGCCGAGGCAGAGGGCGAGCAAGAGTGCGAGCGCAGGTAGCAGCAGCCACCGATATCGGGAGGAAGGTGTCATCAAAACCGGAGGCGGATACGTTTTTCAGTGACCTCGGGGCCGGGTGCTTCCCCCCGTTCGGCGCGACGGCGCAAGGCCTGCATGTTTAGGGCGATGAGGTCCGTTTCCACGTGGGTGTAAGCCGGTCCGTCGAAGCGGCGCAGGTTGTCCCCTTGTAATTTAAGAATACCCACGTCCTGTTGGATGATGTGGCGGCTCATGGGCTCGAACGCTAGGCGCACCAGCCAACCGATTCGGCCGTAGCAGAACGTGATGACCGTATAGACCTCGGTCGTCCATTCGTCGATGGGTGAGGCTTGCGACGTGATGATGAAGTGGTGCCGGTCGTCGAAGCGATAGTCGACGCGGCTCAGGTTCGGCATGAGGAACTGATCCGTATGGGTGAGCGGGCAGTTCTTCGGGTAGAACAGCCACGAGATAAAGCTATCCGTGGTCGGCTCGTTTTCGAAAGACACCGCCACGGAGTCGGGGCCCTTGCGCACGACCGCGTCCATCTCCCGTGGGTCGGGATTGCGGAACCAGCCCTTGTGGACGGTGGCGGTGTGCGGGCAGTCGAGGAAGTTCTCGAGGCAAGCTTCGACGTTGGAGTCGAAGCGGGTGCGCATCCGGAAAGTCGTCCAGCCGGACTCATCGCAATGGGGGAAGGCACGGGGGGCGTGGGCGGGCGCTTCGCCCGGGCAGAGCCACACGAAGCCATCCTGTTCGCAGACCGAGCGGCTCGCCAAGCGGGCGGCAGTCGGAATCGGGCGACCCTCGGCGAGGGAGGGGATGTGTTGGCATTCACCTGAGCCCGCATATTTCCAGCCATGGTAGGGGCAAAGGAGACAGCCCGCTTTTACCGAACCTTGCGAGAGGGGAGCGTTGCGGTGGGCGCAGCGATCCACGGCGGCATGGGCGACCCCGTGCGTATCGCGCCACAACACGAAGTCGGTAGCGAAGAGTCGCGCCGCTATAGGTACAGCCTTTAAGCGCCGTGATTCGCAAACGATATACCACTCGTTTTGTAAGGACATGAAACTATTCGAGGGGGTAGGGGATACGATGATACTTGTCGGGCCGAATATTTTCTAGGCGTTGCTTCTTTCCGTTCGGCCAGACAATATCGATGGTGACGGGCGCGGCACTATCAGCCAATCCAAAGTGAAGTCGGCGGTCGCTCTGGGCGGAGAAACCAGAAGTCAGCGAGACCTGGCGGCCCTGGAGTCCGGCGGCGGTGCGGATTTGGATGCTAGCACCGACCGCATCGCTATTCACCTCGCGCCCGTCACCGACCAAAAGAAAGCCCACCCAATGTCGGGACGTTCCTTCGGTGGCGACGTTATGGTGGACATCCGGGCCGGCGTACTGGTGGGTGATGATGGCGTCGAGGCGACCATCGTTATCGAGGTCCACCATGGCAACGGCCCGGCTATTGCTCATTTCGGTGAGCCCCACGACGTCGGCCACGTCGCGGAATTTCGCGGGTGAGCCCCCGTTGGAAAGGTAGACGCGGTTGAGCTGGTGGCCCCAGATATCGTAGCCACGGAGGTCGGGCCAGCGGTCTGCGTAGCTATGGACCTCGGGGCCGGCGCGCATGACCTGCGAGGCACGATACCAGTAATCGCGTTTCTCTGGGAAAAGTTTGTCGGCGGTGTCATCCACCATGCCGTTCACCTGGATGAGGTCGAGGTGGCCATCTAAGTTCAGGTCACCCATGGCGGCGCCCCAGCCAAAGCGCTGTTCATTGATGAGGCGTCGTGGGCTGGCCCGGTCATGCCAGTCCCCTTGGGCGTCGACATGCCAAGCGAGGCTCCCTTCCGCCTGTAAAGGAGCGTGTACGTTAGAAACATAGACATCGAGTGCGCCGGTATTGTCCAGGTCCCCGATAGAAACATTCATCCCCTTATAAGTGTCACGACCGACGCTGCCTTGGAACGTCCCCGCCTGACGCGTGAACCCTTTACCCCCTTGGTTGAGATAGATATCATCAGGGCCGTAATCACTCGCACAATATAGGTCGGGCCAACCGTCATGATTAAAGTCAGCTACGCCCACGGCCATGGTCCAATGCGTTTCGGGCAGGCCAATTTTCCGCACGTCCTGTTTGGTCCAATGGCCGCCGCCGTCGTTGCGGTAAAAAGCGTTGAGGCCACCGTTTTCGGCATTGTGCCAGGTCGAGTGCATGAAGTGGAACATGCGACGATCGTCAGGGTATTCCGGGGTGGGTAGGCGAAAAATATTAAAGGCCGTCGGCACGGCGTAGTCAGGTAGGGTGGGGGACATCGCATTACCGATGAATAAATCGAGCTTACCGGAGTGGGAGAAGTCCGCCATGGTGGCGGCCACGCTGACCGTGTATTCATCGATGCCGCTCTGGGCGGTCACGTCACGGAAGGTCACTACCCCTTGGGCACTGACGGTGTTTTTGAGAAGGCGCACCTTACCCCAGCCGCTGGTGAGCAAGAGCGACTGGCGTCCGGAATTATCGAAATCCACGAAGAGTGCGCTGGCGATGAGGCCGAACTTTTCGGGGTGTTGGCTAACCTCGTCGAGTGCGGGGAGAGGGATGCGTGTAAACTTCATTCCACCGTCATTGTGGTAAAGGGCATTCCGGAACGGCGGTTCCATGAGCGGATTAGTAACAAAGAAGTCCTGCAAGCCGTCACCGTCATAATCACCTACGGCCACGGCGGAGCCCACGGATAGGACCCACTTGGCGATATGGGTCACGCGCGGGTCGACCTCGGCGAGGGTGTGGCCTAGGCGTACTTCCTCTACGGCCGGCAACTTCACGAGGGTAAAGCCTGCTTCCGGACCACTGACCTTAGCATGGATGATATTGGCGTAGAGGAGCCAGCCGCTCACGCCGAGCACGGCGAGCACAGCGGTGGATCGCAGCCAGACCGCGGGAGGCCGTAGCATACTCCAGCCTCCCTCCCAGACTTGGCGGAGGTGTCGCCAGGCCCAGGTCACTAAGGTGACCGTGAAGAGCGCAATGAAGATGGTCGCGAGCGAGGACTTTAGGTGGAGGAGGAAATCAAGCACCGCAATGGAGATTGCCCATAGTATTTGGGCGCGCGGCGTAGTGGGCGAGGTCTTCGGGTCAGTGACCATGTAAAACGCGAAGAGGAAGAAGGCAGGGGTCGCCAAAGTCCCCGTAATCAACGTTTCTGGCGGTAGGTGCCAGCGCATGAACCACGCTCGCACGAGCGTCAGGAGAGTGAAGGAGAGGAGGAACGTGACGATGAGCGGCGTCCGTTGAATCTTCCCGACAAAACAGAACAGCGCCGCCACCGCGAGGAAACCGGCCGCCCACCAAGGATGGGCGCCCCATTGATAGGGCGGGGACGTCGCAAATTGGCCGCCACCGAGCCACAAGGCTGATAAGACCCCGAAGAGGGCTGGATTGAAGACGTGGTGGCCCTGGAAGGTAAAAATATATTTAGAGGCGATTGCGAAGAATACCGGCAGGCCGAGTAAATAGTAATCGTGCGGGTAGTTGACGAGTAACGAGAGCCCGAGGCCGGTGATGTAAGCGCTGAGGGGGAAGAGCCGTTCACCGCGGAGCAACCATGCTAAACCAAAATCGAGCGTCATGCTCAGGGACACCGTCAGCAGGATTTGCCAGAGATCACGATTAATGCCCAAGAGCATGCTGCCGATGACCGCATAGGACGTCAGAAGGCTAGCGAAGAGCCAGCGCGGGTCGCGAAGAGGTGGCAAGCTGAGGGAGGTGGGCATGGGGGTGGATTTGCGATCCAACCTAAGGGTGGCGGCTATGCGGCAAAAGTATAGCATTAAGCCGAACAGTGCTGCCATCGAAAATATCAATCGCGGCATTGAAAATATCGATATGCATTAAATTTTTAATATAGTGACTTTAGGGGTGGGTCGGCTATATCAGCGGAATGAAATATTCCACTCTGCTGGTCTTGATGGCGTCATTGTTGGCTATCGAGGTCGCTGCCCAAGCGCCGGACTCGACGACCCCAGTCGCCGTGCTGGCCGCTTTACCGCCCGCTGAACGTCAGGCTCATGAGGAACTCATCGCCTTGCGAGTTGCGACGCAGGCGGCCTTCAATAAGGTCGGTAGTTCCGGTAAGGTGGAAGACATGGAGGCCATGTTAAAGTACGTGCACCCCGATTGCCTATTAACGGCGATGAATGGTCAGAGCGCCCGCGGCAAGCAGGGCATTTTGGAGTATTTCAACCGCCACATGATTAACAAGGATCATGCCATCGCCAAGGTGCAGCATGTGTTTGAAGCGGATCACTTGAGTATTTTACTCACCCCTGATATCGCCATTAATCGCGGGACGGCCCAAGGGACCTATAATTTCACGGACGGGACGGAATTCGTCGTAAACTGCCGCTGGACGGCAACGATGGTTCGTCAGAATGGTGCTTGGACGGTCGTGGCGTTCCAGTTCGGTCCTTCTATTTTCGACAATCCCGTGGTCGATGCCCTCAAGGGTTGGATCTATAAGGGCGCCGGCATTGCCGTCGTCTTGGGGCTAGTCGCTGGCCTGCTCATTGGTCGTCGTAGCCGTCGCCCAGAAGCCACGGCCAAAGCGTAAGCAGGCGTGAGTTTACCGGCCGTCAAGATCGCCATCCCGGCGAAGCTCAACTTGGCTGTGCTGACGGCGGCCGTACTGGGAAATGTCGGCCTGCTCTACCTGGCATCCCATACGGCTAACGGATGGGTGCTAGCGGGGGCGGTGCTGGCCTTCTCTTTTTTAAATAACACGATTTTCTCGCTACTGCATGAATCCGTGCACCATATTTTTCACCCCAATGCGCGTGTGAATGAATGGGGTGGTCGGATTGCCGCGGCTTTTTTCCCGACCGCTCTCACCTTTCAGCGAATCTTTCACTTACGGCATCACCGGAATAACCGGACCGAAGTGGAGCAGTTCGACTACCTGCATCCCGAGGACAATAAGTTCCTCAAGCGGGCGCAGTGGTATGCCATCCTGACGGGGCTGTATTGGTTGGCGTCGCCAATCGGCATGCTCATTTATTTAGTTTGGCCGGGAGCGTTCCGGTTAAAAATTGTCCGCGGTGACGATTCCCCGCTGGCACAGCAGACTGGGGCGAATGCGATGTTTGCTGGCTTTGACGATGCGCCAGTGGGGAAGATTCGGCTGGAAATCATCTTCACGATTGCGTTGCAGGTCACGGTCATCTGGTTGGCGGGGATAACTTGGTGGGCTTGGCTGCTCTGTTATACGGCGTTTGCCGTAAATTGGAGTTCCTTGCAGTATGCAGACCATGCTTGGTCCAGGCTGGACGTGCGGGAAGGGGCTTGGAATCTCCATGTTAATCCGGTGGTACGCTGGATCTTCCTTAACTATCATCACCATAAGGCGCATCACCAGCATCCGGAAGTGCCGTGGATTCAGCTCGGTAAGTATGTGGACCCGACGGAGCATCAGCCCTCTTTCCTCCGGATTTACCTTAGCATGTGGCGAGGCCCGCGGCCTTTGCCTAAATCCGAATAACTTGCCGTGAGTCTGCCCGCCGCCGACTCTTCGCAGCGCGAGCTCGTCTCCGTCGGGGAAGAAGTTCCGGCGCCCGCCGGACAGTCTTTCTTGTACACGCTTCGACAGGAAAACCTCTGTGTGCGGGAGTGTATGCGTTTTGGCCTGCGGCACCCACGGTATTTACTCGTTGGCCTGGTGCTTTATAGCTGGTCATTCCCGCAGTGGAAGGCCTCGCGGCCAGCGCGAATGGGGTATGCTTTTCTGCAGTTATTTGATGACTACATGGACGGCGATCGCGCCTGTCCGGAGGATTTAAATGGCGTGGCGGAGCGGATGCAGTGCCGCTGGGAGGTGGGTCGGTTTGAGCCAGAGGGCGTGCTTGATCGTCTAGGCCAATCTTTTTATGATGCGTTACGCTATTTGCCTGCCTCTGAAGCAGCGGTCGCGAAGGCCGATGTGGCTGAGTTATTGAGGGCAATGCATTACGACTTTCAACGCCGCATTCTTCGCTGGCGTCTGTCGGCAAAGGTCTTGGAGGGGCACCTACTTCAGACCTTCCGGCCATCGCTGAGCCTCCTCTTGCGTTGTGCCGGCTGCCGCACGCCAGTAAGTGCGTTACCGGCGGTGGTGGCGGCCCTTTGCTGGTGTTCGGTTGTCCGCGACTTCACCGATGATGTCGGTAACGGCTTGATAAACATACCCAAGGAATCGATTCCGCCTGAGGTCAGGGATGCTGAGATATTAGCGAATCCCCAGATTCAAGTTTGGTTACGTGAGGAGCGGCGGCGCGGGCGCGGGCTCATTGATGCGTGTGAAATCCAAATTAAATCTATAGCCTTGGAAGATCCAAGGGCGGCGCGCCTGTTGGGGACCTTTGCGCGCTCGATGCGAAAGTATCAGTTGGATTAGGACGGGCGAAGCCTTGCCCCTACCCGCGAGCGGAGCTCGCGAGAGGCAATTAGGACAGCACGCGGTGCCAACCCTACCCGCGGCAGCTAGGGCAGCACGCGGTGCTGCCCCTACCCGAGGCAGCGAGGGCTTACTTCTGTTCGGCGCGGCGCTTCTGAATCTTCTCGCGGTCTTCGGGTGAGAGGCGTTCGAAGATGTCGTTAGACTTTTCGCGCAGCTTATCCTTCGGAGCGGGCGTGGCATTACTAGCCCCTTCACGCATGGCTGGCATGATTTTCTGGGCGAGTTCTGGGTGCTCCTTAACCCAGGCCTGACGTTCCTCGGGAGACATAGCCTTGAGCTTCTCGATGTGCTCTTTGAGCTCCGGGTGGTCCTTGATGAAATCCTCACGCTTCTTGGGAGTGACCTCGCTGTTCTGCGCGCGCTGCATGAGTTTCTCGCGGAGCTCGGGATGTTCCTTCATCCAAGCTTGGCGTTCTTCGGGCGTCATGGCCTTCAACTTTTCGAGCTGCTCCTTGAGTTCGGGGTGGTCCTTGAGGAATTCGGCGCGCTTGTCGGCGGCCGGACTGGTGGCCTGGGCACGCTCCATGAGCTTCTCGCGGAGCTCGGGATGTTCCTTAAAGAACGTGCGACGTTCCTCGGGCGACATCGCCTTAATCTTCTCGAGCTGCTCTTTGAGTTCAGGGTGGTTCTTGGCGGCCTCATCCCGCGCATCGGGTGCGAGCACTTTGCGAGCGGGCTGCTCCGGAGGCGGAACGACCGGCTTGGTGTCCGCGTGGGCCGCAGCAACGAGGGTGGCGAGGGAGAGGATGAAGGCGAGGCGGGGGAGGGGCATGGGGAGGGATAGGGGATAGGGGGTAGGGGATGGGGGAGGAGTTATATATATAACACTAGGATTGGGGAGGAGTTGCGGATCGCGAGCGGAGCTCGCGAGAGGCAGCTAGGGCAGCACGCGGTGCTGCCCCTACCCGAGGCAGCTCTTTTCCTGTCGCAGGGGATGGGGGTGGGCGTAGGGTGGTGGCGTGATGCGAAATGCGCTTTGGATGTCGGGCTGGCTCGCGGTGGCGGTGTTGTCCGCGGCGGAGAAGGCTGGCGATGTGCCTGGGCTCGTGTGGGCGACGGAAGCCGGGGCGGGCGCAGGCTCGACGGGCGACGTCGAGAAACTGCGCGCGAAGCGTTTCCTGCAACCGATGGCGGGCTATCTCTATTCCGAGGAAGTCGTCTGGCATGAATACCGCGACGTCGCGCAGTATAAGCTGCTGGATGGCCGTCGCTTGACCGTCGACCTCAATGGGCTGAAATGGGAGCGGGTGAACGCTTGGCCGAAAGGCAAGAAACTCACCCTTTGCTACGACGAAGCCCGGGGCGCGACGTTGGTGGATCCCGAGACCAAGCACGTGCTCTTGGTGCGCGGCCTGGTCAAGGCCAACGGCCAGTTCGTCCACCCCATCGACCGTTACCTGGAGGCGTTGGATCCCGTGACGACCCTCGACATGATGTCGGTGAGCCAAGAAGCCCAGCGCCTCTGGCGTCTGGAGATCGACCGCACCGTGCGGGAGATCCTCGGCTATCAGCACCTGCCGAAAGACGTCCGCGCCCAGTTCATCGCCCTCACCAAGACGCGGCTCGATTACTGCAAGCAACAGAGCGATTTCGGCAGTGCCGCGATTCGGGCCGACATCACGGGGACCGCCGCCGGACCCATGAGCGGGAATTATGCGGAGCGCGTTTACCGCGATGCCTATGCGCAGTTGGTCGCCTTGGCGGAGTCGTACGTCGTGTTCAAGAATCCCGAGGAGAAGTGAGCGCGGCTGAAGGCCGCGTCGAGCGTTGAGGGTTGCGGGGTGCGGGTTGCGGGAAGTGTCGCCGCTTGGCGGCGGGCTAGCTTTCCGGTCCCCGGTTCCCCCTTTCGGTTGTATCAGGTAGGGTCGGGACGGCGTCACGACATAGCCTGGCCCAGATTCGGACGTCACTCGGCGAACGGACGCGACGCAGTCGCGTCCCTACCCGCGAGGCAGTTAGGGGGCGCTGCGGCCGGAGGTTTTGCTTCCGTCGAGGAGGGCCTTGAGTTCTTTAACGATTTCAGGGCGTTCGAGGTAGAGGTTCGTCCGTTCGCCGGGATCGGTCTTTAAGTTATAAAGTTGGCCCGGGGCGGTGGGGGCGGTGTCGGGCAAAGCGAAAGTGGCTAGCTCGCCCTTTTCGTAGCTGTTCCCGCCGGAGCCGCGATGGTCGAGGTATTTCCAATCGCCGCGGCGGATGGATAAGTCGTTCTTGATGGTCTGGTGCAACGTGAACGGACGCGGTGGGCGGTTGTCGGCGACGCCCGTTAACGTGGAGAGGAAGCTGAAGCTATCTTCACCCGCGTTGCGCGGCAGGGGCGTATCCGAGAGTGCCGCACACGTGGCGAGCAGGTCGGTTAGGCAGACCGTCTGGTCGATGACGGACGGTGCGGTCCGGCCGGGCCAGCGTACGATGAAGGGGACGCGGTGGCCACCTTCCCAGTCATCGCGTTTCATGCCACGCCAAGGGCGGGCCGGGTCGTGGCCTTGATCGGCGCGCATGTGGATGACCGCGGTTGTTTCTGGCCCGTTATCGCTGGTGAAGATGACCAACGTATTCTCGGCCACACCGAGCTTATCCAGCGTCGCGAGCAATTCGCCCACGATGAAATCCAGCTCAGCGATGAAGTCGCCATGCGGGCCAGCTTTCGTGGAGCCTTGAAAACGTGGCGCGGCAAAGGAAGGTAAGTGAGCGGCTTGCGTGGCGTGGTAGAGGAAGAACGGTTGATTGGGCGCGCGCTTCACGTGGTCGGTCAGCCAAGCTTGGCTTTTCTCCAGGAACACCAAGTCCACCTGATCATGTTCGAAACCCGGGGCGACGAGCCCGCGGCGGCAATCGTTAGCGTAGGGATGCTTCGGGAGTTTGGACGTGTCGAGCAACGTGGTCGGCGGGATGGGGACGCGGTCATTCTCGATGTAGGCGTAGAGCCAATCGGTGGTCGGGCAGCAGGCCGTGCCGAAGAAGTAGTCGAAACCCCGATGGACGGGCCCGTCGGTGATGGGACGGCTGAAGTCGGTAAGCCGGATGCGGGCGAGCTCGTTCCCGACGCCGAGCCCTTCGCTGGGCACCTTCACTTGGTGAATCGGAGTGCCATCCTTGGTTTGAAAAGTCAGGCCTACGTGCCATTTACCGACGGCGGCGGTCGCGTAGCCCTGCTTCTTGAGCATTCCTGGTAACGTCAGGCGGTCGGCTTCGATTAAGCTCGGACCACCGACGCCGGTGAAGACTCCCCCGTGGTAGCCTGTGCGGAAGGCCATGCGGCCTGTCAGTAGGCTATAACGGGAAGGCGTGCAGACCGTGGAAGGCGCATGGGCGTCGGTGAAGCGCGCGCCGGCCTTGGCCAGCCGATCAAGGTTGGGCGTGGGGATTTTAGAATCAGGGTTATAGCAGCCGACATCGCCGTAGCCTAAGTCATCGGCGAGGATAACGACGATATTGGGACGGCGCGGGTCAGGCGCCGCGTCTGCGAGTGCTGGGAGCAGCCAGCAGAAACTCAGCAGGAGCAGGCGGTTCACTTTTCGAGGACCCAGATATTACGATAGTAGACGGGGTTACCGTGTTCCTGCAGTTGGAAAGGGCCCAGGGTATCGGTGATGGTCTTAATCCCGCTGCTGGTGGTCGTGTGCGGCAGTTCGACGTTATCTTGGATGAGGACGCCATTATGGCGGACCGTGATGCGGGCCCAGGCGGTGCGCTGGCCTTGGGCGTCGAACTTCGCAGCGGTGAAGTTAATATCGTAGGTCTGCCACTGGAGCGGAGGCAGGCACATGTTCACCTTCGGAGAGGAGATTGTGTAGATACCGCCGCATTCGTTGTTCTCGCCCTTGAGGCCGAAACTATCGAGCACCTGAACCTCATAGCGATCTTGGTGGTAGACGCCGCTGTTGGCACGGCCTTGGCCGCGGGCGAACGGTTTAAACGGCAGCATGAATTCGAGGTGCAGCGTGTAGTCCTTGAACAGGTCCTTGGACGTCGTCCCACAGCGCAGGAACCCGCGCTCATCGACTTTGCCATCTTTCCAAGCATCGGCGTTCTTGCCATCGAAGAGGATCTTCGCGCCGGCGGGAGCGGCGAGCCCTTCGGTCGGGCTGCGGCGAATAATGCGGCTCAGCGTGGTGGCTTCGTTGCCGGTGCGGGTCAGTTTCAGTTGGCCGTCTTCTAAAGTGGCGCGGGCCTCGCCGGCCTTCGGCGTGAAGTCGACTTTGCTGCCGTTCTTAATGCCTTCGAGTTCTGCTTTAGCGGAACCATCCCAGCCGGCACCAGGCAGGCCACCTTGGAAAATCACGAGACGATATTTGTCAGCACCCAGTGCGATGATGTCAGCGCCGAGTCCCTTGGTTGCGAATTCTCCCTGCAGCAAGAAGTCGGAGCCCGCCGCCTCGACGGTGAGGAAGGCCGTGGGCTCGGCGGGCTTGGCCTTGGGGGCGGCTGGTTCGGCGGCGGACAGCAGGCTGCAGCAGGCCAGCAGCAGGAGGGATGCAGGGGTTTTCATGGGGTGAGGGGAGGGGAAGAGAAAAGGCAGGGGAGTGCAATGGTGTAGGGTGAAAGGGGAGCGAAAAGGGGAACCGGGGAGCGGCTTGAATAAAGGT
>Ga0209597_1001208_pt1 | contig 16922 bp, 3 predicted proteins | sample M_140625_MF_Meta_FD_187316 | JGI IMG/M metagenome (GOLD analysis project Ga0209597, IMG submission 187316) | Freshwater microbial communities from Lake Montjoie, Canada to study carbon cycling - M_140625_MF_MetaG (SPAdes) (version 2) | ecosystem: Environmental > Aquatic > Freshwater > Lake... | reverse complement strand
TATAACTCTAATATTTATTATAGACAATTATTATGCTTTACTGATTTTCTTTAAGCTAGATTTTATTCCTATATGAATAGTTTATTGAGAACCTAAACTTCATCTCAATTAATTATTTGATTTTTTATATGACCTGATAAATAATAAAGTTGAATTTGAAACTTAGATTCAAGAAATGAAATATGGAAAGCACTTCTATGTTTTTTTAAGAATAAAAAAAATTTGAAAGCCCATCTAGTAATGAGATTTAAGAAATTTCAAACCAATTTTTATTTAACTATTTAAAGGTAAAAAAGTAAAAAAACCTTTCGAAATTCAGTAAATTTAAAACACATGAATTATTATTACTAATATAAAATTATATTTTAGCAATTCAAATAATATTAATCTCAAATTATTAATTCATGTTTAACAACTACACTTTAAAAAGTCTTTTGTCACTTTTTTCATCGTCTGATGAAAGTGCCAAAGGTTTAAAATCATCTTCGAATGGTTTTAATTTAGGTATTGTCTTGATGCTTTTGTTTGCTACTTTAGGCATTCAAGCTCAAACAACAATCATCAGCCCTGCTGGGGATGGTGGTTTTAACAACGGTAGCACATTTGCTGCAAATGGATGGACAGTTGCCAACCAAGGGGTAAACCCCTCTAAATGGGTTGTAGGAACTGGGGTTTCTGCCGCAACTACAGCAACAGCTGCATCTGTAACTTTAGGAACAACCACTGTGACTTTAACAGCGGGTAACCCACTTATCTATCCAGGTATGAAAGTTACTGCGTCTAGTGGTGTTCTAGCAGCAAATACTTATGTGTCTGCTATTACTGGAACTACCTTAACGTTGACTAATGCTACTACTGCAGCATCTGCAACAGCAGTAACTCTTACCTTTGGTTTCGGATCCAATGCAGGAGCTGTAGGTTCTTCGGCTACTGTAGCTAATGCTTCAGGGACAATTACTTTAACTGTGGCTAACCCTGCTATAGTGGTAGGACAATCCATCTCGGTTACTTCTGGAACCGCGGTTTTAGCTGCTAATACTTATGTTACTAACGTAAGTGGAACCACTGTTACTATTTCTCAACCAACTATAGCTTTGTCTGGAACTCCAGTAACCTATGCTTTTGGCGCAACTTCATCTAGTATTTCTGGAAATGCAGCTTATGTTTCTAATGATGGAGGTGCATCGAATGCTTATTTTGGATATAATGGAAATAGAACGCTTTATTTTTATAGAGATGTAACTGTTTCAAGCGCGGAACAGGCAATGACGTTAACATTTGATGTTAAATCGCCTATTGCCTCTTCTAACGGATGGCAAGTATGGGTTGCTCCAACATCGCAAGCTGTTGTAGGAACAGATACCCAAGTAACGTCTCCTTTTGTTCAAACTGCAGTTTGGCCAGGTGCTACAATGATAGCATTCAATCATACCTCACAAGTTGGGACTACAAAACAAACTGCTTTTATTCCTAAAAATTTTGCTGGAACAACTTTCCGATTAATTTTCGTATGGACAAATGGTACAGGAGCTGCTACTTTGCCTCCTGCGGCAATTGATAACATCTCTCTTGTTTCAAGACCTGCAACAGATGTAAATAGTATTGGAACTGGTCTTTGGTCTAACGCCTCTATTTGGGATGTGGCGGTACCAACACCTGCTGATAATGTAATTGTAAATGCTGGTCACACTGTTTCAATTGACTCTAAGTTTTCTGGAGCTTATGATTTATTCGTAGCAGGTACTGGTGCAACACTTCAATGGGGTAATTCAGCATCAATAGTAGATTTTTTTACTATTAATAATGATTTAGGAATCAGTGGTAGTGGTGCAAGAATTAATGTTTATGAAGGAGGCGTAATTGCAAATGGTAGAAAATTGAATGTTGCGCACGATATTAATGTAACAAGTGGCGGTAGATTGGATGCTTCACCATCCTCTTCTATTTTGAATTTGAATGGTTCTACTCTTCAAACAGTAACTATTGACAACACAAGTTTTGTAGGAGGAACAAATGCTACTGCTACTACTGCAAATACAAAAGATGTACTTGGTAAGTTACAAATTACCAATACTAGTACAGCAACACCTAACATTATTTGGAATGCCAATAATGTTAAAATTGGAGGTGGACTTATAAATACTTCAGGTAGAATAGCTTTAGGTTCTAATAAAATTACAATAGGTAATTATGCTACTTTAGTTGATACTCCAACTGCAGGTACAGGATTTATGGGAGGTACTCTTTCTAAATGGATTAATACTTTTGCAGCTTATACGACTGCTGTTCCAGCAGGAGTTGATTATCCTTTTGGTCTTGCTAATACAGGTTCTTGGGGACCAGTTTATCAAATACTAGATAACAATGGAAATAGCCGTTGGATGTTAGTCTATCCGGATGCAAATCCTTCAGTTGGAGGTGAAGTAGCCATAACGTATAATAATGCAAATACAGTAACTACTGGTTTATCTGTAACGGATGGTAGTTATACTATCAACAATAGATATAACGGAAACTGGGCGATTACCACACCAAATAGTAATACTTCAGGTACTGGAGGTGCTATTACTTTCGCACCAAATGCAACAAATACCTTTAGAATTGGTGCTTATGCTACTGGAGGATATGTTGCAAAAGACGGAACTTCTCGATTGATGAATACTTCTGCTGCTTTGGGCGGAGCTCACCAAGATGGAACAACTACTCCGTTTGTTTTTAGAACAGGATTATCCTTTTCTTCATTAACCGCTGCTCCTCTTTATGTTGGAACTGCTGCTGCTTCTATGGCTGACACTTCAGCACCAGTAACCTCTGAAACAACAGGAGACTGGACTAGTGCTTCAACATGGGTTGGAGGAGTAGTGCCAACCGCTTGTCAAACGGTAATCATTGCCTCTGGACACACAGTAACTGTAAGTGGAACTGCTGTTGCTGGTAATGTAGTGGTTAATAATGGTGGTACTTTAGTGAATGCTTCAGGGTCATTAACGGTGGGTTGTTCTGGCAACAACTCTGCTTTAGATAACTATGGTACCTATACTTGTAGTGGTGGTACTTTAAACGTTAACGGTTATGTAGCACATAGAGCAAACAGTACTTTTAATCATACAGGTGGTGATATCATTGTGGATGGTAACAACGATGGTGATGCCGCAACAAGTGTTGGTTTTGGAGGTTCTATCTTTAAAATTGAAAATGCTAATTTGAATTTAACAGGGGGTAAAATTACAATTGTGGACCCTCTTGTAAATTCTAGTAGTGCAATTACAGCATCTACATTGGGTCAATTTACTTTAAATACAGCAGGTGCAACAGGAACATTTTCTGGCACTGTAGGGGCTACTCCAGTTACAATTGGAGGTACTTCAATTCTTATGGCAAATAATGGTGGAGGTACTAATATGTATGCTGCTGGCATGTATGTTTCGGGCACAGGTATTGCAGCCGGGACTACAATCTCAAGTGTTTCTGTAAACGTAGTTACAGGCGCAGTAACTATTACCATTACTCCTGGAGCAACTACTGGTATTGCAGCCGCTGCTGTGCTTCAATTTTCATCCATGGCTAATGGTGGTAAAACAATTACGGTAGCTGCTCAAGCTGGAAATGCATATTTAGCGGTAGGCCAAGGTGTATCAGGAACAGGTATTCCATCTGGTACAACAATAACAGCTATAAAATCAGATAATTTTACAGGTCCAGCTTCAGGTTTGATGTTGGTGACATTGAATAATGCCTTGACAGGATTATCTACTAATCCTATCAATGGAGTACAAACTATTACTTTTGATTCAGTTTCTTCAGGTTCTTATTCAGTAGCATTGACTGCTGCCAATGCAAATATTCTTCCGGGAATGGTTGTAACAGGTACCGGTCTTTTAGCAGGAACGATTGTTACTGAGGTTTCAGGTGCTGCAATTAAATTTTCTCAACCTATACAGACGGGTGCACCATCTTCGATGTCTTTGAGTTTTTATGCTAAAAACTTTGATGGGTCGGGTGCCTTTGTTTATGATTCGCCAAGACATTACGCAGCAGGGTTAAACCATACATTGCAAATTGGTGATGGAAGTTCTACTCAAAAAGGGTCTCTTTTAACCTATGGTTTTAACTGTATCTTCCAAAAATATCAAGTAGGAGGTTTATTATCTTTAGGAAACTTAATTGTTAACGCTCCTGATGGCGAAAACAGATTTATGAACGTAATGACTAATATGGGTAATAATGGCTCTTGTAACCTAAACGTTCAAGGAGATTTTACTATTTATTCAGGAAGTACCTTTAAACAATATGGAGCATCTACTACGCTTTATTTAGGAGGTAATTTAGTAAATAACGGTAACATGCTTACTCCTTCGAGTTCCTATTCTCTTTATATGGGTAACTTCATTAATGGAGTAGTTGCTCCAAGTAGTACCTCACAAAGTATTTCTGGTTCAGGTACCTATAGTTCTAGTTTATGGGCTTTGACAACAGGTAAAACAAATGCTAATTTAGCATCGCTTACAGTAAACAATACTAGTACAGGCGGTGTCACCCTAAATAGACCAATGTGGATTCTATCGGTTTCAATGATCAACGGTCTACTACATACTTCTTCAACTAATTTGTTAACTGTAGGAACAGATCTATTAACTGATACTTCTTCAGGAAGTGCAGGTGGAGGTAGTAATACAAGTTACATTGATGGACCTATTCAGGTTTCAGTGATTCCTAATTTTAATCCTCTAAATTCTACTACTGTAAATATACCTTTGGGAGTAGGAACTACTTACCTTCCAATGTCTATTATTGCTGTTGGAGGTGCTAAATTTCTAGTTCAGGCTTTTACGTCAAATACAGGAACTGTAAATTCTACTTGTTCTAATTTGGCATCTAAAAGATGGTCTGTTGCGCGATTGAGTGGTGACGGCGGTAATGCTTCAACATTTAATATAAAATTTGGTGATGTTGGTTTGAATGATTCTAAGTTAATTGTACAAGCAGCTACAGATCAAGGAACGTATGGTACTTTGTCTGGAGCGACTACTTTGGGGACATCTATTGCAGGCGCAACTGCACCTTATGGGAATAACACGGGTACAATCCTTTACACCCCATATTTAACTTATACTGCTAATCAGCCGTATGCTGGTTATACAGGATATTTCAGTTATGCAGATGGACCTATTTGTTCAGGTACTCCAGCTCCAGGTAATACGGTTGCTTCTGCATCTAGTGTATGTGGTGGAGCGCCAACAACTTTGAGTTTGCAAAATTCTACTGCAGGAACAAATGTTACTTACCAATGGCAAATTGCTACTAATGGAACTACTTTTAGTAACATTTCTGGGGCTACAGCGGCTACTTATATTGCATATCCAACTATAAATTCAAGTTACCGTTGTAACGTGTCTTGTTCTGGTGGTACTGCAGTTGCATCAACACCAGTAGCCATTACTATTTCAAATACCGGTACGCCTACCGTAACTGGAGCTACAGTTTGTGTTCAAGGAACTGCTAATTTATCTGCTTCAGGTGCAGGTACTCTTACTTGGTATGACTCTGCTACAGGCGGAAATGTGTTAACTACAGGAACAACTTATGCTCCATCAATTAATACAACTACTACATATTATGTATCTTCAAGAACTGTAGGATCTGCTAGCGCAGGTCAAGCAAATCCATCAACATCAACTGGAACTGCTACTGCTAACTTTAAAGGTTTGTCTTTTGATGCTACCAGAGCTTTTAAATTAAAAACAGTAACGGTTTATCCTAAAAATACTGCTGCTGGTCTTAATGCTATTACAATTCGATTGTATGATAGTGCAGGAAACCAAGTATCTGGAACTTCGGATGTAGTGTTTATTCCAACCTTGAATACCGGAACTGCTAATTCAGTTGCTCAAACGGTAACGCTTAACTATACTATTCCTGTTGGAACAGGATACAGATTAGTAGCTGCTTATGGAATGGCTGCTGCAAACGCTTTAGGAACAAATACTGTTACAGCACAAACCTTCCCAGCGCCTTATAGTTCTTTCACTATTACAGGAAACGTTTCTGATTTATCTTCAGCTACAACAACAACTGCAAATGCTTACAACTGTTTCTTCAATATTACAATTGATGAAAATTGTGAAACTGCAAGAACACCAGTTACTGCAACTGTTCTTCCTTTAGCTACTTTTTATGCGGATGCAGATGGTGATGGTTACGGAAATGCTGCGGTTTCACAACAAGCTTGTTCACCAACAGCTGGTTATGTAGCTAACAACACTGATTTTGATGATACAAATGCTACAATATGGAGAACAGGAGATTTCTATGTAGATGCTGACGGTGATGGTTTCACTGTTGGTTCACAAGTTTCTTTAGCTTATGGAGCTTCAACTCCACAAGGATATGCTGTTATTTCTTTAGGAACGGATTGTGATGATACTATATCTTCAAAATGGAGAACAGGAAGTTTCTTTGTTGATGCTGACGGTGATGGATATACTGTTGGGACAGAAGTTGCATTATGTTACGGAGCTTCAACTCCAACAGGATATGCAGTTATTTCTTTAGGAACGGATTGTGATGATACTATATCTTCAAAATGGAGAACAGCTGATTTCTATGTAGATGCTGACGGTGACGGTTATACTGTAGGTTCACAAGTTTCAGTATGTTACGGATCTGCAACTCCACAAGGATATGCTGTTAGTTCATTAGGAACGGATTGTGATGATACTGTATCCTCAAAATGGAGAACAGGAAGTTTCTTTGCAGATGCTGACGGTGATGGATATACTGTTGGAACAGAAGTTACTTTATGTTACGGAGCTGCAACTCCCCAAGGACACTCTGTTACTTCATTAGGAACGGATTGCGATGATAATAATGCTGCTAAGTATGCTAGTTATATTTTCTATTCTGATACAGACGCTGATGGTTATGGTGCTGGAAGCGAAGTGAGTCTATGTGCTGTAAATTCTACAACACCACCAAGTTCTGATTATGTAACAAACAGTTCGGATTGTGATGATACAAATGCAGCTATTTATAGAAGCGCGGTATTATACACTGATGCTGACAATGACGGTTATGATTCAGGTTCTGCAACTGTTTGTTACGGTTCTAATTTACCTTCAGGAAAATCTTTATCTACTTTAGGTTCGGATTGTGATGATACAAATGCAGCTATTTATAGAAGCGCTGTATTATACACTGATGCTGACAATGACGGTTATGATTCAGGTTCTGCAACTGTTTGTTACGGTTCTAATTTACCTTCAGGAAAATCTTTATCTACTTTAGGTTCGGATTGTGATGATACTGATAATTTAAAATGGAGAACTGGAAGCTTTTATGTAGATAATGACGGCGATGGATACACTGTTGGTTCTCTAGTTTCACTATGTTATGGTGTTACAAACCCATCTGGTTATTCAGTAACATCAGCTGGTTCTGATTGTAATGATGCTAATCCATCAACTACTACTGGAACAGTAATTATTACACAACCAACAAATCCTACGATTTGTAAATTAGCGACTGCTTCTACTTCAGTATCCATAGTTGCTGCAACTACAGCTAATGCTACCTACCAATGGTTTTCTCAAGTAGGAACTGCAACAACATGGTCTACATTAGTAAATAATGCTAATTATTCAGGTGCAACAAGTTCTACACTAGCTATTATAAGAACTACAACAAGTCTACCTGCTACAGGAACTAAATACAAAGTAGTAGTTTCAGGTGGCGGACAGTGTGGTACAACTACATCTGCAATAGTAACCTTACAAGAATTAACAGTACTTTCAAAAGCAGCAATTATATCAGTTGTTAGTTCTTTGTCACCTGCTTTAACAACCTGTCAAGGAACTAGTGTTAATTTATCTTTAGCTGCAGGAAGCATTGGAGACATTCAATGGCAATCTTCTACAGATGGAATTAGCTATTCTAATGTTGGTGATACTGTAGCGCAATCTACACTATCTGCAACCAACGCTGCTATATCATTTAATACAGGAGCTTTAAATCAAACTACTTGGTTTAGAGTGGTTGCTTCAAATGGAGTATGTAATTCTGCAAATGCAACAGCAATAAAAATTACTGTAAGTCAACCAACATCTGTTGGAACGTTGTTATCAAATACAACCGTTTGTAAAGGTTCTGGAACTACTCTTACTTTAGAAAGTGCTTCAGGAACTATTGCTTGGCAAAAAGCGACAGTTACTTATGGAGTAACAGGTACATTTACTGCAGTTACAGGAAATGTGTCTACAACATTAGCAACAGGAAATCTAATGGCTACCACAGCTTATAGAGTTGTTGTTTCAAGTGGAGCTTGTTCTATATCAACATCAAATGTTGTAACGGTAACGGTAAGTCCTGCTTCAACTGTTAAAACTATTTCTGGAGCTGGAGCTATTTGTAATGGCGGCATTAAAGTACTTACTTTAGCAACAGGTTCAATTGGTTCAATCCAATGGCAATCTAATGTAAGTTCAAGCACCACTGCACCTGCAGCAACCGATACTAACTGGTCAGATATTAATGGAGCAACAGACCCTGTTAGTTATACTGCTTCACCAAGCACAACAACTTGGTATAGAGTGGTAGCTACGAGCAGTCCTTGTTCCTCAATAGCTAGTGCAGCAGTTGCTGTTAAGGTAAGTCAACCAACATCTGTTGGAACGTTGTTATCAAATACAACCGTTTGTAAAGGTTCTGGAACTACTCTTACTTTAGAAAGTGCTTCAGGAACTATTGCTTGGCAAAAAGCGACAGTTACTAATGGAGTACCAGGAACATTTGCTGCAGTTACAGGAAATATAACTACAACATTAGCAACAGGAAATCTTACGGCTACAACAGCATACAGAGTATTAGTGTCTAGTGGAGCTTGTTCTACATCAACATCAAATATTGTAACAGTAACGGTAAGTCCTGCTTCAACAGTTAAAACTATTACAGGAGCTGGAGCTATTTGTAATGGATCCAGTAGAATACTTACTCTAGCAACAGGTTCATTAGGTTCAATCCAATGGCAATCTAACGTAAGTTCTGGTACTACTGCACCAGCAGCAACAGATGCTAACTGGGCAAACATTTCTGGAGCAACAGACCCTGCTACTTATACAGCTTCACCAAGTACAACTACTTGGTATAGAGTAGTAGCTACTAGTAGTCCTTGTTCCTCAATAGCAAGTGCTGCAGTTGCAGTTACTGTAAGTCAACCTACAGCTGTTGGAACACTTTCTGCTAATGCTTTAACTGTGTGTTCAGGCTCAGCTACATCACTTACTTTAGAAAGTGCTATTGGAACTATTGCATGGCAAAAAGCGCCAGTTACTAATGGAGTACCAGGAACATTTGCTGCAGTTGCAGGAAATGTAACTACATCGTTAGCAACAGGAAATCTAACAGCAACTACAGCTTATAAAGTTGTTGTATCTAGTGGAGCTTGTTCTACATCTACATCCAATGTTGTAATAGTTACCGTTAGTGCTGCTGCAAAAGCTACAGCCGTTACAGGTAATACAGGAGCAACTACATCTACAACATCTGTTTGTAGCGGAGTAAAAACTTTAACACTAGCTACTGGTTATGTAGGTACAATTCAATGGCAATATTATAATGCAGGAACAAGTGCAACTGCAGTTACAAATACTACTGCAACTGCAACTTGGACGGATATTGATAGCGCTACAGCTACTACTTTGAGTGCAGCTAGTTCTACGCCAGGTAATGTTTGGTTCCGTGTTAAATTTACAAACGGTCCATGTGCTACTTTAGCATATAGCGTACCTGTAAACGTGTGGATTAAAACATGCGGAAGTTCTGTTAGAATTGAGGATGCTAAATTAGAATTTAAAGCTACAGCTTATCCAAACCCATTTGCAGAGAACTTCAAGCTAGATGTTACAACTAGTAGTGAAGAAGCTTTAAAGATTACAGTTTACGATATGCTTGGTAAATTAGTTGATTACAGAATCCTACAAACTACAGAAGTAGAAGGATTTGAAGTAGGTGCTAACTATCCATCAGGAGTTTACAACGTGATTGTAAGCCAAGGGGATACTGTTAAAACACTTCGTGTGATTAAACGATAGTTTCTATAGTAACTAAATAATTCAAAGCCTCCTCAAGTAATTGAGGAGGCTTTTTTATAGAAAAAGATTCCCAGATTCTGGGCAACCGTGACAAAGATTTAACTATTTACTGATTGTTATATTTCAGAAAAAAAAATTAGAAACTCATCACATACGGTAGAAAAATCCTCGCATTTAAAGATAATAAAAAGCTTTTATTATTAATTAAAATTACATTTTTTACAAAATGCTGTCTTTGTAAAATAAAAAACAAGGAATTTAATATTTAGGAAAAATGGCATTATTAATATTGATTGAAAAAAAAATAATATATTTGGCTATAAAAAATGTACTAAATCTCTTGTTAAAAATGTTCTTTTGGAAACATTTAAGTAAATTATTTTTAATTAAAATAGAATATATAGTGGTTGAAAAATATCATTTTCTAGTATCGAAATATTTTTGTTTTGTTTTATTATTTGTTCTTTTTCAAACAAATAGTAAAGCGCAATCCTTATTGAATCAAAATTATCTTTCCAATGATATTGAAAAATTAATCCATTCTAACCCGGAGCAAGCACTTAAAATTGCACAGCATTTATTGAGTAAAACCAATGTAACAAATGATGAAAAAGCTAAGATTAATTTCTTTATTGCTAAAGCATATAAGATTAAAGGAGATTATAGTAGTGCTTTAAATTTTTTATATGAAGAGAAAAATTATTCCGATTACTTATCTAGAAAAGAGAAAATAATTATTGAGATTGAAAAAATTTCTTTACTCCGAGAATTATCATTAGACCAACAAGCAAAAAAAATATTAGGTGAATTAAAAGGCACAATTTCAATAATCAGAGATAAGGAATTACTGAATTATTTACAGATTGAGGTAGCTTTAGAAGAATCTCAATTTTTATTGAAAGAATCTCAAATAGAAAAAGGAATTGATTTGCTTTTGAGAAAAAAAGATTTAGTAAGTGCAAAAAATAAAAATATCCAAGATGTTCTATTAAATTACAATTTAGTATTGGCTCATTTTTATTTGGAAAAAAAAGATTTAGTAAAAGCTAAAGAAATTTTTGACACTTTAATTACTACTTCTTATAAGCAAAATGAATCAAATATCTATGTAATAGTTCAATCTGAGATTGGTCTAGCAGGCATTTGTTTTTTGAAAAAAGAACACTCTAACGCTATAAAACTTCTACAAGAAGCACTTGTAAACTCGCAAAAGCTTACTAATATTTTTTTGGAAGAAAAAATAATGCGACTTCAAAATGTTAATTTTTTAGCTTTAAATGATACTAAAAATTATAAAATTTCAAATGCAAATTTTTCAAAAATTCATTTACAAACAGAAGAGCAAGATCAAGAAGCAATTAATACTGCATTTAATTTAATATCCGATGAATACAACCAAAAGTATCTTGATAAGAAGAATTATTTTTTAGATATAGTGTACATTATTTTGGGATTATTTTTAATCGTAATAGTGGTTTGTAGTGCTTATATAATAGTTATTTTACAACGTAAAAAAAATCTAAATGAAATAATTAATTATATCAATATTACGAGAAGCAATTTGGTTAATAATTTTGTAGAAAAGAAACTAGAACCGAAAAAAAGTATAATATTAAAAGAAACGGAAGACACTATATTAAACAAATTGAAAAAATTTGAAAATTCAAAAAGATTTATTAATAAAGATATTTCATTAGCTGTTTTAGCAGGACAATTAGATTCAAACACTAAATATTTATCGGAGATTATTAATTCTCATTACCATGTTAATTTTAATACCTACATAAATAAACTGCGCATTAATTACATTATCGAAAAATTAAAAAACGACCCTAATTTCATTAATTACAAAATTAGTTACCTAGCAGAAAACTGTGGATTTTCTTCACATAGTAGCTTTGCAACGGTTTTTAAATCTATAACTGGAATTTCACCAGTAAAGTTTATTGAGTTACTTAATAACGAAAAGGAAAACACACTTCTTAAATGATGAATTCTAAAAAGTATATAAATTTATTTTTAACTGTTGTTATTTATTTAACAACAAGTAGTTTGTATTCTCAAAAAAGTAAATTGAACGACAGTATTATCAAAACTTGTTCAATAGAAATGTATGCAAATCCTGATAAAGTTATTCGTGAAGGTAAAAAAATTGTAGCTAATTCTGATAATAATATAGATTATAAAATAAAAGGATATAAGTTAATAGCGGATGGCTTTTCATCCAAAAGGGATTATCAAAAGTCATTGGAGTATGTAATAAAAGCAAATAAATTATTGAATTTATCCTCCAATAAATTATTGAAAATTATTATTCTGAATAAACTTGGCATACAATACCATCAATTAAAGATTTTTGATAAATCTATTCAGTATTTGGACCAGGCGGAACAACTTATTATGGAATATCCCTATCCAGATTCCATTCATGCAGATCTTGGTAAAAATTTTATTGTTAGGGGTTTTATTTATAAAGATAAATTTAGTTGCGATATTGCAATTGACTTCTTTAATAGAGGAATTGCCGAACTATTAAAAGCGAAAAATAAATCTAATAACGCAATTATTAGCATTGCAAAATACAATAAAGGAAATTGCTATATTATTTTGTCTAATAATAAATTGGCTAAAGAAAATTTTATTCAATCTATAGAAGCCGCAAAAATAATTAATGGAAAAAGTTTATGGGCATTTGGTCTAAAAGGTTTAGCGGAAGTTTATACTATAGAAGGAAATTATCAAGAAGCTATATCCTCCTTAAAACTAGCATTAGTGTTATCTCATGATGTTAATGATTTAATACTTAATGATGAGCTCTATTTTGCATTATCAGAAAATTATTTAGCAGTTAACGAATGGGATGAGTTTAAAAAATACCACGAGAAAGAAATTTATGTTCAAAAATTACTTAAAGCCCGCCAGAGAATTTCTGTTAGTGAATCTTTAGGTGTTAAAGAAGTGGAATTGAAATCGAAAATAGAAATTGAAACCTCCAATTTTTATTATATTATTTTATTTTTGGCAGTATTATTACTGTTAATTTTATTGTTTTTTTTACTATACTTCAGAAGAAAAACTAAAGAAATTGATACTATTAAAAATAAAATTCACTTGTTACAAAATACTAAAATGAAATAATATTTAGATTTCATTTTCTTTAATTAAAGTAATTAATTCTTACTATTTCACTTTCTAAATTCAGTAAATTACAAAGTGTTAACTTACATTATTTGCTAGCATTACTTTAAATTAGTAGATTATAAACAATAATGATTTTTATTAAATTATTTTATATATGAAAATCAGCGTTTTATAAAGTGATTTTAATCCATTTTATTTTTTTATAAAATAAATATTACATAATAATGAAACATAAACACTATTTTTTTATTACAATGCTAAACTATTTTCTAAACAATTTTCGTCAAAATTTTAACTCTAATTTAAGCTTAACATTCAATAACAAAATACTTCATAAAGCATTAGGAATTTTTATTTTCATGTTTGCTAATTTTAGTTTTAGTCAAATCACAGAAAATTTTGATTCAGGAATTCCAAGTACTTGGGCCATTAGAAGCAACCTTCCAACACCTCCCATAAATAACAATTGGATTTCAACAACAACTGGTTATGGAGGCGGTTCATCTAAAGCAGCATCTGTAAACCCAGCTTTAAATTCTACTAGTGGAACAAATGCACAGTATTTTTTAATTTCACCACAATTGGTTACTCCTACTAATGGTGAAATTAGATTTTATACAAGACAAGGAAGCTTCAGTAATTATGGAACTACATACCAATTAAAGGTTTCCACCGCAAGTCAACCAGATATATCTAGTTTTAATGTTACTCTGGGTACTTGGACTGAATCTCAATTAAACGTACAAGCTACAACCTATGAAGAGAAAATAGTTCCTATTACAACAATTCCTGCTGGTATTCCAATATATTTAGCTTTTGTTGCGGTAACAAATCAAAGTGGCAGTCCGGTATCAAGTGCAACAAAAGGGGATACTTGGTATATTGATAATTTCAGATTAATTGGAAGTTGTTCTCCTGTAACGTCAATAAATACTTCTATTGCCGCGGATAATGCCACAATCTCTTGGACGCATCCAACAGCAACATCCTTTGGGATAGAAGTTGTACCTTCCGGTGCAGGCCATGGTGCTACAGGGACTCCAGTTACTGGGACTACTTTTACAGCAACTGGGCTAACTCCATTAACTCCTTATGATGTTTATATAATTACTAATTGTGACACAACAACTTCAAGTACTTGGGCAGGACCATTTTCATTTACAACAGCTGCCATTGGTTTAACCTGTTCCACCGCTATTCTCGTTCCCCCGAATGTAACGGTTACCCCCTTTGTTTATACTAACAATTTAAGTCAGTTTTATGATGGTAGTACATACGTTGACTACAATAGTCAGACTTTATCTTGTCAGCCACCAAATACGCCATCTACATGGAATTTATTATCGGGTAATCATGCTTATTTTTCATTTACTCCTTCTACAACTGGTTTAGTTAATATTTCTCAAGCGGTAAGCTCTGCAGCTGGCGGTGGTGGGACCAATTGTTACAACACTTCTTCAGGTCTTTTTGTATTTAATGGTTGCACAGGAGTAGGTACTTCTGCGGCATGTTTAGCAGGACTTATGACAGGAACTAATGTTCTTACTGCCCAACTAAATAATTTTTATGTACAAGCAGGTCAGACTTATATCATTTTAATTTCCGCTCCATATGCTCATACTAATCCTGGAGCAGGAATTTGTTTTACATTAACTATTAGTGGTTCCACTTGTCCTGCACCCGCAACAATTACGTATTCAAATTTACAACAAACAAGTATTAGTGCTTCTTGGAGCAATGTTCAAAACCTTGTAAACGCATGGGAATATCTAGCCTACCCAGTAACTTCTGGAACTCCAAGCGCTTCTCAAGCAGGAACTCCAACTACTACCAATGTAAATAATCCAGTTACTGGCTTGTTAGCCGGTACAGCATATAATTTATTTGTTAGGGCTGTTTGTGGTGGCTCACCAGGACCTTGGAGTGCTCCAATGTTGTTCACTACATTATGTAATCAATTACCCTTGCCTTATTATACTGGCTTTACAACTGCTACTGCTACAAATCCGGAGCCTTGTTGGACTATTTTAAACTTGAATAATGATCAATACTATTTTAAATTTGGTAATAATGCTTTTAGTCAGCCTGTTGCACAATTGAGAACCGGAGATGCTGCTCCTAACGACATGTTAATTACACCACAATTTCATTTTGATGGAGTTACTCAAAAAAGACTACGATTTAAGTATAATATATATGGAAATTGGGGTCTAATAGTAAATAATCCATCTGGAGGACCCGGTTCCTTTGAGGTTAGCCTGTCTACAACAGGAGTAGGAGAAAGTAATTTTACAACTATTTTAGCTCCGTTAACTTCCTATACAACTGCCTATAATTTTATTGAATTGATAATTCCAATACCAGCCAATATTGTTGGAGATGTGAATATAGCCTGGAAATTACCTCCAGGTTCAGTTCAAACAGGGATTCAGTTTTATATTGACGATGTGTATATTGAGGATATGCCAGCTTGTTCTGACCCTATCTATCCAGCAGTTACTGCTAGTTCTATAACGAGTACTTCGGCCCAATTGACCTGGACTAATGGATATAACACCGCACAATGGGAGATTATTGCGCAACCTCAAGGAATAGGTATGCCGGCTGCAAGTGCTTCAGGAACAATAGCGAATACTAATCCATATACCTTTACTGGCTTAATTCCTTCTACTCAATATGAATTTTGGATTCGTTCCTACTGTGATGCTACTCATCAAAGTAATTGGGTTGGTCCCGTTAAATTTTTTACTACCTGTATTGCTCAACCTACTCCTTATTATGAGAGTTTTAATGATGATGATATTACATCCAAGAAATTTTGTTGGACTGTTCAAAATAGAAATGCGGATTCTGCAAAATGGATTTTTAATGCCACAAATACAGAAATAACTCCTTATTCAGTAAATGCTTTTACTCCATTATCATCCTTTGATGACTTTTTAGTAAGTGTGCCAATAAATATGGTCGGACAAAAAAGATTGCGCTTTAAATATAAAGCAGGAACCGATATATTTTATCCAACACCAAGAGGCGTTATGGAAGTATTAGTTTCAAATGATCCTAATTTTGCTACTTATACTACTTTAATTCCAGAATTCGAGTTTACAAATAATGCTTATATAGAGGATACTACTATATTTACTGGTACAGGAGTTTCGTACATTGCCTTTAGGATTCCGCCATCAATGACTAATCCTGCTAGTTCTACACATGTTTATATTGATGATGTTTATGTTGAAGATGCTCCTGCATGTCAAGTGCCATCAGATTTAACTACTTCATCTACAACTACAACCACTGCCAATTTAAGTTGGATAACAGGATATTCGGAAACGCAATGGGAAATAGTTGTTCAATCAGCTGGTTCTGGTATCCCTAATGGTTCTGGAAATGTGGTAAATACAAATCCAACTTATTCAGTTACTGGATTAACTCCAGACACAGCATATGAATGTTATGTAAGAGCGGTTTGTGACGCTACTCATAGCAGTACGTGGGTTGGACCATTTAAATTTAGAACTAAATGTAATGCTTTACCAACCCCTTTTCTTGAAACATTTGATTCTAATTCTCCAACAGAAACCTGTTGGACTATTGTGAATCAAAATGGGGATAGTAAATATTGGAATCTTAATGAAACTGTTAATCCAATTTTTGGAAACCAAATGGCAAGTATGTTTTCAGGAAGTAATGGAA
>Ga0209597_1001206_pt1 | contig 16938 bp, 15 predicted proteins | sample M_140625_MF_Meta_FD_187316 | JGI IMG/M metagenome (GOLD analysis project Ga0209597, IMG submission 187316) | Freshwater microbial communities from Lake Montjoie, Canada to study carbon cycling - M_140625_MF_MetaG (SPAdes) (version 2) | ecosystem: Environmental > Aquatic > Freshwater > Lake... | reverse complement strand
AATATATTAGATTGTCCTGAATTATTTTGATTTATAAAACCTCCAATTAAAATATTACTAGCCAAATTTGTATCACCGCCAACAACATTTAATTTAAAAGTTGATGTATCTGTTGTGCCTATTCCTACATTACCTAAAATAGCGGTATTTTGATTGCCCGCAACATATAAATTTGATGTAAAGTTAGTTCCTCCTATTCCAACACCACCTTTAAATATATTAGATTGAGCTGAATTATTTTGATTTATAAAACCACCAATTAAAACATTACTAGCCAAATTTGTATCACCGCCAACAACATTTAATTTAAAAGTTGTTGTATCTGTTGTACCTATTCCTACATTTCCTAAAATAGCTGTTTTTTGATTGCCAGCGACATATAAATTTGATGTAAAGTTAGTTCCGCCTATTCCTATTCCACCTTGAAATATATTTGATTGTCCTGAACTATTTTGATTTATAAAACCACCAATAATAACATTACTATTTAAATTTGTATCACCACCAACAACATTTAATTTAAAAGTTGTTGTATCTGTTGTGCCTATTCCTACATTTCCTATAATAGCTGTTTTTTGATTGCCAGCGACATATAAATTTGATGTAAAGTTGGTTCCACCTATTCCTATTCCACCTAAGAATATATTAGATTGAGCTGAACTATTTTGATTTATAAAACCTCCAATTAAAACATTACTTGCCAAATTTGTATCACCGCCAACAACATTTAATTTAAATGTTGATGTATCTGTTGTGCCTATTCCAACATTACCTAAAATAGCGGTATTTTGGTTGCCAGCGACATATAAATTTGATGTAAAATTGGTTCCTCCTATTCCTATTCCACCTTGAAATATATTAGATTGAGATGAATTATTTTGATTTATAAAACCACCAATAATAACATTACTATTTAAATTTATTAAACCTCCAGTAACATTTAATTTAAAAGTTGATGTATCAGTTGTTCCTATTCCTACATTACCTAAAATAGATGTTTGTTTATTACCAGCTATATATAAATTTGATGTAAAGTTAGTTCCGCCTATTCCTATTCCACCTAAGAATATATTAGATTGTGATGAATTATTTTGATTTATAAAACCACCGACAATAACATCATTAGCTAAATTTGTATTACCGTTAGTAACATTTAATTTAAATGAAGATGTATCGGTTGTTCCTATTCCTACATTTCCTAATATTGCAGAATTTCCAACAATATATATATTAGAATTGCGAGGATCTGTTGTACCTATTCCAACATTTCCTAAAAATATATTAGATTGGCCTGAATTATCTTGAATTATTGAATTTTTAACAAATGCATAACCATTTAAATTTGTATTACCATTAATATTAAGACGATGAGTATTAGTATCGGTTGTACCAATACCTACATTACCTAAAATTGTTGTATTTAAATTTCCAGCAACATATAAATTATAACTTGTTGAAGTGGTTCCTATGCCTATTCTATTAGTATATAGAGACGTTGTATTAACATTACCATTTACTGAACCACCGGTATTTAATGATAAATAATTACTAGCAACAGTATTACTATTAATAGCACCAATATAAACTCCTGCAGGACTTGGAATACTAATTAATTGTGTCCCTGTTATATTAGAAAAATTCATTCTAATTTATATTAAATTCTATAAAATATAGTTATAAAAAATTAACTAATAAAAAACCATTATAATATTAAAATTAAAATATAACAGCATATATAGAATAAAATGTCATCTGGTAATATGCCTTCAGTTGATGCTATGCTTGGTATAATAAGTAATAATAACCAAACTTCAGCTATTTTAGATAATCAACGGGCTGTCACATAAAGTATTAAAAACTCAATGGAACGAAACGGTTCAATGAACATGAATACAACTGAACGAACTGCAGCGGCCAATGCTGTTACCTCTGAACGAATTGGAGGTCAATTAGCAACTTTAGTTGAAAAAAATAATCGTGAAATTATGTCAGGTTTTAAAGAAAATCAATTAACTTCAGAACGAAATTTTGGTGAATCAAGATTATTCAATGCAACACAAAATCAATTTATTGAACGAAAATTAGGTGAATATTACGTTCAATCAGAGCGTAATTTTGGTAAATTAGAAAATGATTTATCACGAGTTGAAAATAGCATTGGTCGATTAATTGATAATCATCATAATTTAACTATGATGGAAATGTTAAAAATGAATAATGGTCTAGAAAAATCTATTGCTAATAGCGAATTAACAATAGTCAAACAAGCTGCTGATAATTATGCAAATACCCAAATAGAAGCTGCTAAAAATAAATTATCATTAGAACAAAAAATAACAGAAGTAGCTGGAGAAATCAAATTAGCGAATATGAAAGATAATAACGATACCCGAGCTTTAATCAATAACTATAATAACGATAGCATGCGTTTTGATTTACAATCAGAACGAATAATTCATGCAATGCACCATCATCATCCCCATCACTACCGCGATTTTGATCGCCATCATCATTATTATAATAATTTTGATGGCCGTCGCCGTGGTGGCGGTGATGGTGGCGGACGCGACTAGCAATTAATTAATAATTCCAATTCTAATTCCAATTCTAATTTTATTTCTAATAATAATAATGGTTCTATAAATACTACTATTAGAATTAATAGTAGTAATTCTTCAAATATAAATAATAATAGTTCAAATAATAATTCTTCAAATACTGATAACAATTCTTCAAATAGTTCTAATAGTTCTTCAAATAGTTCAAATAGTTCAAATAGTTCAAATAGTAATTCTTCAAATACTAATAGTAATTCTTCAAATACTGATAACAATTCTTCAAATAGTTCTAATAGTTCTAATAGTTCTAATAGTTCTAATAGTTCTAATAATTCTAATAATTCTAATAATTCTAATAATTCTAATAATTCTAATAGTTCTAATATTAATAATGGTGGAAGTAAAGGTTGTATGTTATAAAAACAAAAATAATTTTTTATAAAGTTATTTTTATAAATAATAAACCAGGGTTTTTTATTATTTATATAAAAAAAATTAAATTCTTTTTTATGATTTATAAAACTTTATATTGTTTTACGAATTTGTTAAAATTCAGTAATTTTTGCGGGTTGATTTCAGATTTTGTTGTTATTATTTTATTTAAATAAGTTTGAATTTTATCAGCTTCTGTATCACTTACTCTTCTATAATTATTTGGATTATTATTAGTATATAATTTATATAAATTTATAACTTTGGGGTTTAAATTCTCAAAAGCCCCGCCAGTTCTCATATTAGCCGGTAATGTATATGGAAATAATATTTTATCGGTATTTCTTGCATTTCTTTTAAGATATTCGGCTTTATAAATGTTATATAATTTTTCATGTTGTATTGAAGATTTATCTATTGCAGCCGTTTCATCTAATCCTATATTTACTCGTTGTTGTGCTGGATCTGTATAATTTATTACAAATTCTTCATTTAATTTATGAATTGTGTATATAGAACCTTGTAATAATTGTTCGCTCTTTGCATAAATTTCATATAAAGTCATATAACGTTGATAATCTTTTATTATTTTACCTCCTTGAAATCTTAATAAAGACGATTCATCACTATTATAAGTTTTCTTTAAATCATCTAATAAAAATTGTAATCTGCTTATAGGTAATCCATTTGAGATTATCGCATATTTTTTATAATAATTTTCAGCCAATTGTTCGAATGCTATATCTAAAAATGCTATTTCGAAGTCATATTTCTTTGTTGGATTATTTTCAAACATTATTTTAGCATTATAATCTAATGAATATAAATCTACTGGAAATTTGCCCTTAAATATTTTTCTTAATTTAAAATCTAAATTGGCGGCATCTGTTGATATCAATGAAAATTCGACATCTATACCTTTATTTGATATTATTTTGAGATTTGATGAATTGTTTATATTTCTAAATATTTGATGTTTGTTTTTTATAAGAAATATTAATAATATTAATAAATTGTCTATTATGCAATCATCTAATATCTTTTGATTATTATATTTATCTAATGGTATCTCAGTTGATAAATATATTTTTGTATCAATGTCCTTCGTTACACTTGCATTAGCATTATATCTTCTTATCGCATCTCCACCAGCTACAAATATTCCTGTTAATTCTTTACCTGTTTTTGATGTCCCGAAATGGTCCTTAAATTCTAAATCTTTTAAATCATCGTTTATATTTATTATCGTTTGATTTATATAAGGTCTCAAACAATCTATAATTTTCGTTTCTACTGTATTTACAAAATCTTGAATATCGGGATATGATAAATATACTTGTTTTGAAAATAAATCATATGTATATTGATTTGGTATTTTTACATCCTTAAACGTTAATTCGAATATCCTTAAAATATCTGTTAAAGCTTTACTTTTAATATCAGCTGATGTTAATACCAATCTTTCATAAATATCATCTCTTATTTTAAATCTATTATATATTCCTCGTTTTATAAAAAATCTAGATTTTGAAATATGATTGAATATATACAATCCATATATATTTAAATAATGTGTAGTAGGTGTTATCAAATGATGAAAATTATTTAATAATTGTTTTTGTTCTATAGTCTCGCATAAATTAAATTCAAATGTAAATATTCTATTAAATTTTTCTGCATCTTGTGTTCCCGATCCCGTTCCACCTGTAGCTGATCTTCTAGAAGCTAGCCGCTGTTCTCTGGCCTTTCTATCAGCTATTTTCTTTTCCTCTAGTTGTGCTGCTAATCTATTCGCTTCTTCTGCTGCAGCCTTCTTTTTATCTTGTGCCGTTTTTGTTGTTTTTGCGGTTTTTGTTGTTTTTGTTGTTTTTGCTATTGGTATTGGTGCTGGTATTGGTGCTGGTATTGGTGCTGATAATGGTATTTGTATTGGTTTATCACTTACTGTTAAATCGATATTATAACCGGATGCATTTCTAAATAAATATTTTGTTTTATTTATAGGTTTTAATTGAATTAAAAAATATTTTCCTGTTTGTAGTTCTAGTTGTTGAAAAAGAAGTTTTAAATATTCTACAAATTCATTTACATAAGTATAAATATATACATCTAGAGATTTAATATCATTTGTTTCTAATAAATAAATCGAATCACATGTATTATATTTATAAATAGCTGATTGTTCGTATTCACTCAAATTTGGAAATACACTTTCAAACGCTTCATACCACGCTCTAGAACCTGTTATACAATAATTATAATTAATATGAGATGCTGTTATCAAATCGTTTATTTGTTTTTGTAATTTATTGAATGCATTTGATATTTCTGTATCATAATTTAATAATAAGTCATTAATAAGTTTATTTTCATCAATCGCCATTTTTAATGATTTGTGTGTATTGCGATCAATTAAATATTTAGGTAATCTCGATTTTATTGCATTCATTGTTGATCTATATGCGACTGTTCTTCGTAACGATGATTTATATTTATATTCTTCATCCATATAAATAAATCTATTATCTATTATTTATGAATAAAATAAATATAGATTTGTGTAATTTAATTTCTAGTTTTATTGTTTATCCTAAATATGAATTATTGGATTGGATTGATTATAAAACATTAATAATAGAAAATGAATTATCATCTAATATAAATTCTATTGATTATTTGGCAGATAATATCGATATTATAAATTGGTCGAAATTATCATTAAACAAAAATGCAATATTTATTTTAAATAAACATCCCGATAAAATTAATTGGAACAATCTATCGTTTAATAAAAATGCCATTGACCTTTTAATTAAACATAAAAATAAAATTAATTGGGATAATTTGGCCTTAAATAAAAATGCAATCAAACTTTTAAAAGAAAATCCCACTAAAATTAATTGGAATATATTGTCATTTAATAAAAACGCAATTGAACTTTTAAGAGAAAATCCAGATAAAATCAATTGGTATAATCTCTCTTTAAATAAAAACGCCATAGAAATTTTAAAAGAAAATCCCGATAAAATTAATTGGAGTGTTTTATCTTTAAACGAAAACGCCATAGAACTTTTAAAACAAAATCCCGCTAAAATTGATTGGGATAATCTAACATTAAATAAAAATGCTATAGAACTACTTGAAAACAATCAAGAATTAATAAATTGGGAATTGATTGCTCTTAACAAAAATGCAATCAAAATAATTAAAAACAATCTTAATAAAATTAATTGGTCTTATTTATCAAGTAATCCAAATGCTATCGAACTCTTAAAAAATAACTTAACCAAAATTAATAAAATCAATTTCAGTAAAAATAAAAACATTTACAAATTAAATAATTGTCAATATAATCAAGAAATTTCAACAATGAATAATTTTATATATAATATAATTATATCTAAAATAAATTAAATATAAAAAAACAATTGTAGCAAACACACGGCATTTTGGATATCCGCGAATATATGAAGTATTCGGACATTATCACTATTATTTTCAGCATACTTATGATACAACAAAAGAATTTTTATAAAAAATAAATTGAGTTGGATATAAACCAATTCTAAATTCCGCTAATCAAATTGAAGAAATTAATTATAAATATTGTAGCATATTCCAACACAAATACAAGAATTTGTTGATTCTAATAAAAATAAATTTAATGTATATTATCTACACCAATTGATCTCGATTCATATAACCGCAAAAAACAAGAACAATAGATAAATGCTCTTATAGCAATTAATAATGAAATGATGCAAAAATAGAAATAGAACCAGAACCATAACTTATTTACACCTTTGGACATTTAAAATGCCAATTTTTTGATGACTAAAATGATATAAGAATTTAACTATATTATAGTATGATAGTGATGCAAATGATCTATTCATTAAACTAAATAATGGTGTGTTTGGAACGAAAGTTCTATTATTTAGTTTATAATGTATTACTTTGTTATCAAAACAATAAACCTAACGGTGAGATAATACATTACTTAGTAAAAAAAAATTAAAAATGAATTCATACTAAGTCCACGCTTAGTACTACCCAAATTTTTACTAATTTGAATTTTTAAATGTCATAATCGGCATTTTAAATGTCCAAAGGTGTAAAATATTAAGATGATAATAACTGGTTTTTAGAGATATTAATGATATTATCGCAAATATCTAAGATTTTTTCATCATGAGATATTATTAATATTGTCATTTCTTTTGATAATGATTTTATTATATCAATGAATTTATTAATGTTGTCATTATCTAAAGCAGATGTAGGTTCGTCTAATAATAATATTTTAGGTTTTCTTAATATTGCTCTGCATATTGATATTCTTTGTTTTTGTCCTCCTGACAATTTTATATTGTCAGTTTGATTATAAAAATCGTTTATAAATGATAATAATAATTCGTTGTTTTTGATATTATTATCGGTAGTAGTTGTTGTAGTAGTTATAATTAGATTATCATTGATAGAACCTTCAAATAATACGGGTTCTTGTCCTACGAATGATATTAACTTTTCATAGAAAAAGGTTTTGTCGATATTATTGATATTAATATCATCAAAAAGTATTTCACCCTGAAAATTATAAAAGCCTAATAATAATTTAAATAATGTGCTTTTGCCATTTCCTGATTTACCTTTAAAACCTGTAATGGTATTTTTGGGAATAAATAAATTTAAATTAGAAATAATAATATTTTTGTTATCATATGAAAATGTTAAATTTTTAATTTTGATATCTGGATTAAAATTAATATTAATATTAGGTATAAAACAATTATTAGATTTTTCTGTTTGATTATCATTAGAAATAAAATTAGTTATATTGATAATAGAACTATTATTTTTAATAATATTTCTTCGTATTTCATTCATATCTCTTATGATATTGGTAAAATATGATTTATATAATACAAACAATATTATAATATCATTGGAATATTTAAAATAACCGCCAGAAATAATAATAAGAATAATTAAGATTTCGTTTAATGAATGAGTTATAAATAAATTTAAACCATAGCAAATAGCATCTTTAACTTTCATATATTCATATTTATTATTCATTTCTTGCCATTTACGATATAAAACAGGTTCTAAATATAAACTTCTATAGGTTTCTATTTTATTTATATAATCAGTAACCATATTATTTTGTTTAATAAGTATATTATTAGTTTCAGTAGAAACAGATAAATAAATAACTTGAGTATATAAATATTCTATTAAAATATGAATAGAAGATAATGATAATGTTATAAAATATAAATAAATCGATTTTGGCAGCAATATAAATGTAATTATAATAAATTGAGTAATATTACGTACAAACAAATTGCTAGTATATAAATAAAGTGCTGTTATATTTCTGCTATCGGTAATGAGAATATTACTGATTTCATTTAAATTTTTATCATTATAATACAATAAATTTTTATTGAAATATGTTGAAATAATACTGGTTTTTAGTTTATTAATTGTTAGTTCCATATATATCGTAAATATACTTCCTCTAAAACCCGCGAATAAATTTGAAACAATGTTATAAGAAAAATAAATTAACAAAAAATTATATAACTTATCATAATTATCTATAGAAGACGACGATAATATATGTAATATATTCGAATATATAATAGGAATATGTGACAAAATAGCCGATGATATTATTCCGGAAACAAAACCAAGAAATAAAAATCGTTTAAAACCCCTCAAAAATTTAATAAATATCATATTTAAGGCTATTGATAAATAATCCTTAAATAAAAATAAGTATTAAAATATAAGAATTACAATAAAAAATGATTAGTAAAATTTGAAAATAACTTTTATTACTACATAAAGAGAGTAATCACCAACCAAAATGATGGCATACTTCGAATACACTGATAACACCTATGGCACTATCAATCTCGGCTCTTACAATGAAATGAAATCTGATTGTTATAACGAATGTTATGAATATTTGCTCGGTATGGCTTTGGATATGATCTATCATCAATATTGGAGCAACTCGATAATGAACGAATATTTAAATTCCAATGAGGATATTTCGGTAATCATCGAGAAAACAAATCTTATCTCAATGGAGGAATACTTTGAGACGAGAAGGTTGTTTTGAAGAAAAAACGAAGAAATATAAAGATCAAAAATTAAAACCTTTTGGTCTTTATAAAAAACAAAAATAATTTATTTGTTAGCATCTTTTTTATATGAATGAAGACAAAATCGAAAGATTTATCTATTCAAAGTTTATAGTTATATAAAAATATTTTTAAGGATATGTAAAAGCAATAATAATACATCCTTTTAGGCCGTTACCTCCTTGTATATTATCAGCCCATCCGCCTCTACCTCCACCACCAGAATTATTTTGTCCTAATCCATTTATTGCCGAAGGTGTGTCTGATCCAGAAGCAACGACACCAGCACCACCACCAGCATAATATGTTACTGTTCCTCCATTTGTAGTAATAGTTGAACTATAACCATTACCACCATTTCCATAAGTTACAATAGCAGTTTTAGGGGATATTGATGTATATAAACCATTTTGTCCGTTTTGTCCAGCACCTGCACCACCTCCTCCAATATACCCACCTACACCATTAACATTTCCTGTACCACCACTATATTGTTGTGTAATAACATTATTAATTTTTAATGTAGTAATTCCACCACCACTTGCTGCTGCAAAATTTCTTCCAGAACTATCACCACCATTGCCACCATTAGCACTATATAAAGTTATACTATTAGACGTAATACTTGATACATTTCCAGGATTACCAATTTGACCATTTCTAACTCCACCAGAATAACCTAATCCGCCAGTTCCACCAGAACCAATAGTAATATTATAAGTTCCAACACCAAATGTATATCCAGATATATAATTGACACATCCACCAGCACCACCAGCACCTCCAAACCCACCCCCACCTCCACCCCCTCCACCAACAATTAATATATTACATGTTTTAATAGATCCAAAAGTAATACTATTTGTATTAATTATAGAATCAAATATATAATAATAATATCCAGTTGTACCTATTTGTGTTAAATTAGCACTAACACCATTAGATATTATAGTTGGTAAAACAGACGGTTTAGCTTTACTAAAAAAATTACTTAAAGTAATAGTACCAGATGTAGGAATACCAGTTATATTAACAACATAACCACCTATACCATTATTATAATATTCACTTAAATTTATAGGATTTACACCACCAAATTCAAATTGTATATTTGATAAACTAATAGTATTACCAGAATTTTGTAAAACCATTATTTTTAAATCTTTTATATAAATATATATTTTAATTATTAAAAAACCATTAATTTAAAAATTATTTTTATATAAATGACAAAAATTTCTTTTTGCCATTTTTTTCCATCTCATTCCATCACATATCGGCCCAGTCGACCTTGTTGGTCTTAACTGTGTTGATTTCTCTTTCTATTTTCTTTCGCATTTGAATGGCTTTGAATTGTTTATTGAACTGTTTGAAAATGAGTTTCCTCATCTCCAAATCTTCAACACCACTATGTGTGAAAGTACAGTCTTTTTCGAAACATCTTAACCCAAACTTGCATGGATACTTATCACGCGACGGTTTAAAATCGTCGATAAGTGCAACATGGTCGGCAGAGGTCTTGATGATATCTTCCAATAACTGTCTCTCATTCTTATCATGATGATGAAGACAACGACAATTGACATCAGTGCAGAAGGAAGTAAATTGACAATACAACTTTGCAGACATTTTGATTGTTTGTTGGTTGATTACTCTCTCTAGGTAGTAATGAAAGATAAATAAAAATAAACAATCAATTTTTATTATATTTCTATAAAATTAATACAAATAATTTATCCATGATTTTAATACTGGTTGATAAGGATAAGGTAAATATATTACTGTATTTTTATTATAATATGCTGCTATTATACTAAATGAACTTAAACCTGTTACAAATACATCTGCATTGCATAAATGATGAAACGTATCGAATACATCCATATCATCAAAATGCAATTTAATATCTTGAATGTCTCGCAATTTTTTAAATTTTATATCAAAATATTCTTCTTGCGAAAATATATGAATTTCATTATTTGTATATTTTTCTTTCAATTGGTTTATTAAGTTTTCATACATATCTGCTGTAAAATTAAATCTCTCTTCTTTTGATGTATCTGTTTTTGAATATTTTTCATACTCTCCTTCATTATCATAATTATTATATACTCTTATGTGTATTGCTATACTCGTTTTTGTTTTATTATAAATTAATGTTCTATGATTATTAGCCTCGTCATATACATTTATTAAATCGGTTTGAATATCTTTAAAATAATATTCAGGATTTTTATAAAATATGTCAAATGTATGAAAATATAAATATAATATATTTGGATTTCGATTTCTAAATATTGTTTCTTCTGTTGTATTCTCTGTTATAAAATATTTCTCTAGTTTTTCTATATCTACTTCGTTGTTATTTGATAATTTCTTAAAATTAAAAAATTTGTCCCATTTATCATTCCAATCTTTATCATTATTATAATTATGACCTATTTGTAATGGTATATGTATATATTTTAAGTTAAATTTTTTAATTACAGCATATAAATTTATAATCTTTTGGTATTGTGATCCTATACCTTCAGTTGCTTTAATATTACAAGGATTTAAATAATTATATGATACATACATTTTATTTATTGTCTTAACTTTTATTTTTATATCAAATTTAAATATAAGACAATAAACAATTCTTTATTTTTTTTTCTTTATTATAAACTAGCCATGATTTTAATACTGGAGGAAAATAATATTGTAAATATATTATTGTATTTTTATTATAATAGGCTGCCAATATACTAAACGAACTTAAACCCATTACTAATATATCGGCCTTACATAAATGATGAAACGTATCGAATACATCCATATCATCAAAATGCAATTTAATATCTTTTATTTGTCGCAATTTTTTAAATTTTATATCAAAATATTCTTCTTGCGAAAATATATGAATTTCAGTATTTGTATATTTGTCTTTCAATTCGTTTATTAAGTTCTCATACATATCTTCTGTAAAATAACATCTCAATTCATCAGTTGTATTTTCTTTTGAATATCTTTCATAATATTCACTATCGGCTTTATTATCATAATTATTATATACTCGTATATGAATTGCTATGTTTGTTTTTGTTTTGTTATAAATTAATTTTCTATGATTATTAGCCTCGTCATATGCATTTATTAAATCTTTTTGAATATCTTTAAAATAATATTCTGGATTTTTATAAAATATATTAAATGTATGAAAATATAAATATAATATATTTGGATTTCGATTTCTAAATATTGTTTCTTCTGTTATTGATTCTGTTATAAAATATTTATCTAGTTTTTCTATATCGATTTCATCGTTATTTGACAGTTTCTTAAAATTAAAAAAATTGTCCCATTTATCATTCCAATCTTTATCATTATTATAATTATGACCTATTTGTAATGGTATATGTATATATTTCAGGTTAAATTTTTTAATTACAGCGTATAATTCTATAATTTTTTGGTATTGTGATCCTACACCTTCAGTTGCTTTAATATTACAATAATTTAAATAATTATATGATACATACATTTATTAATAATTTAATAATAATTTTTATATAAATTTAAAATTAAGACTGAAAATAATGATTTAATAATTGCTGAAAATATTATTGATTTCAACTATTGATATTATTTTTAACAAATGATAATTATAAAAAAGACAAATCTTTTTATTTTATTTTAGATAGTAATGCGTCTCGTAATTTTGGATATTGGGTTTTTGAAAGTTTTGAATAAAACTAATCCTAATATTAAAATTTTATTAGAGTTTTTTAATATTAATAATAATATTTGTTATTCACCCAGAATTTATTCATAGATTGAATAATGATAATTATTAATCATATAGAATCAAATTTAGATATTGATAATAAAAATCCTAGTTACAATGATGAAATTATTAACAAATTATCGATAATTACGAAAATATCAATAAAAATAATATTATTTTCTTAAAAAACAAAGTAATAATAGCAATTGATGATTATTCATATCGTCCAACCCATCTAAACTCAAATCCATTTTTGCATTATTTATTTGATATAATTGCTAGTAGAAATAGAATAGAAATTTCGAAATTAGCTAAATAATTTTTTATATAAAAAAAACAATTATTTTATATATATTTAAAAATGTATGATAATGATGTTTTGATGATTATCGAAGATATTGTTAATTATAAATATAATTTCTCTACTACTGATATTATTATTACAAAATGTATTAATAAACAACATCAAAATTATAAAAAAGACAAATCTTTTTATTTTATTTTAGATAGTAATGCGTCTCGTGATTTTGGATATTGGGTTTTTGAAAGTTTTATATTTATAAATCTTTTAAGAGATTTAAATAAAACTAATCCTAATATTAAAATTTTATCTAAAATCACTAATTATAATATTAAAAATTTATTAGAGTTTTTTAATATCAATAATGAAATTGTAAATACAACAGATAATTATAATAATATTTGTTATTCACCAAGAATTTATTCAATATATTATATTCATAGATTGAATAATGATAATTATTTTAATATGTATCTTACAAATTATATTAATCATATTAAATCAAATTTAGACGTTAATGATAATGATAATGTATATGATTTTGTATTTATTTATAACAATAAAAATCCTAGTTATAATGATGAAATTATTAAAAATTTAAAATTAAATGCAAAAAATATAGTTTTTATTGATAATAATTATGAAAATATTAAATACAATTTATCGGTAATCAATAAAGCAAAAATAATAATATTATTATATGATTCATCTTTTTATTATAATTGTATTTTTTTAGAAAACAAATTTATTATTATTATTGATGATTATATATATAGACCAAATGGAATTGGAACCCATATAAATTCAAATCCATTTTTAAATTATTTATTTAATATTATTGCAAATAAAAATAAAATCGAAATTATGAAATTGGCAGATATATATAAATTTACAAAATAAATATTTAAGAACTATTAAGAAATATTCATTTAAAATGAAGAAAGTATTTTTAACATTTGCAAGCCACAATGATGAATATAGACCTCATATTTATTATGCTAATATTACAGCAAATCAAATTAGAGAGTTTAATATTTTTGATGAAATTAATTTATATACAGTTAATGATTTAATTAATGATGTATCTTTTTGGAAACAACATTCTAATTTTATTTTAAATAATAAAAGAGGTTTTGGATATTGGATTTGGAAACCATATTTAATAAAAAAAACTATGGAAAGATTAAATGATGGTGATATTATTTTATATTTAGATAGTCATACTACTATTAAACCAGATGAAAAACAATATTTATTACAATATATAGATATTGTAAAAGAAAAAAAAATATTATATTCTGATATACATAAATCAAGCGAATTTATGTATAATAAAATGGATCTCATATATAAATTAAATATGTTAAATAATGACTTAATATCTACATATCAATGCGAAGCTAATATCCAATTAATATACGTATGTAAAGAAACACGAGAATTAGTAAATACTATATACAATTATGCATGTGTTTATTATAATATAGATGATACACCTTCTATAATTCCTAATCATTCTATATTTAAAGATCATAGACACGACCAAAGTTTATTTAGTTTATTAATTAAAAAACATAATTTATATTCAACTGTGACTATAGACAAATGTTTATATCATAGGGGTGCTCATTTAATTAAATGACTTTAAAAATTAATTAATTTTAATGTTATTCCTAAATATTGATGATTATATATAGACCAAAATGGAATTAGAAACCCATATAAATTCAAATCCTTTATTTATACTAGAAATAAAATCAAAATTTTAAAATTATTAAATTGGTATTATTATTAATTCTTCAGCTGTTAGATTATATATCTTATAGTTTAATTCATTATTAATATAATGAATTAATTGTTTTGGTGTTATATTACATTGTTTCATATTAATAATATTATATTCAAGTTGAATAATTGGTTTATTTGTTTTTATTGTTTGTTCTCCTCCTTTTAAAATATAATATTCATATCCTTCTGTATCAATTTTAATATAATCAACTTGTATATTATTGTTAAAAAATAAATTATCTAAAGTATTTACATTTATTTCAATTGGTTTAATATCATTAAATCTTAATGGAGTATTTCCCATAGTATGTAATCCATTATGAGAAATACAAGTATTTAATATTGATTTACATTCTTTATCACCTAATGCTAATTGATATGTTGTTATATTATTAATATTATTTAATAATATATTTTCATTTAATAAATTGTAATTAATATCATATGGTTCAAAACTATAAAAATGCGCATTTGGTAAATATTTGGCATATAAAGAATATAAACCAACATTTGCACCAATATCAATAATATTAACTTTTTTATTTTTTGGAATTAAATCAAAAAATATTATAATTGATTCATATTCCCATAATAATCCATTATTTAAAAATGCTGCATTCATTAATTTTTTTGTATTTTCTGTTATTTTTATCGGTTGATTACTATTATAATAATAAGTAAGTGACATTATTTAAGAATATATTTAAATAAGCTTTAAATATAATGTTCTATAATACTCAAGATGATATGCCTTATAAAAATCGATTGATCTTAGGTACTTCTTCTTTTTGGATTATTAATTTGATTTATAAAACTTATTTAAATCAATTATATTTCCAGAGTTTATTATTATCGTCTATTGTTATTATCTCCCCGTTATTTTGGTATTATTATAAAATTAATTCAATCTTTCACAAATTAGACAATTATTTATGTATTTTTATGTTAAGTTTTGTGATAATACAAAACTATTTATCGATTTCATATTTAGATTTATTCATATTGCTTAAATTTTATTATTTGAGTTTGATATTCACTCATATTAAAAAATATAATATTCAATTATGGTGTCATCTGTTATTTAGATTATTTTTCTATAAAATTTTATTTTTGACTATTGATAAAACTTATGATATATATTATGATTTTATTAAATACATAGTTAATAATTTAATAATTATTACAATTACTACCAATAATAATTATAGTGCTATTAAATATATTATTTATTCGTGCCAAACAATGCTTATAATTATATTCATTTAAGAAATAATTTTAACTATCTTTATATATTTTTAGAAATAAATTCATTTTCTTCTGGATTATCAGAAAGAAATTTATCTAAACATTTAGAATGTATATGTAAATTAGTTATTTTGACTAATTTATTATTTATTTCTATATATGGGTTCCATAAATTATTTATTTTTTTCCAATAAAATTTATAATTATTATATGTTATTATACAAGTTTCATTTATAATACCTAGTGTATCTCCTGGATCATTTCGTTTATCTATACCGCCTAGATATTGTCCTAATGCTGCACCATCAAATATACTATTAAATGTATTAAAATTTTTATTAAAATAATGTTCTTCGTTATTTATAATAGAAATAATTGGAAATGGTTCAACAAATGAACTATTAAAATATTTACCAAGATTTATCATATCATTTTGGTTCATATAATAATTATCTAATATTTTTTTTAAGTTAATATGATTATTTATATACATTATTCCAGGTACTACTCTATTAATAGTATCAAATACAAAATATAATTTATCTTTGTTAAATTTATCTTTTAAATTATCAAGATTATCATATATCATTATATCATTTTCTATATGGATTATATCAGTTATATTATTTTTTTTCATATATTCGTATATATATACAAATCTCATAGAACAATTATACCAAAATTCATTTCTAA
>Ga0209597_1001204_pt1 | contig 16942 bp, 12 predicted proteins | sample M_140625_MF_Meta_FD_187316 | JGI IMG/M metagenome (GOLD analysis project Ga0209597, IMG submission 187316) | Freshwater microbial communities from Lake Montjoie, Canada to study carbon cycling - M_140625_MF_MetaG (SPAdes) (version 2) | ecosystem: Environmental > Aquatic > Freshwater > Lake... | reverse complement strand
GTTTCGGCCTAAAACATTGTTTTGTGCTCTTGCGGCCCACCTTGTTGCGACCGTTGAGGCCAGGGGGGGTGGAGCGATTCGCACCAGGCGCTGGGGCGATTTGCCCCAGGGGGTGGGGCAAATCGCTCCACCCCCCCCGGGAGGTATTTTTGAGAGGAGATGAGCCAGAGAGAGGGTCTGGCCGAGGTGCGCAAGCGACGGCTGCTGAAGGGTTTACGGAGCCTGGGGGCTACGCTTCCAGCACCGTTCGGACGACGTTTTCGTCGATGCCGTCGATGAGATCGACGTGGCCAATCTCCGATGGCAGCACGAACCGCAGCTGTCCGTTGACCGACTTCTTGTCGCGGGCCATGACTGCAATCAGCGGAGACGCCTTCCGGAGCGACTCCGATGGCTCGACCGGCAGCGACATGGCCTTCAGGAGTTGGTCCTGGCGGGCGACGATCTCGCTCGAAACTCGCCCAATCCGAGCGGCAAGGCGGGCGGCCTTCGCCATGCCAATCGCCACCGCCTCCCCATGCAGGAGCGTGCCGTAGCCGGCGACCGTTTCATAAGCGTGGGCGAACGTGTGCCCGTAGTTGAGGGCGGCCCGCAGGCCCGTTGTTTCACGCTCGTCCTGCTCCACGACCAGGGCCTTGATCGCGGCCGACCGGGAGACGGCGTGTGCCAGAGCCAGGGGTTCCCGCCGGATCAAAGAATCGGCGTTTTCCTCGAGCCAGACGAAGAAATCGGGGTCGAGAATCATCCCGTACTTCACCACTTCGGCGAGGCCGCTCACGAACTCCCGATCGGGCAGCGTCGCGAGCGTGTCGGTGTCGGCGACCACGCCAAACGGCTGCCAGAACACCCCCACCAGATTCTTGCCACCGGTGAGGTTGATCCCGGTCTTGCCGCCGATGGCGCTGTCGACCTGGGCGACGAGCGTGGTCGGCACGTGCCAGACCGGAAGCCCACGGGCGAACGTCGACGCCACAAATCCGGCTAGGTCGCCCACCACCCCGCCCCCGACGGCAACCACGTGGGTGCGGCGATCGACGGCCATTTCAGCGAACGCATTCCAGAGCCGCCCCGCCTCGGCCAGGCACTTCGAGGACTCGCCTGATGGCACGGTCAGCGTTGGAGCATCGATTCCTACGGCGTGAAGCCCGCGGGCCACACGGTCGGCATGGGTGCCCACGACGGCAGCGTCGGCAACAATCACCGCCCGGCAGACTCCAGCCGTCCGGAGCCTTTCCCCCATGGAATCGAGGAGTTCCCGGCCGCAAACGATGTCGTAGGAGCGGTCGGTGGCGGGCCCAGAGTCTCCCCCTGGGAGGTGGAGTCGGATGGCGTTCACGGTCAGGCGACGCTCACGCGGTCGAGGTCGGCCTGAGTCACCGTAATGATCCGGGCGAAGCCGGTGTGCTGCCGGAGGTAATCCAGTTCGGCCGCGTCCTGGGGGCTCGCATGCAGCAATCGCTCCACTCGCGCCTTGTCGGCGGTGGACCAGTCTTCGCAGTCGGCCGGCCAGATCGTCTGGTTTTCGACCACCAGGGCTTCACGATACGGATCGAACGAGTTCGCCATGCCAGGGGCTCCGATGCGGTCCAAGGCCGCTTTCCCGCAGCGGCCGGATGGAACCACGAGTATACATTGCCCGATGACAGTGTTCGGGAAGGAACCGGCCGTTGCGGGACGGGTTCGGTTGGAAGATCACGGGATGAGAGCCATGCAACCTCAAAAGGCAGAAACGGATCGCAGCCACCCGGGCTCCCTGATCGTGGTCGGGATTCTCGCCACGGCGGTCGGGCTCGCCTCATTTGCGGTCTGGTTCCAATGGTCGCAGACAAAACGCTGCCTGGCTTTTTTCGGTCCTGAGATCGCGACCGCCATTCAGGCGGCGCCGCGGGTGGAGGCGTGGAGTTTGCGTCCGGACGGGATCGACGGTCGCGTTTTCGCTGTTTCCCGAGCGGATGTGTCGAAGGCACCCGGGCTCGTGCACCTGCGCCATGGCCTCGTGGAGGACTCCAACTACGCCTGGTCGGCCGTGGCCACCGGGCGGCGACCGGCCGGTTCCTGGGACATGGCCTTGGCCTTCTTTGCTGTTGGGGCATCACGACCGATGGCTGTTCTTGCCTTCGATCTCGAGGACGATGGTGCGGTCACGGTCGTCGGGCGACCCGGGAGCGTCGGACTCGGGAAGCTGGGGCCCGGGCTGAAGAACTGGTTGACGGCCACGCTCAAAGCCTCCGCGTCGGGCTCATAATCGGCTGAAAGCGGCCCCGAAATCGGTCTTTCGAGCCCATCGTGCCGGTCCTATCCTCCCCGGCTGTCCAGCAGGCTTCGAGGACGATCCAGCATGCGCGCCATCGCCGTGGCCAACCAGAAGGGTGGAGTCGGCAAGACCACCACGTCGGTCAACCTCGCCGTGGCGCTGTCGCGCGCCGGCCGGAATGTCTGCCTGATCGATCTCGATCCGCAGGCCCACGCCACGCTGCACGTCGGAGTCGTGCCGGGAGTCGATGGCCCGACCGCATTCGATGTGCTCACGGCCGGTCAGCCACTGGCGGCAGCCTGCGTGCCCGTGACCGACACGCTCAGCGTGGTGCCGGCCCACATCGACCTCTCGGCCGTCGAACTGGCCCTTGCCGGGACCCACGGCCGCGAGACGATCCTCCGGCAGCGTCTGGCGGCCGATCCGCGGTGCCGGGCCAACGGCGATGCGGACGATCAGCAGGTGGCCCGGTTCGACTATGTGATCGTCGACTGCCCGCCCTCGCTCGGCCTGTTGTCGCTCAACGCGATGGCGGCGGTCGGTGAAGTGCTCCTGCCGCTGCAGCCGCACTTCCTGGCTCTGCACGGCTTCAGCAAACTCCTCGAGACAATCGAACTGGTCGCCGACCACGTGAACCCCGGACTGCGGCTGCTTGGCGTCGTCCTTTGCATGTATGAGGCATCGACTCGGCTCGCGGGTGAGATTGGCCGGGATGTCGAGTCGTTTCTCGGCGGCACGGGCGGCAGCGGTGCGGCCCATCAGGCGTGGCGCGACGCGAGACTCTTCCAGACGCGGATCCGCCGCAACATCCGTCTGGCGGAGGCGCCGAGCTTCGGGCAATCAATCTTCGACTACGCCCCGGAATCGAACGGTGCCGAGGACTACGCCGCCCTCTCCGACGAAGTTGATCGGGCCGTGGCCACCGGGCTCGTCCGCCGCGTCGCCTGAGGCGTCAGTCGGCAGTGGGCGATGGCCTGCCGGTTGGCGGAGCGAGCCCCTGGGCTGTCGTCGGCTCATGGAGGTCTGGCAGCCACCAATAGCGGGAGTCGCACGGATCGACCCCGGCCAGGATGCCGGTACGATCGAAGTCGTCGGCCGAAAGAAACGGCCCTCCTTCATGTCGCTCCGGCGTCCGGGGCGATCTCGCAGGGAAGATGCGTCCCGCACGGGGTGGACGGAGGGGGTTCTTGTAGAGCATCGCAAGCGGAGCCGTGTCGAGGACATCCTGTCTGTCGGATCAACCGCCTTGCCAGCGACAGTTTTCCGGGCCGCGTTCCGGGCCGAGACAGACTCTGCGGATAATGTGGCCTGGGCGAGATGCGCGGGCAAGAAACACCGAAAGGCCCTCGTTTCATGGGCTTTTCGGGTAGGACCTGCCGATGATCGTTATGCTTTCGATCAGGGAACGTCCTGAAGAGTTGGCGGGTTTCATGGCGAGGATCGCGGCGTTGTTGTCCAGTGATTCAACGGCCGCGCGCCGGCCCGACATGCTTCGTTCACGGGTCGTCATCGCGACGCTCCTGATCCTTGCGGTCGTCGCGCCCGCGCGGACCGCCAAAGCCGCGGACACCACGGGGTTTCGCCGCCTGGCGCCTGGTGCGGTCACCGTCATCCCCGCCGACAAGACCACCGACGACGCCCTCCAGCGGGCCGACCTCGTGGAGATCACCGAGGGGCAGGCGGATCTGGCGTGGACGCCGCAGATGGCCCCGGCCACCAGCACGTTTGTGGAGCGAGGCCGTGGCCGTGAATACCCTCGCGACATCTGGTGCCTGGAGTTCGCCTTCAAGCCGCCGCGGATGCTCGACGTCGACGTTCCTGCAGCCGACTCGAAAATGCTGAGGAAGCGGATCTGGTATCTCGTCTACCGCGTCAAGAACGTCGGCGGCCGGCGACTCGTGACCGCACCATCCGAAGGCGCGGCCGAGAAGGTCGCGCGGCGGACGGAGGCCTTTGAGGCCCCAATCCGCTTTCTGCCGCACTTCGTGCTCGAGAGCCTCGAACCCGTCGAGGATGGCGAGGGCGTCTCGTCGTATCGTGGCTACCTCGACCGCCTCGTGCCGTCGGCCATGAACGCGATTCGGATGCGGGAAGATCCCAAGCGTCGGTTTCTCGACAGCGCAGAAATGTCGGCCACAGACCTGCAACCGGGTGAGGAGCGGTGGGGGGTCGCCATCTGGGAGGACATCGATCCCCGGATCGACTTTTTCTCGATCTACGTCCGCGGCCTGACCAACGCCATCCGCTGGCGACAGCGGCCCGGTTCGGTGATCAAGCCGAACGATCCGCCCGGGGCTCACATCGAGCAGGCGCTCGAGAGCCTGCGGCTCGACTTCTGGCGGCCGGGAGACGACCGCACGGTCACCGACAAAGAGATGGGGATCGGGTTCGCCGGGATGTTCGAGCGAATGGCGCTCGGCGGCCGATTGGTCTCGACCGTGGGCTGGCCGCGGTATGCGAAGACGCAACCGGTGGAGGGGCTCGACGCTCTCGGACTTTCCTGGACTGACCTGCTCGAGCCGGAGGGGGGCGGCGCAGCCGCCAGCCTCATTCCGCTCGAAGTGGTCTTGAAGAAGGCCGCGGCGATCGACGCGGCCCGAGATCCGATCGCGATGCTCCGACTGGTCTTCGGCGACCTCGGCGTGGCGTCGATCGAAGAACTCGTCGCGGCAGCCGCCGGCCCCGTGGATCCAACGCAGGAAGCCCGCCGACGGGAGGCGCTCGCCACCATCGGGTTGACGCCGCAGGGGATTGCCCAGGAGCCGCTGGCGTCTTTGGCCGCGATCGTCAGGATGCTGGAATCCAAGCCAGGCATCGCTGCCCAGCGGGCTGCCGCTGCGGAGATCTTCGGCGTGGCAGGCAGACGCATTCCCTGGTTGGCTGACGCGGTCGCCAAGGCCCGTGGCCTGGCGACGCTCCGCGCCATCGATGCGAATCTGGTCGCCATTGGAGGCGGTGACGCGCGGGCGGCGCTCGACGCCGCACGTCCAGCGTTCAACGGCCTCTCCGAACAGGATCGAAAGCGGATCGTCGAGAGCCTCCCCGTGGCCGACGCCCGCCGCGGCCGAATCGAGGAACTTGGCGATGAATCTCGCGACGCCGCCGTCGTCAACCTGGTGCTCCAGGGGCTGTTTGGTCCGCGTGGGCCCGGGCTGTATGCGACCGCGGTGTCCAAGGAGGAGGGCGTTGACCACGCCTGGGTGTTCCGCTACGAGACCGACGCCGCGGGGCTCTAAGCCCCGTTCGGCCCTGTTTTTCTGCGGAAACCAAGGCTGACCTGCCCCGAGGCCGAACTCGGGTGTAGACTCCGGGCTTCGCCCGCGCGGCCCTCCGCAGCGGTCGATACTGCGAACACACACAGACCGCTCCATAAGGATCCACGTCGATGGCACATAAGAAGGGTCAGGGTTCCAGCCGCAACGGTCGCGACTCCAACGCACAGCGCCGCGGCGTGAAGAAGTTTGGTGGCGAGGCCGTCCGAGCGGGCAACATCCTTGTCCGCCAAGTGGGCACCAAGTTCCAGGCCGGCAGGAACGTGGGCACGGGCACCGACTACACGCTCTTCGCGCTTGCCGACGGCGTGGTGATGTTCGACCGCGAAGGCCGCCGCGTGAACGTGGTGTCGGGCCCCTCGGCCTGATCGAGTGATCAGCGAACCCGGTGACTCTCTCAAGGTGCCGGCGTGTTCGTCGACCGCGTGCAGATCGAAGTGGCCGCTGGGAACGGCGGCCAGGGCATGTGCAGCTTCCGTCGCGAGAAGTACGTCCCGTTGGGCGGCCCCGACGGCGGCGACGGCGGTGACGGCGGCAGTGTGATCCTCAAGGCGCAGCCGGGCGTTGATTCACTTGCGGCGCTTGCCCATCGCAAGCAGTGGCGGGCGGCCCACGGATCGTCTGGCGGTCCCGCCAACTGCCAGGGCCGCAAGGCGCAAGACCTGGTGCTGCTCGTGCCCCCCGGCACGATCGTGGTGGATGAGTCGACGGGCCTGGTCCTCAAGGATCTCGCCACGCCGGGCGACTGGATTGTGGCCGCCCAGGGGGGACCGGGCGGCTGGGGCAACATGCACTTCAAGTCGTCGACCAACCGCGCACCCCGGCAGACCACGCCGGGCGTGAAGGGTGAAGTCCGCCGGCTGTTGCTGGAACTCAAAGTCATCGCCGACGTGGGGCTCGTCGGCAAGCCGAACGCCGGCAAGAGCACGCTGCTCTCACGACTCTCCCGGGCCCGGCCCGAGATCGCCGACTACGCCTTCACCACGAAGACGCCGATCCTCGGCATCGTCGACGTGTCGCGGGACCGGAGTTTCGTGCTCGCCGACCTTCCAGGGCTGATCGAGGGAGCCCACGCGGGCGTCGGCCTGGGCCACGAGTTCCTTCGCCACGTGGAGCGGGCTGGCATCATCGTGCACGTTGTCGAGCCGACGCCCATGGACGGCAGCGACCCGCTCGTCAACTACCGGGCGATCCGCGAAGAGCTTTCGCTCTACGATGCGTCGCTCGGCGAGCGACCCGAGATCGTGGTGATGAGCAAGGGCGAACTGCCGGGGGCCGCCGAGATCCGCGCGGAGTTTGCCCGCGAGATCGGCCGCGCGGTGATCGGCGTCAGCGCCGTGACCGGCCAGGGGCTCGACGCCCTCCTGCGGGCCGTGGTGGAGGAACTCGACCGGCGGAAGGAACCGGCATGAGTCTCGCGGGCGAGACGGTCGTCGTGGCCGACGTCGGCAACACGCGGATCAAGCTGGCCGTGGTCGGGGCTGGCATCACGGCGACGCGGTTGCCCGAGATGACGTTCCGCCAAGACCTGCTCAGCCGCGAGTTCAGGCCCGCGAATCTCCAGCAGTGGCTCGACCGCGCGGCCGCCGGCACGGTGGTCGTGCTCGTGGCCAGCGTGCACGACCGGGCGGCGGTCGGGCTCGAGGCGGCGATCGCCGAGGTGGCGGCGACGGGCCATCGCGCCGTCCGCCAGCGCCGGGTCACGCGGGAGCACCTGCCGATTCCAGTCGAGGTGGACGAGCCGAACCGTGTCGGGATCGATCGCGTGGCGGCGGCGGCGGCGGTCGCGGTGGCCAAGGACGCGGACCGCCCGGCGGTGGTGGTTGATTGCGGAACGGCCACCACGGTCGATCTCGTGTCGGCTGACGGCCGCTTCCTCGGCGGTGCGATCCTGCCCGGCCCCGGCCTGCTCGCCCGGGCGCTCGCCGAGGGAACCAGCCGGCTGCCGGCCGTGGCCGACCTCGACAGCGGTGCCCTCCCAGCGATGCCGGGACGGAACACTCAGCAGGCGATCGCCGCCGGGATCGGCTTTGGGATGAGGGGTGCCGTCGGCCGGCTCGTGGCCGAGGCGACCGCCGCGATTGGCGGCGAACCACAGGTCTTCCTCACAGGCGGATCGCGTGGCATCGTTCGTGACGTGGTGCCTGGGGCGACCGAAATCCCCGACCTCGTGCTTCACGGGATCGCACTGGCGGTCGGAAGGCTACAATCCCCCTCATGACTTCCCGCAAGGACTCCGCGACCGACCGTGCCCGCATCCTCGCCCTGGCCGCCGCGCGGGTGGCGGAGGAGACTCGCGGAACCGACGTTCGCGTTCTCGATCTGCGTGAGATCACGCCCGTCTTCGACTACTTCGTGATCGCGACGGGGGCGAGCCGCCGGCAGCTTCACGCGATGGCCGATGAGATCGAGTCGGTGCTCAAGAAGGAGTACCACGACAAGAAGCGCGGGGCCGAAGGCTACGAGGAGGGGCGGTGGATCGTCCTCGACTACGGTGATGTGATGGTGCACCTCTTCGATGCCGAAGCCCGCCTGTACTGGGACATCGAGCATCTCTGGAGTGATGCCGCTCGGGTGAGCGTGCCCTCTGCCGGGGCCGGCTCCCGATGAGCGGCGCGGGTGATCAAGCCGGCCGGGTCAACCTCCGGTCGGCCCTCCGGCAGGCGTTCCGGTTCGCCCTCGAAGGTCTCGCGGCGGACGACGTGGTGGCGGTGCCAGCGGCAGAGATCGCCGGCCTGGTCGAGCAGGTTCGCGAGACGGCCGATGCGAAGTTCGGCGACTATTCCGGCACGATGGCGATGGCGTTGGCCAAGCGAGCCGGCAAGAAGCCTCGCGACGTGGCCCTCGAGATCATCAAGCGACTGATAACGGCTCCCGGCTACGCCGATCTCTTCGAGCCGCCGGGTGACCCGGTGGGGCCGGGGTTCATCAACGTCCGCGTGAAGGACGACGCGTTGGCGGCGGCGGTGGCCCGCGCCGTGGCCGACGACCGGCTCGGCGTGGCGGCGGTCGAGCATCCGCAGACCGTCGTCGTCGACTTCAGTTCGCCGAACGTCGCCAAGCCGATGCACGTGGGGCACATCCGCTCGACGGTGATCGGCGACGCGCTGGCGCGGATCCTGCGGTATCGCGGCCACCACGTGATCACCGACAACCACCTCGGCGACTGGGGCACGCAGTTCGGGATGATCCTCTGGGGATGGAAGCACTGTCGCGACGATGCTGCCTTCGGCGCCGATTCCACCGCCGAACTCGGCCGGCTCTACCGGCTTGTGCGGAAGGTGGCCGACGCCAAGCCCGAGGAGCTCGCGGCCGATCCGACTGCCGCCACCCTTGCCGCGGAGCATCCCGACGCGGCTCGCGAAGTGCTCGCCGAGACCGCCAAACTGCATGAAGGAGACGCGGAGAACCGAGCGCTGTGGGAGCGGTTCATGCCCGTCTGCCGGGGCGAGATCGACCGCATCTACGCGCGGCTCCAGGTGACGTTCGACCACACGCTCGGTGAGAGTTTCTTCCAGCCGATGCTGGCCGCGACGGTGGACGACCTTGTGGCCAAGGGACTGGCGCGGGAGAGCAGGGGGGCCATCGGCGTGTTCCTCGGGGGCGAAGACGATCCGCCACTGCTCATCCGCAAGGCCGACGGGGCGTTTCTCTACGCCACGACAGACCTGGCCACGATTCAGTGGCGGCTGGAGAACTGGGAGCCTGACCGGATCCTGTACGTGGTGGATCACCGGCAGAGCCAGCACTTCGAGCAGGTCTTCGAGGCGGCCAGGCGCTGGGGGATCACGGGGATCGATCGCGTCGATCTCGTGCACGTCGCCTTTGGCACGGTGCTCGGCGAAGACGGCAAGCCGTTCAAGACCCGGGCCGGCGACACCGTGGGGCTCGAGGCGCTCCTCGATGAGGGCGTCGAGCGGGCGGCGGCCGTCGTGGGCAGCGGCGAGGAAGGTCGGGCCGGGATGAGTGCCGAGGATCGTCGGCACGTCGCCGAGACGGTCGGCATCGGCGCGATCAAGTACGCCGATCTCTCGCAGAACCGCACGACCGACTATGTCTTCAGCTTCGACAAGATGCTGCAGCTCACCGGCAACACGGCGGCCTACATGCAGTACGCCGTGGCGCGAGTGGAGGGCATCTTTTCACGGGGTGGCGTCGACCGCGAGGAGGTGCGCCGACGCTGCGATGGCGTGCTCTTGTCAGACCCGAAGGAGCGGGCTCTGGCCCTGGAACTGCTTCGATTCGGTGAGGCGCTGGAAGACGTCGAGGCCGATTCGCGGCCCAACGTGCTGACCGCCTGGCTTTACGACCTGGCCGGCTGCTACTCGACGTTTTACGACTCGCTCTCCGTCCTCAAAGCCGAGGGGGCGGAACGCGACAGCCGCTTGGCCCTCTGCGACCTCACCGGCCGCGTCCTCCGCTGCGGCCTCGACCTCCTCGGCATCGGCACCGTCGAGAAGATGTAATGGCACGCACCCTCGAAAACATCCGCAACATAGGCATCGTGGCCCACATCGATGCCGGGAAGACCACGCTCACGGAGCGGCTGCTCTTCTACACGAGAACGAGCCACCGACTCGGCGAGGTCGATCGCGGCACCACGATCACCGACTTCGACCCCGAGGAGCAGGAGCGGGGAATCACCATCTACTCGGCGGCGGTGTCGTTCCAATGGCGGAATGTGTCGGTGAACCTCATCGACACGCCCGGCCACGTCGACTTCACGGCCGAGGTGGAACGGAGCCTCCGCGTGCTCGACGGGGCGGTCGTCGTGTTTTCCGCCCGTGAGGGCGTCGAAGCCCAGAGCGAAACGGTCTGGCGGCAGGCCGACAAGTACGGCGTTCCCAGGCTGGCTCTGATCAACAAACTCGACCGTGAAGGGGCCGATTTCTTCGGCACGATCGGGCAGATCGAGAAGCGGCTCGGGGCGAAGCCGCTCGTGCTCCACCTCCCGCAGGGCATGGGGCCGCCGCACGTGAAAAACCCCTTCCGGGGCATCGTCGACCTCGTCGAGATGAAACTCCTGACGTTCCCGCCCAAGGACGAGGCGCTCGCCGGCGGTGAGGCCCTCACGAAGGTGACGGCATCGCCCATTCCAGAGGAGCTTGCCGACGAGGCGGCACTCTACCGGGAGCAGCTCGTTTCCACGCTCTTCGACTTCTCCGACGAAATCGCGGAGCTGGCGATGCAGGAGGCTCCGATTCCACCGGATCTGATGCGGAAGGCGATCCGGCAGGCCACGATCCAAAGGAAGGTGGTGCCGATTCTGGCTGGCTCAGCCCTCGACTGCATCGGCGTCCAGCCGGTGCTCGATGCCGTGGCCTGGTATCTGCCGAGCCCAGCCGACGTACCGCCCGTGGAGGGACTCGATCCCACCGCCAAGACGCCCACCACGATCACGCGGAAACCCGATCCCCAGGCGCCGTTTTGCGGGCTCGTATTCAAGATCATCGCGGAAAAGCACGGTGACCTCTCCTTCGTCCGCGTCTACTCAGGCACGCTCAAGGCGGGCAGCCGGGCCTGGAACCCGCTCAAGCAGAAGAAGGAAAACGTGGCCCAGCTCTGGCACGTGCAGGCCGACCGCCGCGAGCAGATCGACGAGGCCTTCGCGGGCGACATCGTGGGCGTGATCGGTCCACGGGCGAGCGTCACGGGCGACACGCTCTGCGATTCTGCGGCCCCGATCGTTCTGGAGACGATCCAGTTCCCCGAGACCGTGATCTCGATGGCGATCGAGCCCGACACGAGCCTGGAGCGGAAGAAGCTCGCCGATACGCTCGAAATGATGAAGCGGCAGGACCCGACCTTCCGGGCGATCGAGAGCGAGGAGACGGGCCAGACACTGATCTCGGGCATGGGCGAACTCCACCTGGAGGTGATCCGGCACCGACTGGAGCGGGATTTCCATCTCAAGTGCCGCGTCCACAAGCCGCGGGTGAGCTACAAGGAGACGATCGGGAAGGCCGTCCGCGTGAGCGGCGAGGCCAACCGGCAGGTCGCAGGGCAGACGCTCGTCGCCACGGTCACGCTCTCGGCGCAACCGACTGATGACCAGGCTCCAGTCACGGTGGAGCAGGGATGGTTTCCCGAGAACGAGTCGCTGGCGACGATCGCGGCCACGATGACGCAGTCGGTCCGTGAGAGCGCCGAGCGGGGCGGTCTCAAGGGCTGCCCGCTGTGGGGCGTGCGGATCGTGGTGCTCGAGAGCCCGATCCCGGACCCGCTGCCCGGAGACGTGGCGATCCGAATCGCCGCCGCCGACGCCATCGAGAACATGCTCAACGCTGCCGGCACGGTGCTCCTGGAGCCCGTGATGAGGGTCGAGGTGAGCGTGCCCGAGGAGCACCTCGGCGATGTGATCAACGACCTCCAGCAGCGTCGGGCCATCATTACGGCCACGGAGATTCGCGGGCCGGCGACCGTGCTCACCGCGGAGGCGCCGCTGGCGAGCATGTTCGGCTATTCCGCGGCGGTGCGGAGCGTGAGCCAGGGCCGGGCGAGCTTCACGATGGCGCCGCTCAAGTATGGGCCCGCCCCGGCGGAGACCGCCGAGGCGTTCATGTAGCGACCGCTTCAGGCGGCCTGGCGATCCCTTGTGGCAGCGCCGTCCTGCTCACCGTCATGCTGTAGGTGATGCACGAGGGGATTGATGCCCGATTCCGCCAGTTCCGGATGGGCGAGCAGATAGGCGGTCGAATCGAAGGCCGGCCCCGGGTTGCGTCCCTCGAAGCCGCCCCAGCGAAGATAGTGGCCGAGAGGGTCGACGTCGATCGCCGCGATGTCGGCGTAGGTGGCGAGATACCAGTCGCGGTCGAAGAGGCCCGAACGGGTCACGAGTTCACGATCGTGCTCGGCGACGGGACCCGGCTTGCCGACCATCCTCTCGCACTGCTCCCACAGTCGGCGGAGTTCGCGTGCCACCCGCCAGGCTGAACTCTGGCTGAGGTGCAGCGATCGCGCCTCCGCCGCCCTGGCGGCCGCTGCTTTCGTGGCGAGGCTTACCGTCCGGGCGGTGAGGTCGCGGCGGAGGTCATCCGCTTCGCGATTGGACGCCGCGAGACGGTCCTCGAGATCGGCTGTTTCCTGCTCCAGCTGAAGCACGCGTTGCTCCCGCTCCCGGGAGAGGTCGGCGAGTTTCACGAGCGTCGTCCGTTCCTCGCGAAGCCGGCGGGCTTCATCGAGTGCCGCTGCGTGTTCGGCCACGATCGCATGCGATTCCTGCTGCGTCGCGCTGCTGATTCGTGATTCCATTTCCATCACCCGAGCCTCCACGACGGCGGCGACCCGTGCCGCCTCGTGCGCGGCGAGCGCCCGCACCGCCTCCCAGGTCAACACGCATGGCTCGCCATCGAGCGCCGTGATATCGGCCTCCAGGCGGCGGAACATCCGCACCTGGTGGGCGTCAGCCCAAGGTCGCAGATCGTCGCGATCAGCCCGTTGCCGGTGGAGGGCCGGTGTCACGAAGTCGGTGATTTCGTGTTCTTCTGGCATGCGCAGGCCGGCTACCCCGGCGGCCTGGAGTTGCTGGAGCAGTCGCGCAGCCGTCGGCACGGGGTCTGTGATGAGCTGCTGGTGGTGCACGACGACTCGTGGCCAGGCAGCCGATCCGGCCAGTGCCAGCCGGACGTGCGTCTCCCAGAGGGCGAGCCCGACGGGGATCGGCAGGGAGTTGCGGGCCTGCAGGCTGGCAGCCACTTCCAGCGGATGCCGTAGCACGTGCACCGCCAGCGGAGCCTCAAGCAGTGGCTGCCAGAGCGGCAGCGTCAGGCAGAGCCTCGGATCCTTGATGAACCACGGACGGTGCATGTCGAGGTCGCGGAGAATCAGACCAGCGGTCGACGCGAAGCGGGCAGCCTCGTGGTCGCCAAGTGCCAGTGGGTCGAAGCCAAGGGGGCTGTGCCATGCGGCGCCCGCGGCCTGCAGCATCGAATCGTTGAGTTGCACGACGTCGAGCCGCTCCCAAAAACCTTTGGGGTTTTCATCGTTCGCGCCGACGGCGAGAGACTCGGGCGCGAAGTGGCACCCCAGCAGGTTCAGAATCCGGGCCGCTGTGGATGTGCCCGAACGGTGCATTCCCAGCACAAGCAGTTGCACGTTCTGTTTCCCGGGTTCTTTCCGGTGATTCCACGATGCGTCGTGATCGCTGGGATTGAAGCAAAAGGCCGCCGTGAGTAGCCAGATCAAACCCCGAGAAAACGACCGCGAAGGTTTGTGGTGAGCCACTCATGAGTGGGATGTGGGGGCATTGGCAGCGGCCGCTGTCTCGGCAGGCGGGGCAGGCTGGGCGGGCTGGCTCATGGCGTGAGGAGGCAGCGTCTTTTCTCCCTGTTGTCATCTGGCGGTCATTCGTATGATCCGCGCCGGCACCCGGATGAAGTCGTGTGCCGACCTTCTTGCTTCCACCCGCAACGACGTTCTCAACACAAATCAAGTCATGAAACTTGGACGACTGATCGGCGATACAGCGGCGCGGATTCCGATGGTTGGTCGACACTTCCGCGGCCTCCAGGGCCGCATGCGTCGAGCCCGTATCGGGGCCGGCCCCGTAGCTTTTTCGCCGACCCGGCCCACCGCCACCTACCTGCCTTCGCAGGAGGCCGCATGGCGTGCTCCCAGCGCGGTGCGGGTGGCGGTCGTGATTCCGGTGTACCGCGGGCTCGATGAGACGCGGCGCTGCCTGGCAAGCGTGCTCGCGCACCGCGACGACCTGCCGGCGGAAATCATCGTCATCGATGACTGCTCTCCCGAGCCGGGCATGTCGAGTTGGCTGCGCCAACTCGCGGCCGAAGGCTCGATCACGCTGCTCCGCAACGAGGTCAATCGCGGCTTCGTCGCCTCGGTCAACCGGGGCATGGCAGCGGCCGGTGATCGCGATGTGGTGCTGCTCAACAGCGATACGGAGGTGCCCTCCACCTGGCTGTCACGACTGGCGGGCCACGCCTATTCCTCTCCGCGAATCGGCAGCGTGACCCCGTATTCGAACAACGCGACCATCTGCAGTTGGCCGGGGGTGCAAGGAGGGGCGTTGCCGCCGGGTCGCACCGTCGTCGACATGGATGCCGCGTTCCTTGCCGCCAATCGTGGCCGTCAGGTCGACATCCCGACCGCGGTCGGCTTCTGCATGTACATTCGCCGCGATTGCCTCGCAGCCGTGGGAGGTTTCGATGAGGAGACCTTCGGCCGCGGCTACGGTGAAGAGAACGACTTCTGCCTGCGGGCTACGGCCGCCGGGTGGCAGCATGTGTTGGCCTGCGACACGTTTGTGTTCCACGCCGGCGAGACGAGCTTCGGCAAGGATTCTCCCGAACGGGCCCGGGCGTGGTCGCTGCTGACCGCCCGCTATCCCCACTACGCGGCAACGGTCGCCCGCCACATCGAGGCCGACGAGGCCGCCACGAGCCGGTTTGCGGCCACGGCTGCGCTCTTTCGCCAGGCCGCGGAGCCGACGATTCTCGTCGTCATGCACGCCTTGGGCGGGGGCACCGACCGCCACGTCCGCGATGTGCAGTCGGCCGTTGGTTCGCGGGCCAACTTCCTAAGGCTCGAGCCCCGTCATGGTGGGCTGGTCCTGTCAGCCCCAGGGCTCTCGGGCCATCCGGAGGCGGTCTTCCGCATCGAGCAGCTCGGCGAGCTCGTCGCCGTGCTGCAGTCCTGCGGCACCGACCGCGTGCACGTGCATCACTGGCTCGGCTACGACGCCTCGCTGCGTACGCTCCTCGACCGCCTCGGCGTGCCGTTTGACGTGACGATCCACGACTACTTCTCAGTCTGCCCGCAGATCAATCTCCTGCCGACGCCTACCTCCCAGCACTGCGGCGAGCCGGACGCGGCGACGTGCAACGCCTGCATCGCCGGACGGCCGCAGTTTGGCGCGACCAACATCACCGACTGGCGCATGCGGCATGCCTGGCTCCTCAACGAAGCGGAGCGGGTGATTTGCCCGAGTGTCGATGCCCGCGACCGTATCGCCCGCTATGCGCCGCATGCCAGGGTCGTGGCGGTCTCCCACGAGCCCATCCGGCAAGGCTCATGGCACGTGCGGTCCACGCCGCCGCAGCCCGGCGAGCCGATGCGGATCGGAGTGATCGGCGTGATCGCCCAGCACAAGGGGCTCGACGCCCTCGTCGCGGCCATTGAGGCCGCCGATCCTTGCGAGTTCGAGTTCGTGGTCATTGGTTCGTGCGATCCGAAGCTTCCTCGCCACCTGCGTCACCGCGTGACGGAGACCGGCCCTTACGAGGAGGCCGATCTGCAGGGCCTTCTCGCCGCCGCACAACTCCATGCCGCCTGGTTTCCGGCCACGTGGCCGGAAACCTACAGCTACACGCTCTCCGCAGCCATCGATGCGGAACTGCCGATCGTGGCCCCTGCGATGGGGGCGTTCCCCGAGCGGCTCGCCGAGCGACCGCTCACCTGGCTCGTGCAGCCCACGCGCGATGGCGCGGCGCTGCTGAACACGTTCACGGCGGTGCGGTCGATGCTGCTCGCGCAGCCTGGCCCGGCGGCGGGGCCGCGGGCCGCAGATCCAGTGTCGTACTATCCGCAGGCCTATCTGGCACCACTTACGAGCAGGAACCGACAGCGGCCCGATCGGCTGACGTCGCTCCGTCGGAAAGGCCTGACCTCGGTGCTCGTGCTGCCGGATCGATACGACAACGGCACGATCTCACCGTGCGGCTTCATCCGGCTCGTGCAGCCGTTCGATGCGCTGGCGGCGATGCACCCCGACGTGCTCGTGGAGGTCGTCGACCTCGAAGCTGCCCTCGCTCGCGACGCCGACGTGCTGGTCTGCCAGCGTCACGTCACTGCCGATCTGGCCACGGCCGAGCGGCTGATCGAGCATTGTCGGGCTCGCGGCATGAAGCTGATCTATGACCTTGACGACGACCTCGTCTCGATCCCCCCCTCGCACCCGGAGGCCGCCAGGCTCGAAAACCTTGCGACCATCGTCAGGCGGTTCCTGGAGAGTGCCGACCGCGTCTGGCTGGCGACTCCAGAGCTGCAGCGCCGGCTTGCCCCCAAACTTTGCGACTCGGAAGTCGTGGCCAACAAGCACGACGAACGGATCTGGCGACACTCCGCCAGACGGTCGGATGTCATGGGAACTCAGTCCGTGCGGATCGTCTACATGGGAACCGCGACGCACGACGAGGAGCTGGATTTCCTGCAGCCGATCGCCGAGTCGCTCCAGCGGCAGTTCGGACGCCAGGTTCGCTTTGACGTCGTGGGCGTGGCGAGCCGTGGGCAGCTGGCCCGCTGCTTCCATCGGGTGATGCCCGAGGAGGGGCCGGCCTCGCAGACCTACCCGGGCTTCGTCGAGTGGTTCTGTCGCCAACACTGGGACATTGCCGTGTCGCCACTGATCGACAACCCCTTCAACCGCTGTAAGTCGGCCATCAAACTCTTCGATTACGCC
>Ga0209597_1001203_pt1 | contig 16942 bp, 19 predicted proteins | sample M_140625_MF_Meta_FD_187316 | JGI IMG/M metagenome (GOLD analysis project Ga0209597, IMG submission 187316) | Freshwater microbial communities from Lake Montjoie, Canada to study carbon cycling - M_140625_MF_MetaG (SPAdes) (version 2) | ecosystem: Environmental > Aquatic > Freshwater > Lake... | reverse complement strand
AGTAGATACCAACAACGTAGACGTTCACATAAAGTGCGCCAACACGTCCAGCAGTATCAGTGCCGGGGCCAGAAACATTAACGCCAGCGTTCGCATAGGTGAACGTAGTATCGTCAACTCTGGTGATTTCCGCTTGCACATCATTAAATGTGCTATTAGTCATGCTGGCAATCGTGATCGTGTCGCCCGTGGAGAAACCATGAGCAGCACCAGTAACGATTGTAGCAATTCCATTTGTGCGAGTTGCACTTGCAGTAGCTTGACCAATTCCAAGAGTGGTTTTAGCAAGACGCAGCGAACTATCCCCAGTAATAACAGGAGCATTTGCAGAAAACACCATATTATTGAATGTATTTTCTACTGCTGTAATTGTTAGTGCATTGGTTAACCATGTGCTAACAGTTCCATTGTCAGCGCGAACAATAGGCGCAAATGAAATAGTTCCACGTTTGTAAGCAGTTTCGATAACAATGCTGGTCGGAAAGAACTTTGTATCAGCATCATTCAGTTCCAAAATTTTGGTGGACTGAGTAACGCTAGCTACAATAGGGTCTGCAACAAGCAAGTTGATTGGTGTCGGGCCAAAAAGTTGAACCCGATCATAAGCGAGAGGTCGTGAATTAGACATATTATTTTTATTTAAGGTTGTGGGGAGAGGCTTTCGCCCCTCCCCTGTTTAACTTAGGAAGGCACAACAATGTCACCTACACCAGCGCAGCTATAGCAATCCTGATTGTTCTCAGGAACGATATAAGGCTGCACATCGCAGCAGGAACCATAAAGGTTTTTGCTTTGTGGCAGGCGGTGCAAGAACGAGTGCATGATGGTTGGGTCTTTAACCTGTGCGGCAAGACGGAACTGGGCTTGATAGAAGCCCGTTTTGCGCCAGCGGTTGCACTCCCAATCTGGGTTCTTCCATTCCCAATCACCAGCGTAGTTCTGGGTCATTTGTTGGGCTTGGCCGTATCCAGTCGAGGAAGGCATCGTCCATTTTACCATAGCTTTGTTAACCATAGCTACCGAGATACCGAAGTCGGCATTGCGATAAGCGCGGTTAGGAATGTAAGCGCAACCTCGCTCAAGAACAGTCTTGATGTAGCGAGGAACGCGAACGAGGCGAGGCCATGTCGCAGGGTTAGCTTCGTTGTAATCTGGAAGCGAGGCGTTGAATGCCGTATCAGCGTTAAAACGAGCGGAGTTGATGTCGTAACCGAAGGCGTAGTCGCCGATGATACGATTGATGCCGAGTTTCAAACGAGTAAGACGCTCGTCGAAATCCGTGTTTGCATCCCAGTAACCGTTGTTACGCTTGGCTTGGAAGTAAAGCGCACGTCCAACTTGTGGGTCAGGGATAACGATGTCGAGCAAAGGCTGACCAGTCGCATCTTGGAGATCAAGGCGGAAAGCGTCATCTTCGTCTTGGAGGTCAACGAGTGCATCGTCGAGCATATCAAGCGAGAGATAAGCAATCTTGCCAAGGTTTTCTTTGGCGATCTTAACGCGAAGAGCGCAGAGGTCGTAACCAGCTTCGTTGTTGAGAGTATGCTCAGGAACGAACCATGCGCCGTCATCGACGAGACCGCAATAGGTTCCGTCATCTGTAGTGATGCCCATCCATTTGTGTCCAGAACCACCGATGTAGTTCGAGCGAAGGAACTCTTCGTGGACGTTCTTGGTGATACGAGCATTCGACTCTTCAAACTGAAGGATTTCTTCAGCAGGGAACAAGCGGTAGAGCAAGCTCTCAACGCAAATCCAGTCAGTGGTCATTTCCTTGCGGAGCAATTCAAAAGTATAGGACTCAGTGCCGGGGCGTTGAATCACTTCGGGTTTGCTATCGCAAGAATCAGTCTCGCAGTAGGTGTCAGTGATCTGACGGAAAGGTGTGCAAGGATCGTGGAATCCACGTCCGAAACGGAATGCTTTCTGTTCAGTTGTATGGTTAAGAGGCCATGCTTGCTCCTCGAAACGGGTGAAATATGCAGAGTTCGTTACGAGTTTCTTAACATAAAGGTCGTTGAAATATTCGCGGCCCTCGCGGAAGAAACTGTCAATCTCAGCACAACTATTGAAGTAGAGTTGATCGCTCATTGATTTTATTTTATTTAGTTTAGTTTGGTTTTGCACTGCCAACTAAACCATGAGGAATAGCAAGCGAGTGCTTGGTTTCCTCTGCTGGACTCAACCCAGAGTTTTTATCTGTCCAGAAATCGTTTTTCATGCGAGGTCGATAACTCGCCAACCAGAGTGCGGTTGAATCCCTAATATTATCGTAAACGATAATTTCGGCTATCTCTTACACGCAAGATAATGATCTTAATTAATGTGTCAAGAGATTATTTTAAAAAAAGTTGGGGGAGGTAGCGCATTCTACCTCCCCCTTATGACAACCAGAATTAGGAATGTGGGCTATGCTGTCAACCGATTTTGCGGCGAGAACCTTGCGATCTTCGCTGCCAGTCCCTCTGTCATGCTCATTCTTGGCTTCTGGGAATCCGATGTACTAGGAGATGAAGTCATGCGGGATGATCCTTTTAACTGGGCGATATAATCATCCTTCTCTTTCACCATCTCTTGGTAGGCTTTTAACTGAGCTTGAATCTTCTGATATGCCCGGCCTTGATGAATCAAGCGGTTCATATCTTCTACAGATGCTTGCTCACTGCTCTGCTGTGTTGCTGAAAGTGCAATAGCCTCATCGCGGCTAATATCATACTTGATACCCTTTTCTTTCATGTAATCAGCAACAGCGTCAGGCACTGATGTAGCATTGTCGATCTCTTGCTGGGTATTCTTGTAGCTTTCGCGCCACTGGTTCAGATACTTGTTCCGTCCCTCTTGCTCTTTTTGTTTAGTGGTGTGAATGATGTTCTGCTTGGTTTCTTCAAAGTTGACAAGAGCTGCGTGATGCCCTTGAGTTGCTTTGATGAAGCTGTTGACTTGTTCTGCGAACTGGTACTGCTTGAATTGCGAGAGCGAGTTCGTGATTTCTTCAAACGCTTGATCTCGATCTGTCTCTGCTGCTCTACGATCTTCTTCGGATGCCGCATTGAAGATGGAGGCGTTTGCATTAACCGCACGGGAGAATGTTGAAAGAAGCGTTGGATCATTCGATAGCAACTGTCTCGCAGTATCATAAGTATTCTTGATGGGTTCAAGATATGTCTTTTTGAAATCTGGATTGCTCGTAATATCATGGAAGTCCAACTTACTACGCAAGTCTTTGATCTGTTCTGAGAGTTGTTGTTCAACCTCATTCTTTTCTTGGTTCGCTTTGTTAAGCTGTTCTTGGTAGTGGTTGGTTTCTTTTGTTGATGTTGATTCGGCAACCAATCGCTCAAGTTCTTGGATTTTGGTTTCAAACTTTGGAACCTCGTCTCGCTTGTACTTTTCAAGTTCTTCTTTGAGCTTGCGGTTCTCTTCGATTTGCCTTTCAACGAAACCTTTTTTCTTACCCGTTCTATCGGATGTGATTTCAGCTTCAGTAACTCCTGTTGGTTCTTCTGGTGGTTCTTCTTCATTGTGTCTTGGCATTCCAAGCATTGGATCACCCATGTTTGTTCCACTAGGTTTTCCATCGTCGGTTTGTTGTTTGCTGAACTTCTTTAGGAAGTCAGATGTATTACCTTTGATCGGAACTTGGGGTTTATCCTGTAGTTCCTTGATTACTGCTGCTGTGTCGTTTGTGTCTGCCATAAATTAGTTTTCGTCGAGGTCTGGGTCAATCGTACTGTCTTTTGTTTCTTTATTTCTTGAAGAAGATTTTGTTTTTTTAAACTCTCCTTGTTCCTCTGTTCCAATAGCATCAATAGTTTTGATTGCATGGATTAGTGTGGTTACTCCGTCTGGTGGGTTTACGTTTAGCAGTAGGTATGCTTGTAGTTTGTTCCAATCTTCGTGTGCTGTAATGGCAGCGCATAGTGATTTTACTTTTTCTGTGGTCATTGTTGCATTGGTGTTATGTTAGTTTCCATTCCAACTTCCTCAACTGGAGCTTCTGGCTGACCGGGAGTCTTTGGTTGTTCTGGAGTCTCGCCCTGCATAGCTGCCATCTTCGCTTTTTCCTTTTGGATTTCTTGGCGAGCTTTGGCTTTCTGTAGGGCAAGTTGAGTAATACCTTGTTCCTTGCGCTGCTCTGTACGTTGAGCATGGCTGATGGAAGACTTGCCAATCGCAATGTCGGCAAGTTGTTTCTTGGTGTCGATTTCGATGCCAGATTTGGCAGCGAGGTATTGAAGTTTGATGTCTTCTTCCGAATTTGGCTGACCTTGCTTCTGAGCTTCGGCTTGTGCCATTTCTTGGTACACAGACTGGATTTGATCTGCCATTCCTTGAGCTTCTTGCATTCCTTGCATGAATTGCTTGAGGAAATCCTTTTTAGATTCATCCTTACTGATGTACTCAACGTGAGCCATGATGTGACCACCTTTGAATTTCACTGAGCGCATTGCCAATGATAGATCATCAATGTCTGGTTGACCTTCTTGGATAGATTGTGCATTCATCTGCAATTGCATCATCATATCCTGAAAGTGACCAACAGCGTGTTCGATATGAGGATCAGTTGGTAATACAGGGAAGTTCTGTGGATTGACAAAGGCATCAGTCATTCCTGCATTTTCAAACCCAATCACACGATTAACGTCAGTGATCTTAGTTGGTTTTGTATTACGATACCTAGATACATTGTCACGTCCAGATAGGGCGGCAATAGCGTCTTTAACAGCGTTCTCCTGCCCTTCGTTAGCTGGTGTGATAGCTGTAATCTGAAGTAGCTTCTCAGCGGTGATTAGCTTAAATGACGGGCTACCAGCACCATTGATAAGGTTAGAACGTATGCTAGTGATATTCTTCCAAGCCGCAGCTTCTTTAGGTGTTCCCAGTTCTTCTAGGATTTCGTAGAACTTCTTAACGTATTCATACCCATCATCGCTAGACTTAGCGTTTACAAACCTCTTATACAGTTGTTTGAAGTACAATGTTTGACACTCATTGAAACGACGAATCTGTGTTCCAGAGAGTTTAGCTGATTCCGCCGCATCGAGTTCTGCTTCTCCTTTAGTGCGTTGTTTTCCACCAGCAGTAGGTGCATTGATACGATACTGACCCATGCCCCTATACATATCTCCCATGAAGAATTGCATGAAACTCATGCTCTCTGCTACTGGGAGTTGGAAGCGGTTCTGAATGAACTTAGCCCCATCTGGAAGTACGCTGATTGGCAACCATTCCATTTGTTTTAGCATCTTAGTTGCATCTGGCCCTTGACCCTCGATCATCAACATGGAGTTAAGGCGAACAGCATCAACGAGGCTATTCATTGTGAAGTCGTACTGACGGCAAGCAACGAAAGCGGATTCGGCTTGGCTCTTAATGTCTTGGAATAGACCAGAACCAACTGAATCAGTTAGCATATACATGATCTCATCCCATGAGTTAAATGCACCAGTCTTGAGCATCATAAACCCGTGTTGAGTTCTAATGTCATCTTCACTGATCTTTCCTGCCCCTTTTACATTGGAGTTAATGTAGTCAGCGATTGGTTGGTAATCTTGAAGAACAATAGCCTTACTGATCTTGCCGTCAAACTCTCTCCAGAATACTTCGTAGAGATCAATCTTTTGGTTAACCGAAAGTGACCAGTTGAATCCTGACTCGCTAATTGTGCGGAAGAAGTCTTCGCGGGTCTTCCTGTGGTTATTGAATGAGCGGTGGAAACGGATAGCATCAATAGCTGCGTCTACATTCCAGCCCATCGCTTCAGCAGCAGCGCGGTTTTCGATCTTCTTATACAACTCGTAAGGAGTCAGGCGGACACGGCGCACAAACTCTTCAAGGTTACAGAAGTCGATACGAATATCATCTGGGAAAAGGAGATCAGATAGGAAAACGTGTTCTGGCATCCATCCTAGCGGACTATCCCACATTCCAATCCCTTTTCCGTACAAGAGCATCTCTTCTAGGTCTTGCTCTGTATTATAAAGGTAGCCGGGCCATTCGCGGATTGCTTGGTCGAATGCCGTTGCAATGTTCTCAGAGTTGACAAGGCGTTCTTTCTCATTACCAAACTTGCTTTTGATTGTGCAGCAAGCCTGACGCTCAGTAATTACATCGTAGTAACTGGATTTTTGGTTATCAACGATAAATCCAAGTTGTCCATAGTTAACGTCTGATTGCCAAGGTAATCGCTTTTCAGCAAGTCTGCTGTACCCTGTAGGCGGAAACATTTTGTAAGCTTTGTAAATGCGAATGCGTTTGTTCTCGCGCCCGATATTGGCTTGCCTCAAGTGGTTAGCTATGTTCCAAGCGTGATTAGCGTTGGAAATTCGTGTTGCTGGCGGCTTGCCATCTTGATCTAAGGTTGCTAGTGAGAAGTTGTCGTTTCCTATGGATAGCATAATATTTTATCGTTTACGATAACGAGTTAAGCGCATTCCTGCGTCGATTGCAAGAAGAACATCCCCTTGCTTTATGTTCAAGTTTAGTTCCAAGAACCTTGTCAGCCACTCTCGCTACAGTATGAATGGCTTGGGCGATATTATCTCCAATACCATCAGCGTACCAGCAACGATCACTTGGTTGGCGTTGGCAGATTTGATCTTCTACAATTTGCTCAATATTTTCTGGAACTTCTATTCCATTGGAACGGCAATCTTTTTGGATGTTTGAAATCAGACTGCTCCATGTGCTTCCATACACTACCGCTGGGAAGGTGAGTTTATCACGTTTGATCTCGTATTTGTAGTACCATCCACCAACTGGAGCTAGGTTTCTATTTTTGAGTTTCATCTTGCCTTTCATCTGAAAATATATTTTATTATTGATATGTCAAGAATTTTTTCTGGAAACACAGGCATCCAAAAGTACGGTATCAAATTCCCTGAGAACATGGACGAGCTAGGTATAGAGCTATACTGCTACGCTATTAGCAAGGGTGAATACGGAAGAGATTACTGCAATAAGCACAATATAAATCTTTCAGATTTTAAATTACTCACTCCATACGAACATTTCTTGAAGGCAGTAAAACTCCAATGGCCAACGGAAGTTTCTATTGTCAATCGAGGTTATACCAATACTCAGTTGTTGAGAACTCTAGAAGAACTCTGCAACAATGATGACATCTGTTTAGCTGGCGCGGCCTCAATGGGAAAGTCGTTTCCAGTTGGTCTTTGGGTCTACCTTGACTGGTGTTCTGCTCCACATTGCACTTCATCTTGGGTTGCTACTACTACTCTTGGTGCGTCCGAAGATCGTATCTGGGGTATCATTTCTAAGCTATGGAAGTCAGCTGCTGTTCAATTTGGTAAGCTTATTGACTATCGCCACATGATCGTTTGGGGCGGTGGGTCGAATGATGAAGATAAGGACTACCGAAATGCTATCAAAGCTTTGGCATTTCAGTCAGGTAATGAGGGCCAGAAAGCTATTGATACTACCCGTGGACGTAAGAATGATCGGATTAGATTAGCCCTTGATGAGTTGCCCGAAATGGAACTAGGCGCGATTACTGCCCGTGTTAACTTATCCGCTAACAATGATGTAGTCTTTATCGGTATTGGAAACCCGTCTGCTGGTGACAATCCTCACACTCGCTGGGCTATGCCTAAAGGTGCTTCTAACTTTGATACTGTCAGTCCAGAGATGGATAAATGGGAGACTGAGACTGGCGTTTGCTTGTTTTACAATGGAATGAGGTCTCCTAACTTTGCTGCTCCAGAGCATGAACCATCCCCGTTCCCGTTCTTAATGGATCGCAAGAAGCAAGAAGTCATGCTCAAACAGTGCTATGGTGATGAAAATGCAATTGACTATGTTCGTAACGCTATTGGCTGGTGGCCGAAATCGGGTTTCGCCCAGACCATTCTAACCGCTGACTTGATTCGTAACGCTGATACCGACGAAGAACCGCTTTGGGATTCAGAAGGATTCCACAAGGTTGCTGGATTCGATACCGCTTTTACAGTTGGTGGAGATAGGTGTGTGCTTACCATAGCTAAACTGGGTTACATTCGCGGGACTCGCAATCGTGTTATGTGGTTGGAGAAACAAAAGGTCATTCAGCTATCTGCCCGTGAAGCCGCTGAGTTTGAGGTTGGTCTAGCTAAGGAAGTAGTCGAGCTATGCCGGGCTTCTGGAGTTCAACCTACTAAATTTGGTATGGACGTATCTGGTGATGGCGGTCGAGTCGCTCAAGCTATCATACGCGAGTGGTTGAGATTTGATGCCAGTGGTCACTCTATCGCTCTTATTTCCTCTATGGGTAAACCTACTGACCGTATGGCAGCAGAGGTTGATAAACGCCCCTGTAAGGATGTTTATGATAGGCTTGTCTCAGAATATTGGTACTCAGCCTATCACGGCTTTAAGAGTCGAGTGATCTACGGGGTTGGTGCAGCGTCTGAGTTGGCACGAGAACTTTGCATCCGTAGATATTTCATTAAATCCAAGAAGATTTCTGTAGAGACTAAAGATGACTACAAGGGACGCACTGGATACTCGCCAGATTTGGCGGATAGCTTTCTCTACTGCCTAGAAATGTCTCGTAGGTTTGGACTAGTTTTTATCGGAAACGATAAAGCTGTTCCCACTAACCGATTCTGGGCAAGAGAAGAAAAGCCAGTCGAATCCACCTTGGATGATGACTACTCTACCGATGACTGGGGAGAGGATTAATCCAGAATACCTTGAAGCTCTAGCGTGTTTGCTACTTCCTCTGGGATTACAATACGAACGAACTTGCGCCCATCGTGGAAACCTAGTGTTTCAATGGTTCTGATGTCTGATTTCTTTACCCAGCATTGATTGAATTGCTGTTGGAAAAGAATCTTAACTTGGTTTTCATCTACATGGTATCCCTCGCAGATGATCATTGAAACGAATGTATTATTTGAACTCATATATTAAATATCCTAATTCTCTTGCCCACGCAGGATTATCGTGGATTCTATTATGACACGTTCTGCACGTTGCCATAAACATTTCTAGGTTGGAAAGGTTCTTTCCTCTCTTAGCTTTGTGGTGAATATCTGTAGCTCCAGCCCCGCATACCTCGCAGTTTGGATGAGTAGCAAAGTATTCCTTTCTCGCTTCAAAGTATTCTTTGTTAAGAACCTTACGCTTATCTGAAACAGGCTTTAACCTTGCCCCCGTTTTTTTGAAACCTTTTTTTCTACTAAGCATTGGTAGTAGTTTGTTAGTTCTTGAAGTCCGATGGCGGCCAACTCCAGTGACTCGTACTCTGGTCTGAGGCTGTCTGGGAAAGGTTTTCCTCGTTCGTGCATTGGGCTGGGATTGCTGGCAGCGTAGGGACTGACTCGGACATAGTACTTGCCGTTTTCGATTTCGAGGAAGGTGTGCATAGTTCGATCACTTTATCTACTTGTTCTTTCTTCAGAATGCTCTTGGAGTTTACTTCGATCTGGTTGATTAACGATCCAGTCACGCCGATCTTGTCACCTAGTTCCCTAACTGTCATGCCTAGCTTCTTGCGGGTTTCCCGAAGCTGATTGGCAAAGGTCTTGCGTCCAATAGAACGAATGTAGCGAGACTGCTCATAGGCAGTCATGCAGGATTCGTAGGCTTCGTATAATGGATGCTTCATTTCAAATAAAAGTAAACCAATCCTATTGACAAGTCAACACTTTTTTGATAGTCTATTTACTTATGGATAACACTAACGAAAACAACGAAGTAAATAAAGACGCAGAGCGTATGCTTGCTGCAATCAGGCAAACAGTTCTGATTACAAATATGTCTCTTGCCGCTGCCCTTAATACCAGTTTCATTGCACAATATGAATCTGACCAAGGCATCTGCAACATGGCACTCAAACCCAACAATACTGCTGTTGTTGCAACTACCGCCGCAACTGGTCTGACAATCTACCAGTCTAACTTCTTCATCAAGGATGATTCTATCGGTGAGCAACGCTGCATCTACAAATGTGAGAATGAAGATGACGCTGATGAAATCTGGGACAAGATCAATGATCGTATACATCAATGGTCGCGGGATGAGATTAAGTCCGTAAACATAGAGTGACTATCGTTACCGATAAAAATATTGTAAAAAACATTTGACACTATCACTAGATGTAGTAGTGTCTGTCTTGTACGAGCAATCGTGCCTTCGGGGTAGGAGCCGGAGCAGAAGGAAATTAAATTAACAAACAAAATATATGATCCCTTGTGGTGGTTCGCACTCCTATGCGTCTGTTGCCGCTTTTCTTCGCCATCACAAGGGGTCGCCTTTTTTAAAATGAAATACAAAGTTGATGAGTTCGCTCAATGCGAAACGCTATGCGAGGGAACGCCAGAAATGTACATGGTTGGAGTCACGAAGGCTTCCGTTGATAAAATTCTAACTACTGATTCCGCTTTTGATGCTTTGGCACTTTACACTTTCTATTGTTATGTGGCGAAGTGGCAGGGAAACAACTCTGTTTATGCGGTTGCTGATTACTGCATGAAGAAATTACAGATAGGACGGGATCGTTTTCACAAAGCAAAGCAAGCGTTGATTGGTCTAGAGCTTATCGAGGATGACCCAAGGTATGATTATGAAAACAAGAGGATGGGAAAGTGGTATGTTCGTGTTCGCCATATCTCTGGTGCTACTCTACGGAAAACCTACTATGTGGAAAACCTACATGGTAGGGAAACCGACACCATTAACCAGAGAATAATAAATAATAAACCAGAGAATGATAATGATAAACCAGAGGAACCAAAAACTATTGTTAAAAAAGAGAGAAAGCAAAAACCAGTAGACGCTGAGTTCCTAGCAGAACTTCAAAAACTAAATCCAGACAAAGATGTTGAGAAGGAAGCGCAGAACGCTCAGTCATGGCTACTCGCCCACCCAGAACGTAAGTACACCCGTGCGTTCCTCACCGCTTGGGTCATCCGCTCCAAGAACACAATCAAACCAGAACGCTTCGCTAACTTTTAACCCAAATACAAAACAGAAAGAAACACAAATGTGGATACTACCATCACAACTATTGAAATGTGCGCCGGATATGGCGGCATTGGACTTGGACTCAAAAACATCTTTGGAGACCGAATGCGAACCCTCGCATATTGTGAACTTGAGGGGTTTGCTCAAGCCAATATCGTCAGTAAAATGGAAAAAGGACTCATGGATGTCGCACCTCTATGGAACGATCTTAAAACCTTCCCATACGAATCGTTTCACGGACTGGTGGACATCCTCATTGCGGGATACCCATGCCAGCCGTTCTCTTCCGCAGGAAAACGAGCAGGAAAAGAAGACCCAAGACACCTCTGGCCTTGGATCGCAGACGGAATTCGACTTCTTCAACCAAGAATGTGTTTTTTCGAGAACGTCGAAGGACACATCAGCCTCGGACTCCGAGAAGTCATTGGAGAGTTGGAACAAATTGGTTATAAAAGCTCGTGGGGAATATTCAGCGCGGCTGAAGTCGGCGCACCGCACCAGCGCAAACGGGTCTTCATCTTGGCCGTCTCCAATAGCCTCGGAGGTGCGGCAGGGCTTTCAAGATCGAGCGCGTGGAATGAAGGTGTCGCAGGAGTCGCTGACCACGGTGGTGGTGAAGGATGCGGCGAATTGGCCGACACCCGACGCATCGAACCACAGGGATGGTGCGGTGCTGCGGACGGACAACAATCTGGAGCAGGGCGGATTCCACGGGGTGAGCCTGCACCATGCCATGACCAAGTATGGCCAAGCCGCCCCGGCGAAGCCCAGCACGGATGGGAGCCGCCAAGAGTCGTGGCCAACTCCAACAGCACTCAACCGAGTGAGGGACGAGGAAACAATGGAGAAGTGCCTCAAGTTCCGGCAGGGGAATGGACAGACGAGTGTGCCGCTTTATCTGGAGGAGAAGGTGAACCTAGAGGCGAAGAAGTCGTGGGCAACTCCACAACAGAGGGACTTCAAGGATGCGGAACCATTATCGAAGTGGACAGAGAGAGCGGAGGAGCAGAAGGCGAAGGGAGTGAACCTTCACCTTCCCCTGCCTTCTCAAGTAATGCACACGGAAGAAAAAAAGGCGTGGGGAACACCATCATGCATGGACACGCTCCCACCCAGATCAGCGGAGGCACTAGCGAGAGCAAAGCTGAAAGGGGGTTGCAAGAATCTGAGGGAGGAAGTGCATCAGTGGGCAACACCGCAAGCCAAAGACCACAAGAGCGGCCACAGAGATGCAACCATAGTCCAATACAAGCAACTGAATGTGGAGGTGGAAGCGAAGGTGACCGGCAAGCTCAACCCCCGCTGGGTGGAGTCTTTGATGGGTCTGCCGGTGGGCTGGGTTATGCCGAGTTGTGCGTCTCCTGTGACAATCGTACCGACGAATTACGACTGCTGGGAAACGGAGTCGTGCCTGCAACAGCAGAACGAGCATTCAGAACTCTTTTAACAGAATTAATAACCAAATGAAAAAAGTACCAATAGCAACCAAAAGCGAAGCGGCAGCGTTAGCTTTAATCGCAATAGATAGAAACATCCTCGCACAACAAACGTGGGATGTGGATTATTTCGCTCTGCCGCCCCACAGGAAGGTTTTTACTGCCCTCCAAGGGGTTCACCAGCGAACAGGGGCTTGTTGCCCGTTTTCTGCCATTGCTGAGTTAGAAGCGACAGGTGAGATCGAAGCGGCTGGAGGAGAGAACGAAGTCCACGAGATTCTTTCTACCATGAAGATCGCTTCTGGGAAGGTCTGTCAGGATATGGCGGATGATTACCGAAAGCAGTTAGTCAGAAACAAAGGATACCGCGATGCCATCAAGGTTATCGAGGAAGAAGAACCCAATATTCGCGTAGGAAAGTCTGATTTGAAGAAATTATCGGAAACGATAATGAGATGTTCAGAGGATCGGGGAGTAAAAATCAAGCCAGTCAAAGATATTATCTTGGAAATCATCGACGAGATGGAAGGTAAGGCCAAAGAAGAGTGTTTTACGACAGGAATGATCCGATTAGACAGAACATTGAGAGGAGGACTGCATCATGGAGAGCTTTTGACGGTAGCTTCAGAGACAGGCGGTGGTAAATCCATCTTCCTAGTGCAAGCAGCAGTAGCAAATCTACTCAACAACAAGTCCGTTATCTTCTTTTCACTAGAGATGAATGCTAAAGACATCTTAACCCGCATGGCTTGCAACTTGGCTGGCTATCCGATCCGCGAAAGAGCAGAATACCTCAACGCAAACAAGGTAGAACTGGACGCAATCACTAATGCACTGACCAAATTACATGGTATGCCACTTCAAATCATAGATGCCATCAGTGATATTAACGATATTGAGTCAAATATTAACCGTTATGTCGGAGAAAACCGCGCAGATGTTGTTATCGTGGATTATCTCCAGATCGTATCAATTGAAGGTGTAGACAACCGAGAGAACGCTATCTCTGAGATCACAAGAAGGTTAAAGGTATCAGCATCCGTTAATAAACTCGTACTGCTAACAGCCTCCCAGTTAAATGATGAGGGAAGGTTACGAGAGAGCCGGGCGATTGGGATGCATAGTAATCAGATTATTTATGTTGAGCATCTAAAAACAAAGAGCCAAGTGACCGTGAAGAAGAACAGGCGCGGCCCGAAGGATTACAGGATAGATATTATCATGCACGGGGAGACTTCACGCATCGAGGAGGTATTCTAATGTCAACAGATAAAGCATACGAGAAGGCATCTAGATTCATGGATGCTGCACTTACTATCTGGGAGTCACAAGACAAAGAAAGATATTGTATAGCGGAGAATTACTGGAACGAAGGAATGAAAATCTACAACGAATACTTTATTCAGATAAATGTATTGACAGAGTTACAAGATATTGATAGTTTGCTTCCATGATCAACTCAAGAGCTAAAGGAGCCAGAGGTGAAAGGATGTGGCGGGATGAACTCCGCGCCGAAGGTTACACTGCTAAACGTGGGCAACAACACGCAGGAGGTCAAGACTCTCCAGATGTAGTCTGTGAAGAACTGAAAGGTAAACTCCACTTTGAAGTGAAGTGTGTTCAGAATTTAAATTTAGATAAGGCTTGCGAACAGGCCGAGCGTGATGCTAATGGCATTGCGTGGGCAGTTGCTCACAAGAAGAACAACAAAGACTGGAAGGTTACAATCTCTGCCTCCATGTTCTTTAAACTATTAAGAGAAGGAGTAGACGGACTATGAAAAAACCAACCGCTAAACAAGCAAAAGTAGCTAAGGTCATGGGTGAGTACAAACGTGGAACTCTCCATTCAGGTATCAACCCTAAAGGCCCAAAGAAAGCACCCCTAGCAAAGAGCCGTGCGCAAGCAGTGGCAATTGCAATGAGTGAAGCAGGGATGAAGAAAAAGAAAAAATAATATGAAAAAACCAACAACTAAATCAAAAACGCACAAAATGCCAAATGGCAAAATGATGTCAGATTCCGCACATAAGAAAATGCATGAGAAGAAGGAATCTCCAGCCATGAAGAAAATGGAACGTAAGCGTGGATACAAATCCTAATGGAAAAGAGATTCGCTAAAGTAGTAAAGAATCCAGCTACTGGCAGGACTAAGACTGTGAAGTACGGACAGGCTGGGAAGGCTAAGGATGGTGGTGATCGAATTCGCCCCGGCACAGCTAAAGGAGATGCTTATTGCGCTCGTTCAGCTAAGATCAAAGGAGATTGGAAGTCAGACCCCAATAGTCCCAATAACCTATCTCGTAAGAAGTGGAAGTGTAAGGGAAGCAAATCAACTAAATGAAACGATGCCCTAAGTGTGGATCAAACTCTAGTGTCTGTGACTCAAGAGAAAAAGGAAACATGATAATGAGAAGGCGCGACTGCACCAAGTTAGGGTGTAAAACAAACTGGACAACCTATGAGGTACACTCTTTTTATATCAAACATATGGAGGAGTTACATGAGAAGATTAAACAACTTAAAGAGCTTATGACAAGCATATGAGATTCCATATCTTAGGCATCCCTCACACAATAACTAGCAAAGAATACAATTCATGTGCATTCACTGCTAAAGTTTTCAAGTTCGGAAAAATGATGACCAACCGTGGGCATGAAGTCATCCACTACGGGCATGAAGATTCTAACTTGCAATGCACGGAACACGTTCCTGTAATAACCAACAAAGACTTTAAAAAGTGCTATGGAAGTAAAGAATGGAAAACTAAGTTACCTAAGTTTGATGTTAATGATCATGCTTATCAAACCTTCTATAAAAACGCTATTGATGAAGTAGGTCGCAGAAAACAAAAGAATGACTTTATTCTCCCCTTCTGGGGAGCAGGAGTACGACCTATCTGTGACGCTCATCCAGACATGATCTGTGTGGAACCGGGTATTGGATATGCTGGTGGTCACTGGGCGCGATTTAAAGTATTTGAATCCTATGCAATCTACCATGCTTATTGTGGATTACAAAACGTAGGAACTTGCAGACAAGACTGGTATGAAGTTGTCATACCCAACTATTTTGACACTGATGATTTCGATTATAACGAGAAAAAAGAGGATTACTATCTTTACCTTGGCCGGGTATATTCTGGTAAGGGAGTTGAAGTTGCTATTCAAGCGACTGAAATCTTAGGTAAAAGACTAGTCTTAGCTGGACAGAAAGACGATGATTATATACTACCTAAACACGTTGAATATGTAGGTTACGCTGACCAATCAACTAGGCGTAAACTGATGTCCAACGCGACAGCTTCTTTCATCCCCTCGATGTATGTAGAACCCTTCGGTGGAGTCCAAGTAGAGAACCTACTCTCTGGTACTCCAACTATAACGACAGACTGGGGCTGCTTCGCTGAAAACAACCTTCACGGGATCACAGGATACCGATGCAGGACTATGGGTGACTTTATAGATGCCATGCATAACATTAAAAAGATCAGACCAGCGGACTGCCTAGCCTTCGGGAAGAACTTCACCTTAGATAAAGTAGCCCCAATGTACGAGAAGTACTTTAATGACATCCTAGACATCTACCAAGGCCGGGGATGGTACGCAGACGGGAATGGTCTTAACTCACTCTACAAATACTATCCATAATGCCATTTTCATACGATATATTTAATAATACAATATCTAATCATTTAACAAAATTAAATGTTGAATCTGCATTAGATGTTGGAGCGGGTGCTGGTAAATATGGAAACATTTGCAGGCATATTCCATCCATCAAATCCATTGATGCAGTTGAGCCAACATTCAAATATGCAGAGGATTATAGTCTGAATAAAATATACACTAAAGTGTATAATGAAACTATACAGGATTTTGTAATCAATAACTGCACAAAAAGATATGACGTTGTAATTTTTGGTGATGTGCTTGAACATTTCTTTAGATCAGAAGTCATTGATTATATTGATTATTTTTTATATAGATCAAAATGGGCTATAATAATATGGCCTACATTTTACCCTCAAGATAATGCAATGAATAATGCGTTTGAAATTCATAAATCTAATTTTAATATTTCTGACTTAGCAAATAAATTTGATATTCATTATTTTGAAAAAAAAGTAATACAATGTAATAATATAAATCCTCAATATAATTATTGCATTATTAAAGGTCATATGACTGAAAAAAATATATCAATATGATCTCATTCTTAGTCAGGGTACATAACGAAGAACGCACACTAGAAAAGTCCATCAGATCGTTGTTCTCTATATCTATCCCAAAAGAGATTGTTATTGTCCTCCATAATTGTGAAGATAGGTCACAGGAAATAGCTGAACGATTACAAAAAGAAGAGAGTTCAATTAAAATATTCCATTACGAATATGAACTATCAAGAGCCGGGGTAGAAACACTATGTACAAATGCTGATTCGATACATAGCATTGTTAGCTATTGTAACTGGTGCTTAAAGAAGTGTTCAAATACATGGAAATTCAAATGGGACGCTGACTTCATTATGACTGATGAACTAGCC
>Ga0209597_1001201_pt1 | contig 16958 bp, 13 predicted proteins | sample M_140625_MF_Meta_FD_187316 | JGI IMG/M metagenome (GOLD analysis project Ga0209597, IMG submission 187316) | Freshwater microbial communities from Lake Montjoie, Canada to study carbon cycling - M_140625_MF_MetaG (SPAdes) (version 2) | ecosystem: Environmental > Aquatic > Freshwater > Lake... | reverse complement strand
TGAAAATAAGTGCTTATATTTGCGAACAATTACGGCTTCGTAGCTCAACTGTATAGAGCACCACATTACGGCTGTGGAGGTTTAAGGTTAGAATCCTTACGAGGTCACAAAGTAAGCTAAAAACCCCATTCCGTATAGGTTTGGGGCTTTTTTTATGGTTGAACCCCAAGCGGAGTATTATTGTTTTAATTCTTCTAAAGTCCTTTACTGGCTTAAGTTCTTTAGCTATTGCAAAAGTTTGAACAATTCAGTTTTTATAATATAAATAATTGTCCAGTATATTATGTAAAAAACTGGACATTTTATCTATATTTGCATTTAATAAAATAGATTGAAAACAACTGATTACATAGCATATATTATTGATAGGTTCCCAAAGGGGTTTGTTTTCACCTATTCTGACTTTAATAGGGAGGTGAGTCAAAAGCAAGCACTAATTAAAGCCCTTAATCGAATGGTTTTATCTGGGAAAATAGCCAAACTATCAAAGGGTAAATACTACAAGCCAGAAACTACACCCTTTGGGGATCTGCTTCCGAATCAAAAACAAGTTGTAAAAGATTTGTTGGAAGAGAAGGGGAAAATCAATGGATACCTTACAGGTTATAGCATATATAATCAATTGGGATTAACAACACAAGTGAGTAATACCATACAGATTGGGAAAAATGAGATTCGGCCCAGTTTCAAAAGAGATCGCTATACTATTGATTTTATAAAACAGAAAAACAATATAACCAAAGACAATGTTCCATTGTTGCAAATTTTGGATGCTATCCGCTATGTTAAAAAGATACCAGATACCAATACAACAAATTCTTGTATTCGATTTATTGACATTTTGAGGCAATTAAAAGAAAAGGATTTTTTGTTAATCATGCGTTTGGCAATTAAATATCCTCCTGCTACTCGGGCATTGTTAGGTGCAATTTTAGATGAATTAAAATCAACGAAAACAGAAACGTTATATAACTCATTGAATCCTATTACAAAGTATAAACTAGCAGGTGCTTTCTCTGTATTATCTGCTGCAGAAAAATGGAACATCGTATGAAGCTGCACAAAGATCCAAAATTATTTTCAGATACGATAAGAGCAGCGGCACAACATTTAAACATTAAACTTGAGTTTGTTGAAAAAGACTATTGGATAACCTTAGTATTGTGCGAACTTTCAAGGAGCAAATTCAACGATATTTCTGTTTTTAAAGGTGGAACATCACTGTCCAAAGGGTACAACTTAATCGAAAGATTTTCTGAGGATGTTGATTTGGCAATCATAGATGATGGAAAATCTTCTGGAAATAAAATAAAAACAATTATAAGATCCCTAGAAAAAGAAATTACGCATGGATTCAATGAAATAAACACCAAGGGCATTACAAGCAAAGGGTCACAATTTAGGAAGTCTGTTTTTGAATATCCATCGATAAGTAAGAATAATTCGGACAATAACTTAATTGTAGAAATCAATTCGTTTGCAAATCCATTTCCGTATAAACGTTTATCAATAAAAAGTATGGTTTTTGACTTTTTGGTGCAGACTGGTTATGAAGCGTATATAAATCAATACGATTTGGAACCATTTGAGCTAAATGTCTTAAGCGAGGAACAAACTTTACTGGAGAAATTAGTTTCATTAATTCGATTTTCATTTAATTCAAATACAATAGAAAGTGTATCTCAAAAAATTAGACATTTTTATGATCTTTATTACTTGATGAGCAATACAGAATGTGCTGAATTTGTTAGATCCAAATCTTTTAAACAACGATTCGAAGAAATAATGGAACATGACCGTCAAATATTCGATGAACCATCTGGATGGCAGTCCAAGCAAATTATAGATTCACCATTGGTAAATGATTTTGACAATCTTTGGGCACAATTAAAGATCACCTATCAAACAGAACTTTCTGCCTATGCTTATCGGCCAATCCCTAATGAAGTTGACGTGTCGATTTGCTTTAAGAAACTGATTCAACAAATCAGATAGAAGATTTTCAATTATTTTTTCTTCTCCAGTAATTTTTTGGTGGTAAATTTACTATCGATTAGTGTATTTATATCCGAATAAAAGTTTGATTTATCGACCTTTGTGGTCACTCGAGCGGAGATTTGGTCAAAATTGATCGGACCTCCGTTTTTTATTTCCGATAAAACCTTTGATATTGAATGCATTTGCTCAAAAAATACGTTCGTTCGAAAAGCTTGAACTCTTCCGTTTTACTTATCATAAGCAAAGCCATTTGGGAATAGAAAATGTTGTAATTTGTGCTTATCGAACAAATCTCCAGAAGTCAATTTTTACTGAGGTTTTAAGGTGATTTAAAGCCCTTAGACTGATCTAACAATTTAGTTTTACAGCAAAGTAATTTTTTAGGTAAATTTACTGACTTTATTTAATTGTGTTTTACTTACTACTTTAAATATCTAGTTATTTAGCTTATATTTATCTTGTCAAGTATGATTTTATACTTTTTAATTCCTGTTTAATTCTATATTAAATTTCATAAAAAAAATGCCCTGAAAAGGGCATTTAATTAATGTAAATAAGTTATAATAATTATACCAAACCTTGATCGATCATAGAATCTGCAACTTTAACAAATCCAGCGATATTTGCACCTTTTACGTAATCAATAGTTCCATCTGCTTCTTTTCCATATTGAACGCAAGCAGTATGAATAGAGACCATTATTCCGTGAAGTTTTGAATCAACTTCTTCCGCTGTCCAAGATAGTCGCAATGAATTTTGTGACATTTCTAAACCAGAAGTTGCAACACCTCCAGCATTGGATGCTTTTCCAGGAGCAAATTGAACTTTAGCAGCTTGAAATGCGGTAATTGCTTCAGGTGTTGATGGCATATTTGCTCCTTCAGCTACACATTTTACACCATTAGCGATTAGAGCCTTCGCTTCAGCTTCATTTAATTCATTTTGAGTTGCACATGGTAAAGCAATATCAACTTTTACTTCCCAAGGTCTTTTTCCAGCTACAAATTTTGCAGATGGATATTTAGTAGCATATTCTGAAATTCTACCACGCTTCACATTTTTCAATTCCATTACAAAAGCTAATTTATCAGCCGTAATTCCTTCAGAATCGTAAATGTATCCTTCAGAATCTGACAATGTAACAACTTTAGCTCCTAATTGAGTTGCTTTTTCAGTTGCGTATTGTGCAACATTTCCTGAACCAGAAACAGCGACTATCTTTCCTTTAAAAGAGTCATTTTTTGTCGCTAACATTTCTTTTGCAAAATAAACAGTTCCATATCCTGTTGCTTCTGGGCGAATTAAAGATCCTCCCCAGTTTCTTCCTTTACCAGTTAAAACTCCAGTAAATTCGTTTCTTATTCTTTTATATTGACCAAACATATAACCAATTTCTCTTCCGCCAACTCCGATATCTCCTGCTGGAACATCTGTGTCTGGTCCGATATGTCTGCATAATTCTGTCATAAAAGATTGACAAAATTTCATTACTTCATTGTCAGACTTTCCTTTTGGGTCAAAGTCAGAGCCACCTTTTCCTCCGCCCATTGGTAAGGTTGTTAGTGAGTTCTTAAATGTTTGTTCAAAACCTAAGAATTTTAAAATTGAAAGATTCACAGAAGGGTGGAAGCGAAGTCCTCCTTTATATGGACCGATAGCAGAATTAAATTCTACTCGATAACCTCTGTTTACTTGAATCTCTCCTTTGTCATCTAACCAAGGAACTCGAAACAAAATAGTTCTTTCTGGTTCTACAATTCTGTCAAGAATTTTGAAAGATTTATATTTTGGGTGTTCTTCCATAAACGGAATTACAGCTTCTGCTACTTCTTGCACTGCTTGAAGAAACTCAGTTTCGTGTGAATTTTTTGATCGAACACTGTTCATAAATTGCTCGATTTCTGTATGATAATTTTTAGACATATATATATATTTTTTTAAATTAATCGTCGCAAATGTAGATAAGATTTTTGATTCTCAATTCACTAAAATCGAATAATTTATTAGTGTCAAATTTACACTTAGAATGTACTTCACCTTTATTTACAAGTAAAATTCAAGTATATCAAATTTTAAATCTTTGTTTAAATTAAATTTGATTTAAATTTAAAGTAAGGCAACCCATTAAAAAAACTGGTCGTTATTCAATAAATTCACTTAAACAAAAATGATGAAAAAATTACTGTTAGGAGCTCTACTACTATTGAGTACAACTAATACATTCTCACAAAAAAACACAATTGAAGGCAAATGGAAAATGCCAAACTTCGACAATACGCTCTATATTTTTGAAAATGGTGAACGATTCACCTATTATTGTACCGCAGGAAATTGCGATTCCTTATACAACACCTTTGAGGCTGGAGATGGTTATCATATTCCTGGAACAGAAGATTACTCCGTGTCTAACGATACAATTACTATGGATTACCATTTTGGAAATATCTTAGTTAGTCGAATGGTATTTAGTTGTCAAGGAAACATCGCCACATTCGTTGACCAGAATAATTTGAATTACGTTCGTTTAGGAACAAATATTAACGACTGTAATTCTGCATCCCTTACTGAACAAACTCAAAATTCGTCATTAATGAATAATAAATACTATGATTTATTAGGGAGAGAAATTAAAGATATAGCAACATACTCAATTAATTCTCTTTACATCAAGAACGGTAAAAAATATATCAAAACGCAGTAATAAAATATTAAATTAGATCTTAGGTAGTTTTGATTACAGCTATCTTTTTTTTCTTTAAATTTGTATTAAAATTTAGGCAACCTTTGTTTAAATTTCCCGTCTAAATAAAAAATTAATTATGAAAATACTTCTTACACTATTTTTTTCAGTAATTGTTTATCATTTTTCATCTGCTCAAATATATGAAAAAATTTATGCTGAATCTTCCATTGAAGTTCAAAACAAGCTCAATCAAAACAAAGTAAATGGTATAGATATATTAACTGATGTAATTGCCATACACCATTTTGGTATTATTGGTTTAAATTTAGCGTCAATTCGAGAGTTTGAAAAAATATTGAGGAATGAAAAATCTGTTGAGATAATTTCTATTAGTGAAGACTTAACAAATATTAAAATTTCGTCTAATGCTCGCTTTAATAAACAAAATATTGAAACTTTATTTAGTAATTTATCTATGAAAATAGTAAGTTATGAAGTAAATTATAAAATAAAATAGAATTAAGATGAAAAGTTGTTTTTTAATTGGTTTAATTATTTTTTTAAATTTTAAATCACTTTGTCAATTAGCTCCGGGACTTACTTGTGCAGAGGCTGGATGTTCTACAAGTGGATCTTATACTAATTCAACAGGTATTCCAAGTATGGGTAATTGGGGTTGTTTAGGCTCAACGCCTAATGCTGGTTGGATGTCATTTGGTATTTCTACTTCGGGTTCAGTTCATCTTCTATTAACACAAACAAATCCAGCGGGAACTTTAATAGATGTTGATTTTGCCTTATATGGTCCTTTTTCGAGTGCTTCTGCTGGTTGCCCAATTGATGCAAATACTCCACAAGTAGATTGTTCATATTCAGCTTCTGGTACAGAAATTATTGATATAACTTCTGCCCTAGTTGGTGAAGTTTATATTCTTTTAGTAACAAATTTTAATGGTGGTAGCGGTACAATTTCTATACAGTCAAATATTCCGGATAATCCTACAGGACAAGTAGATTGCTCAGTAAACTTTTCATTTACAACAACAACAACCCCTACTTTATGTAACGAACCAACTGGCTCTGTAACTATAAACCCTTCTGGAGGTTTTGAACCTTATACTTATACCATTACTCCCCCTGCAGGTATCCCAATCACATCTTCTACCCCCACTTTTAACGATTTAACTCCAGGAACTTATAGTGTTTCAGTAGCTTCTTCTATAAATCCAACAACAGGACTGGTGATAAATCCGGTAACAGGTACTTTTACAATAGTAAATCAAGCACCTAATTCTACTGTATCTTATACTCCTATATCTTGTCCAGGAGGTTCGAATGGTACTGCCACAGTAATTTCTTCACCTTTAAGCGCTGCTAGTACTTATTTATGGAGTAATGGTCAAACTACACCAACAATTACAGGATTAATTGTAGGTACTTATTCATGTCTTGTTCAAGCTGCTCCTGGCTGCTTAGAAAACCTTAGTGTAAATGTAACTCAGATACCTTTTTTAAATCTTGTGATATCAAACCAACAAGATATCACCTGTAATTCTGCTAATAATGGTATTGCTACAATTACTGTAACACAAGGAACCGCACCTTACACTTATAGTTGGAATACTTCATCTTCAATATCTAACACTGCAAGTAATCTTATCCCAGGGACAAATATATTTACAGTTACAGACGCAAATTTCTGTACTGAAACAATACCAGTTATATTAACAGAGCCAAATCCATTAGCTATTACATTTGTTTCCCCTGATGCTATGATTTGTTCAGAGTCAACAATTGATCTTAGTGCAGTTGGTACAGGAGGTTCAACCCCTAATACTTATACTTTCACTTGGACAGAAAATGGTATTCCAATTGGAAATGGCTCAACGATTAATGTTGATCCGATAAATACTGGAAACATATATTGTGTCACATTATCCGAACTCTGCGGGTCTCCAATACCGCCACAGCAATGTTTAACTATTACCTTTCCAACTCCAATTATACCAAATGCAATTACTGCTGATCCGAAACAATGTTTACCGGGTAATTTTATATTTTCAAACACTTCTATAAACGGAGTAGAAATTGCAACTATGGAATATACTTTTTCTAATGGCTTTGATTTTACTTCAAGTGACTTAAATCCTTTATCAGCGACATTCCCTTATGCTGGAGTTTTCGATCTTGGTTTGACTGTAACTTCTATTTATGGCTGTGTTTATACAGCGCAACTTCCAAGTATTATTGAAGTTACATCGCTTCCTATTGCAGGCTTCACAATTTCTAAAAATCCTGCAACATGGTTTGAAACAACTATTCAAACAAATGATATTTCAGTCGGCAATATATCAAGTTATGTTTGGTCTAGTGTTGGTGCTTCTAATTTAACAAGTAATGGAAATAATGCTTTTATATCCTATCCAGAAGGTATTACAGGAAACTATGAGATTAGTCTAAAAGTTACAGACAGTGAAGGGTGTATTGATTCGACTATTCTGACAATGGAAATTGTACCAGATATCATTTTTTACGCCCCAAATTCATTTACTCCTGATGATGACGAACACAATCAATCATGGTTTTTCTATATTGAGGGTATTGATTTTGCAAACTTTAACTTACAAATTTATAACCGTTGGGGTAGAGTAATTTGGGAAACAAATGATGTGAAAGCGAAATGGGATGGTTATTATAATGGATTAAAAGTACAGGCTGGCTCATATCCGTGGAAAGCATCTTTTAAAGCACTTGATAATGATGATAAGCAAGAAAGAAATGGATTAATTAATGTAATACGTTAAATCATGAAATTACTGCCAATTTTATTTTTAATTAGTTTGTTTTCTTGCAGTATTATTCAAGAAGCTTCAACAACTATTCTAAATCCTTCTAAAAATCCTCCTAAAATTGAATTAACAAATGAAGAAGTTGTTTCAGGTCTAAAAGAAGCACTAAATTTTGGAATTAAGAATGCAGTTGATTTAAGTTCTGTAACTGATGGCTTTCTAAAGAATGATATGATTCGCTTACCTTTTCCTCCAGATGCAATTAAAGTTCGTGAAAAAGCATTAAATCTTGGGCTTTCCAAGCAAGTTGCAACCTTTGAGGAAACAATGAACCGTGCCGCAGAAGAAGCTACAAAAAAGGCACTACCTATTTTTATTGACGCTATTAAAAATATGTCGGTTTCAGATGGTTTCTCAATTTTAAAAGGAGGAGATGGAGCAGCTACTAAATTTTTAAAAACCCAAACTTCAAATCAACTAGTTATAGCATTTGCTCCTGTGGTAAAAGAAGCGACTACTAAAGTACAACTAACAGCATATTGGAATCCACTAATCACAAAATACAATACTGCAATGACATTTTCTGGTGGTCAAAAATTAGATCCAGACTTAGATGCTTACATTACTCAAAAAGCAATCGATGGTTTATTTTATTTGGTTGAAATCGAAGAAAATAAAATTCGTAAAGACCCTTTAGCGCGTGTTTCAGATATTCTTGTAAAAGTATTTGGAAGCTTGTTTTAGCAATATGAAATATTACTCTGAAACTGAATTGGTATTAAATTCCAAAAAACAAGTATATCATCTTGGATTATCCGCAAATAACTTAGCCCATAAAATAATTCTTGTTGGAGATCAAGGTCGTGTCCAATTGGTCTCAGATTTCTTTGAAAAGATTGAACATAAGTCACAGCATCGAGAATTTGTTTGCCATACAGGAATATACAAAGGAAAACGAATTTCTGCTATATCAACGGGTATTGGAACTGATAATATTGACATTACTATTAATGAATTGGATGCACTAGTCAATATTGATTTAGAGAATAGGATAGAGCGTGAAAATAAAATCAGTTTAGAGATTATTAGAATTGGGACTTGTGGAATTTTACAAGAAAATATTCCAGTACATTCTTATATTTTATCTAGTCATGCTTGTGGTTTTGATAATGTAGCACATTTTTATAAAATAAACTTCAGTGCTTTTGAACTTGACTTAGCACAAAAAATTAATAAATTTTTAGATTTCCCAAAGTCTATTCAAACTTATTTTTCTAGTGCCAACGAAGATTTAGTCAGTCGTTTAAGTTCAAAAGATACCCATATTGGAATTACGGTAACAAGTTCCGGGTTTTATGGTCCACAAGGCAGAACATTAAGGATTCCAACTCATACCAAAGATATTCATTTATTGCTAGCTAAATTTCGGGAAAAAGACCTGAAAATTTTAAATTTTGAAATGGAAAGTTCAGCTCTTTTTGCTTTAGGGAAAGAACTTGGTCATAAATGTGCAACAATTTGTTTGGGGATTGCAAATAGACCAAACCTTGAATTTTCAAGTGATTCCAAAGCTGAAACGCAAAAATTAATATCTTATACGCTCGAAAGAATATAAACTGATTTAATTCTTTACGAGCTTGTCGATAGCAATGTGTAAATTGATCCCTCTTAATTCATTTCCTTGAGCAACAATTTTTCCTGTTCCATCTACTAAAAAAGCAGAAGGTATTGAGCTCACACCATAAAGAGTGGCGGCTTTTCCTTCTTTGTCAATACCGTGATTTTTCCATGATAGAAAATCATTTTTTATAGCTTCTTTCCATGCTTTCTCATCTCGATCAAGTGAAACACTAAATACCTCAAAACCTTTTGCATTTATGAAGGTACCTTTTTTATATTTTTTATATGCTTCTACAACTTTTGGATTCTCCTGACGGCATGGTCCACACCATGAAGCCCAGAAATCTATCAAGACAATTTTTCCTTTTAAATTTGATAGTTTAATTGTTTTGCCACTTGGTGAAATTAATTCAATTTCGGGTGCGTTTATTACTGAATTAAAACTAGATTTTTTTTTCAGGGTAAGAGCAATGCAAGTGTAAACTGCAATTATAATTGAACCAAAAATTATTTGTTTTTTCATTATCCAATTCTTCTTATGTCTGCTCCGATGTTATTAAGTCGTAATTCGATATCTTGGTATCCACGATCTATTTGTTCTATATTATGAATGGTGCTTTTTCCTGGTGCTGATAGAGCAGCAATTAACAGAGAAACTCCTGCTCTAATATCTGGAGATGTCATGCTGATTGCTTTTAAATTATGTTCTCGACCCAAGCCTATAACTGTTGCTCGATGAGGGTCACAGAGAATAATTTGAGCTCCCATATCGATTAACTTATCTACAAAAAATAAGCGAGATTCAAACATTTTTTGATGAATCAAAACAGATCCTTTTGCTTGCGTTGCAATAACTAATATAATCGAAAGTAAATCTGGTGTGAACCCCGGCCATGGTGCATCATAAATAGTTAGAATTGACCCGTCGATAAAAGTATCAATTTCGTAACTATCTTGAGCTGGCACAAAAATATCATCTCCTCGTCGTTCCAGTTTTATTCCGAGTCTTCTAAAAACATTTGGGATAATCCCTAGATTTTCATAGCTCACATCTTTGATTGTGATTTCAGATTTTGTCATTGCTGCAAGGCCAATAAAACTTCCTATTTCAATCATATCTGGAAGTATACGATGGTAGCAACCTTTCAAAGATTTAACCCCTTCAATGTATAATAAATTTGAACCAATTCCAGTAATATTTGCTCCCATTGCATTCAACATGCGACACATTTGTTGAATATATGGCTCACAAGCAGCATTATAAAAGGTCGTTTTACCTTCAGCAAGAACAGCAGCCATTAAAATATTAGCAGTTCCAGTGACCGAAGCTTCGTCTAAATGAATATAAGCACCTTTCAATTTCTTTGCCTCTACAGAATAAAAATGTTCTCCAGCATCGTAATTAAATTTTGCTCCTAGAAGTGCAAATCCTTCAAAATGAGTATCTAAGCGACGTCTTCCAATTTTATCTCCGCCGGGTTTTGGAATAAAACCTCTTCCAAAGCGTGCTAATAAAGGACCAACAATCATTATTGAACCACGAAGCGATGCAGCACGTATTTTAAAATCTTCTGATTCAAGGTATTTTAAATCTATTTCTTTTGCTTGAAAGCTATACGTTCCTTTTTCAATTTTCTCAATTTTTACCCCCATAATTTGTAGGAGCGCAATCAATTTATTCACATCAATAATATCAGGAATATTTGAAATTGTTACTTTTTCTTCGGTTAAAAGAGGAGCACACAATACTTGAAGCGCTTCATTTTTTGCGCCTTGAGGAATTAATTCTCCTTTAAGTGGTTTTCCACCATAAATCTCAAATGAAGCCATCTTATTGCTTTTTGAATTTCTTTTTCTGCTTGTAATTATTATTGGGTTTAGTAAACTTCTTATTTAAGCCCATTTCACGTAATATTGTATTAGTATTGACTAATTCATCAGGATTTTCAAGTATCAAGTTGCCTTTTGATAATTCTTTCAGATTTTCAGCAATAACATTGTTTTCAACTGCATCATTATTGTGAGAAAGATATTGCTTCTTCATAAAATTTGCCATCGAAGTCTTTAAATATTCTTTTTCTTTCGGATCTGTTGTTTCTCTTGAAGCTTCTAAAATTGCTTGTGTATATTTTCCGTAATGTCCGTATTTAATAGAACTTTTAGGATAATCCATTATCGCTGGTTTTTCATTCAATGCTTCAGGTTTTGGAATATCATAAGGAGAATCAACATCAAGCATAAAATCAGACATAACAAATAAGTGAGTCCACAATTTATGTCTGTAGTCATCAACATCTCTTAAATGCGGATTTAGTTGTCCCATAACTTCAATTATAGCTTGAGCTGCTCTATTTCTTTCAATGCGATCCTCAAGTTCCATTGCGTGTGAGATCATATTTTGAACATTTCTACCGTATTCAGGCAATATTAATTTTCCGCGAGTAGTATTGTATTCCATTTCTTCCATAGCTAATTTTCTAAATGTTTTGCGAGGGCATTATCATAAATATTTTTTGCCTCACTTATAAATCCAAAATGCTCATCATCAATTTGAAGCTTTCCTTTTGTGACATGACCTAAAAGTGTAATGTTAACTTTTGTTTTAATCATATATTCGAGAAAAAATTCTGATTTATCTTCACTAACAGTAATGATTACTCTTCCTTGACCTTCCCCAAATAAAAAGGCATCTTCACGAATTTCTGAGTCACTTACAATATCAAAACCAAGCTCTCTAGGCAATGACATTTCAATCAAAGATACATATAATCCTCCATCTGCAACATCATGAACAGCATTTACAATGTTTTCTTCGATTAATCCTTTTACTGCATTTTGCATTTGATATTCTTTTTCAAGATCAAAATAAGGAACGGGAGAGGCTTTTACACCTAAATAAGTTGCAAGGTATTCTGACGATGAAATATCGTTTGTATATTCTCCAATCAAGAAAATTAAATCCCCTTTTTCTTTAAAATCCAAGGTCATTACCTTGTCTTTATCGGGAACAATTCCAATCATTCCAATAGTTGGAGTTGGGAAAACTGGAATTTCAACACCATTTTTAGATGTTTGATTATAGAAAGAAACATTACCACCCGTTACTGGAGTTCCAAATTTAAGGCAAGCAGCTGACATTCCTTTAATTGCTCCTACAAACTGCCAATATGATTCTGGATTATAGGGATTTCCAAAATTCAAGCAATTTGTAATTGCACTTGGAATTCCACCAGCACAAACAATATTCCGTGCAGCTTCTGAAACGGCAATCATCGTTCCTATTTCAGGATCGGCATTAACGTAGCGCGAATTACAATCAACTGTCATTGCTAATGCTTTATTCGTTCCTTTTATATTAACAACTCCTGCATCTGAAGGGCGATTAGTGGTCATATTCCGTGTGCCGACCATTGAGTCATATTGTTCGTAAACCCATCTTTTAGATGCGATATTTGGTAAACCAAGCATTGCAAAGCCAACTTCTTTTAAATTACTTGGCATTTCGATACTATCAATATTAAATTTCTTGAATTCTGAATAGTATGCAGGTTCAGAATATTCTCTTTTGTATTGCGGTGCCCCACCTCCTAAAACAAGAGATTCGGCAGGAACATCGCCAACTAATTCATCATTTGTGAAATAGCGAACACGACCTGTATCAGTAACAAAGCCAATTTCCTCGGCATGTAAATCCCATTTTGTAAATATATCTTTTACGATTTTCTCTTTACCTTTTTGAACAACTACAAGCATGCGTTCTTGAGATTCTGAAAGTAAAATTTCAAAGGGAAGCATATTTTCTTGTCTTGTTGGCACCTTATCTAAAAAAATATCCATTCCAACGTTTCCTGCGGCACTCATTTCGCAAGTTGAACAAGTAATTCCAGCGGCTCCCATATCTTGCATTCCAACAATAGCATCTGTCTCTGCTAATTCCATTGTAGCTTCAAGGAGTAATTTTTCCATAAAAGGGTCACCAACTTGTACTGATGGCAAATCATTTACGGAATCTTCTGTTATGTCCTTTGATGCAAATGCTGCACCTGCGATACCGTCTTTTCCAGTAGCAGACCCAACAATAAAAACTGGGTTTCCGGGACCTTTTGCAGTTGCAGAAATCATTTTTTTACTGTCAATTATTCCCGCTGAAAAAGCATTAACTAGTGGATTTGTATTATATGAATCATCAAAAAAGACCTCGCCACCAACGATTGGAATTCCAAATGCATTTCCGTAATCTCCAATTCCTTTAACAACTCCTTTGACCAACCATTTTGTTCTAGCATTTTCAATATTTCCAAAACGCAAAGAATTTAATTGCGCAATTGGTCGCGCTCCCATGGTAAAAATATCCCTATTGATGCCACCAACTCCAGTAGCAGCTCCTTGGTATGGTTCTAAAGCACTTGGGTGATTATGTGATTCAATTTTAAAAACGCAGCCTAATCCATCTCCTATATCTACCAAGCCAGCATTTTCCTCTCCAGCTTTAACCAGCATATGTGGACCATCTTTTGGAAGTGTTTTGAGCCAAAGAATAGAGTTTTTATAAGAACAATGCTCCGACCACATAACAGAATAAACAGCAGTCTCAGTAAAGTTAGGCGTTCTCCCTAAGACTTCTTTGATAAGTTCAAATTCATCCGTTCTGAGACCTAAATCTATTGCTTGTTCAATGCTTGCTTCTTTTTGCAAATTACTTTCCATGATCCAATTTTTCTTTGCAAAAATAGGTAAATTATATAGATTTTAGTTTTAAAAATAGCAAGAATAAGAGGTATTTTTTTAGAAAAGACAATCGAATAAGAAAAGCAGTTTAATTCCCTATTTTTTTATTAATTTTGACATCTAAATTGAACTTTATGAATTACGATATAATTGTTGTTGGTAGTGGACCCGGTGGATATGTAACTGCTATTCGGGCTTCTCAGTTGGGTTTTAAAACTGCGATTGTAGAGCGTGAATCTTTAGGTGGGATTTGCTTAAATTGGGGTTGTATACCAACGAAAGCATTATTAAAATCCGCAAATGTTTTTGAATACATTTCTCATGCATCCGATTATGGAATAACAGTAAATTCTTCTTCTGTAGATTTTAACGGAATGATAAAAAGAAGTCGTGATGTAGCGGATGGAATGAGCAATGGAATTCAATTTTTAATGAAAAAAAATAAAATTGACGTTCTTAAAGGAAATGGTGTGCTAAAAGCAGGAAGAAAAGTTGCTGTTTCAGATGAGAGTGGAAAGACTGTTGAATATACTGCGGATAAAGCATTAATTATTGCAACAGGATCTCGCTCAAGAGAATTACCAAATTTACCACAGGATGGAGAAAAAATAATTGGTTACCGACAAGCGATGACTTTGAAGACTCAACCAAAAAAACTTGTTATTGTTGGTTCTGGAGCAATTGGTGTTGAATTCGCTTATTTTTACAATGCTATTGGAACTGAGGTTACTGTTGTTGAGTATTTACCTAATATTGTTCCTGTAGAAGATGAAGATATCTCAAAGCAACTAGAAAAATGCTTTAAAAAAGCTGGAATTAATATAATGACGAATGCTTCTGTTGAATCAGTTGATACTAAGGGTAAAAATTGTATTGTATCAATAAAAACTGAAAAAGGCGAAGAAAAAATAGAATGTGATGTTGTTCTTTCTGCTGTCGGAATTCAAGCAAATATAGAGAATATTGGATTAGAAGAACTTGGAATTATAATTGACAAGGGTCGAATTCTTGTAAACGATTATTATCAAACAAATTTACCAGGTTATTATGCAATTGGCGATATTGTTCCAGGACCTGCATTAGCGCATGTTGCTTCAGCAGAAGGAATTATTTGTGTTGAGAAATTAGCTGGACATCATCCTGAGCCATTAAATTATGGAAATATTCCTGGCTGTACTTATTGTTCTCCGGAAATTGCATCTGTTGGCATGACAGAGAAAGCAGCAAAAGAAGCAGGGTATGAGGTGAAAATTGGAAAGTTTCCATTCTCTGCCTCAGGAAAAGCAAGTGCTGCGGGTGCAAAAGATGGATTTGTGAAATTGATTTTTGATGCAAAATATGGCGAACTTTTAGGTGGGCACATGATTGGCGCTAATGTTACAGAAATGGTTGCTGAATTAGTTGCTGTTCGTAAATTGGAAATTACAGGCGAAGCATTGATTAAAACTGTTCATCCACATCCAACAATGTCAGAAGCGATTATGGAGGCTGCTGCTCAAGCTTACGGAGAAGTTATTCATTTGTAATCCTATTTCTAAACTTAATTTATAAGTTTTTCTTAGTCATAAGAAATTACATTTTAACAAAAGGCAAGGTCATACTTCTATCTTTTTGTTTTGCCTGAACATAATACATTCCTTGCTTAAAATCTTGAAGATTAATTACAATATTTGAGATTATTTCTTTCGAAGTTATACTTCGTTTCTCTAAAACACTTCCATTGAGATTATAGATAATAAATTCAGTTTTTTCATCAAATGTTAAAGGGTTTTCAATAGTCAAAGTAATCGATGAAGATGCAGGATTTGGAAATAAACTAACAAAGTGATCAGTATTATCATCTTCTTGATCTACAGAAGCAGTGCATGAAATAAATTGAGTCCCAGGAGAACCGCCAAGGCAACCCACAAACCAAGAAAGACCACTGTTTTGGTCTAAGTAACCATTATAGAAATTGTATTCATTTGTGAAGTTAAGTTCTGAGGGGATAGCCGACCAAGGAGAAAGTGTGTCATAAGTAAAACTATTTATTAAGGTTTCGGTATTGTCATAAATTCGAATACCATCATCTGAGGAAAGACCAAAATTAAATTGCCCTATAAAATTAGATACAAGTGGATGATGAAGTGAGAACAATGAAAGGTTGTTTGAAATGACAATAAATGAATTAGGAGCAATACTTACAGATGGAAAAATGTATTCATTGTTATTTTTTGAATCTTTAAAAACGTATGAATTCAGGTTGATTGTAGCTGTTGTATTATTGTATAATTCAATCCAATCTCCTGCATTATTACTAGGATTACTGTTGTTGTAATTAAATTCACTAATAATGATAGGCTCTTCGCAAGGCGAATAGGCTTCTCCAGGCGATCCTCCAATACAACCGCAAAACCACGTTAGTGAATCTAAAGGAAGTAGTGTAATGTTTTTATTTTCTAAGGTTCTGCCCCAGCCATCAGCACATTTTGGATAAGGAGATTCATCTGTATAAACTGCAGAAACTCGAATGTCTTCAAAGGGATTATACAATTTAACAGAATCCCATTTGTTACTCCAAACGAAGCCCGTTCCTCCCACAAAATTAGTTGCTTGTGGGTACATTTGACTAAAAAGATTTGTGTTTTCACAAACGACTAAAAATGCTCCAGGATTCAGAATAGTCTGGTCTTCAAAGGTAAATTTATCCCAGTAGTTTTTTGATTTTATTGACCAAGCTGTTAAATCGATTGGAGCAGTTCCAAAGTTGTGTAATTCAATCCAGTTTCCTCCATCAATTGTTGGGTCGGGATTGTAATTTATTTCAGAAATTGTAATTTTTTCTTGTTTTGGAGAACCTGAAAAATGGGCTCTAAATAGATCGTTGTTTTCTATATTAATTGTTATGCTGGCATCAGTGTAATTAAAGAGTGAAAGTGTTAAGTTTTCGTCCCAATGTTGAAAGGTGTACCCGGGATTGGCAACTGCTGTAATTTTGACGGTATTCCCATTGAAATATACGCCTGTCCAAGGGAGGTTTTCAGGTACGATTGTGGAGATTTTTATATATCCTGCTCCAACTGGAAAAACATCCAATGTTACATCAACTTTGTTATCCAAGTTATATTCACTAACTATTTGATCTCTCACAAAGTTATTTC
>Ga0209597_1001198_pt1 | contig 16966 bp, 11 predicted proteins | sample M_140625_MF_Meta_FD_187316 | JGI IMG/M metagenome (GOLD analysis project Ga0209597, IMG submission 187316) | Freshwater microbial communities from Lake Montjoie, Canada to study carbon cycling - M_140625_MF_MetaG (SPAdes) (version 2) | ecosystem: Environmental > Aquatic > Freshwater > Lake... | reverse complement strand
CCGCTACGAGCGAGGTACTTACGACCTGGTGGGCGGGGAGGAGCTGAGCGACGTCGAGCGCGAAGAGCTGCTGAAACTGTGCCGCCAGCGCCTCGATGCTTTCCGAGAGCAGCGCGGCGAGGAGGTGTTCGCCCACCGCAGCCGCCACCGCACCCCGATCAGCGGCTCGATCAAATACCGGGTGCTCACCCGCGCCAAAGGCCGCTGCGAATGCTGCGGCGCCGGCTGTTGTTTGGCAAACCCCGCACCAAAGGGCCCTGGAGGTGGACCACATCGTGCCCAGGAACCATGGCGGCTCGGACGACCTCAGCAACCTGCAAACCCTCTGCTTCCGCTGCAACGCCGGCAAGCGATGGGAGGCGCGAGGCGGGCTGTGTGTTCTGCGCGCTGGAGGCCAGCGGCCGGGTGCTTCTGGAGAACGAACTGGCGCTGTGCATCGCCGATGCCTATCCGGTGTCGCCTGGGCACAGCCTGGTGATCCCGCGGCGGCATGGTGCCGATGGGTTGGCGTTGCACCAGCCCGAGTGGAACGCGGTGGTGGATGCGGGCCGTCGATCCCGAAACCAGATCAGGTGGGCTGGAACGGTTCGATGGAGTGCAGCACGCCCCCAAGAGCCTGCTTGGCCAGCTTCAGATCATGACTGGCCTGCATCCTCAGCCAGAAACCTTCACTGAGGCCGAGGAAACGGCATAGGCGCAGATCGGTGTCGGCACTGATCGTCCGCCGCCCCTTCACGATCGCGTTGATGCGGCTCTCCGGTACGCCGATCCCCAGCGCCAGCCGGTACTGACTGATCCCCATCGGTCTGAGGAACTCCTCCAGCAGCACCTCGCCCGGATGCACCAGCAGCAAGTCAGTGGTAATCAACGATTTCGACCTCCTCTGGCCCGGCTTCCGTCCAGACAAAGCAGAGCCGGAACTGGTCGTTGATGCGGATGCTGTGCTGGCCATGGCGGTTCCCCTTGAGCGGCTCCAGGCGGTTGCCTGGTGGAATCTGCAGATCGCTGAGGCATCCCGCGGCATCGAGGATGGCGAGCTTGCGGAAGGCCGCGCGAGCGAAGCCTCCAAACCGCCTCACAGGCCTCCCCTCGAAGAGGGCCTGAGTGTCGCGGCAACGAAACGACCTGATCACACCGTCACCTTACCCCCGCTATACGTAGGCACGCCGGGCAGTGGGACCGGGCGAAGGCGATCACGAGCTGACATGGCGGCCTGACTTACCTGTGTTCCTCCTCTTGCAAGTGCCACCCCGTCACCCCCCGTCACCCCCCGCCCCAGCAAGCCAGCCCGCACAAGGAATCCCGGCCAAGATCCCCCCATGCCCCCAACCCCCTCCCCCACCTACGAGCGCCTGCGCGAGTACATCGCGAAACGCATGCGCATGAGCCACATCTACCAGCCCCTGATGCTCATGGAGCTCCTGGGACGCCGCAGCCCGGCCCCCGCGCAGGACGTAGCCCGCCGGATCCTGGGAGAAGACGTGACCCAGATCGACTACTACACCGAACGCGTCAAGCGGATGGTGGGCAAGGTGCTGACCGGCAACGGCATCACCCGCTACGAGCGAGGCACCTACGACCTGGTGGGCGGTGAGGAGCTGAGCGACGCCGAGCGCGACCAGTTGCTGCAACTGTGCCGCCAACGCCTCGACGCTTTCCGAATGCAGCGCGGCGAGGAGGTGTTCGCCCACAGGAGCCGCCACCGCACCCCGATCAGCGGCTCGATCAAATACCGGGTGCTCACCCGGGCCAAAGGCCGGTGCGAATGCTGCGGCCCCCACGAGCACCAGAGGGCCCTGGAGGTGGACCACATCGTGCCCAGGAACCAGGGCGGTTCGGACGACCTCAGCAACCTGCAGTCCCTCTGCTTCCGCTGCAACGCCGCCAAGCGCGACACCGATACCACCGACTTCCGCGACCTGCAGGCCAGCTACGCCAGCCGCGAGGCGGGCTGTGTGTTCTGCGCGCTGGAGGCCAGCGGCCGGGTGCTGCTGGAAAACGAACTGGCGCTGTGCATCGCCGATGCCTATCCGGTGACGCCTGGGCACAGCCTGGTGATCCCGCGGCGGCATCTAGCCGATGGGTTGGCGTTGCACCAGCCGGAGTGGAACGCGGTGGTGGAGCTGCTGAAGCTGCGGCAGGAGCAGCTGAGTGCCCAGGAAGCAGCGATCAGCGGTTGGAATGTGGGGCTGAATTCAGGGGAGGCGGCGGGGCAGACGGTGTTTCATGCGCATTGGCATCTGATTCCACGGCGGGAGGGGGATTGCGAGGAGCCGCGGGGTGGGGTGCGGGGGGTGATTGGGGGGAGGCAAGGGTATTGATTGCGCTCTAACGCTGCCCCTGAGTGGCAGGCAGGGAACTTGCGGTGGCGAAGCCAAGAGCTGTTGGTGGCCTGTCCACTCGAAGGGCTTGTTGGAAGGTGGCAAAAGCTTTAGGTATTACCATCCCACCAGCTATTCTCCTTGAGCCATTCCGCAATCAACATGGTATAGTCATTAAAGATAAGCTCGCCTCTTTCAAGTCTAAGTGCGGCGCAAAGTAGAGGAAGTTCTTCCTGGAACAGATTAAATCTCTCTATCATTGCACTGCCTCCAGGAATGGTAATTCCAGCGCTATCGCTGTTATTTCGAAGCCAGTTTCGAACGGCCCTTATTGCAGCTCCTGGATTTGACTCATGAGACTGAATGTCCTGTCCCGTAATATCCGAACAGAATCTTTGGTATCGATAACGTTCGCTATCAAGTATCAAGCATGCTTTTGTCTTATCGAACTTAGAGCCAAAACGCCTTGCCCCAAGAAACAGCCCAAGTTCCAAAGGCATATTGAACCTTGGCAGGCCAGTTGCAGCCCCAGGCTCCGTACGCGAGATATCATGAATACCATATTTACAGTCTTTGATTATCCTGGCTATTTTATCAATACGGACTTCGGATGAGTCCTCCGCTTCAAGGGCTGAGCGAGCTATGAAGCCGCAATCATGGATTGCGAAAATGAGAGCCTCCATTAAAGGCAAGTATGAATCGTCAAACGGGCAATTAACGAAGACATTTAAATTGTATCTTGTAGCTACCAACTACTTGAAGTCCCGTTTTAATTTGATCTTGAATTTTTGACTGCCTTTACTGCAGACTTTACTGCGCTCCGACTTACATTACCTGTTCTTGCTGAACTTCTTACTGTTCGCTGAGATAATGCGCTAGCTGCTGCAGATCTTTCCGTCCTGGATGCTCGGGGATCTCGAAGAGTCCTCCCTGCGGCAGACGCTGCAGCGGCTGAGGTCTGACGCCTAGGTGATCTGGTTTGCGATAAAGCACTCCCAGCGGCCGTGCGCGCTTGGGATCCACTGGAAGCATTCCTCACGACCTTTGAGGACTTGCTAGCGGCAGCCCTGCCAGTCACTTTCGGCTTCGTCACGTCTAGTTACCTCAGCAACCTCACAGCCATCTTAGAGCAACCGGATGATCCACAGGCATCCTTGCTGCAGGGAGTATGCCATGCCCCAGCCTTCCAACGCTCACCATCACCTGGCCGCAAGGAGATAGTGGTGATCGCACATGATCAGTGGAGGGCGGCACAGGTGCATGGTGATGTTAGATCTCATGCAGAAGTCAGCCGAATTAATGAATAAGACTGTTCAGCCATGCCCGCACTTCATTGATATTCAGAATATAGTGTGCTATGAACACAAAGTAGAGGCTGGCAATGCAAAGAGGAACGCACTGTTCAATCCTTGTCAATGCCAGATAACGCGGTACCTTCATCCCTCCACCAAGCACCCTCCATTCTTCATCAAAGGGCGCAATCGGCAATTCTTTTTCTATCTCATGGATAACACGGAACTTCGCTGAATTCAGTTGCCGATATGACCTGAGAATCATAAGCCAAAGAAGGGCGATCAATAAACCGCATGCTGCTAAACCAAGCCGTGAAAGCGGATCTGCGCTAAGAACCGCTTTTCCCGACGCAAAGACACCAGCAATGATTGCTGTCTGTATTGCGAGAAAAAATGAATTCGTAACCATTCGGCGGCCACTTATTCGGTCAGCCATTTCAACATATAGCTTGTACTGTTCCAGAATCGTCTTGCTATGATCAGCTTCGCGGCCTCCTCCAAGCGTGCGCATTCTTCTCACGTTGGATGGACCTCTATAGGGATACTTCTCGAATAGCTGAGGCAATGCTAGATCCATTCCAGTAAACTAACTTGTCTGAACAGTTCTGGACTTCAACTGGGATCCTGATTTGGCCTTGGGGTATTACGCCTACAATTGGCTTACGGTAGCTTTTAGCAATATCGATTTCCTCTTGAATCCATCGTCTGTGATTAACATACATGCCAGAGACAACCAAGAAGCAGTTGACCGGTCTTATTTGCCTGTCAAGAGCCTGTCTGAGTTGGGAATCAGTTTTTGTTCCCAATGGATCATGCTGTGGAACTGAGTAGTTTCGCCAGCTGAAACCTGGAACAGCGCTCAGAAGATTTACCAGCCGATAGTATTCGGTGTTTTCGCCGTTTCGCCACATGTGGCTCAAGAATAGATCATATGTCTTGGAGTAAGGCATGTTCAGAGAAGATTCACTTTGTCATCCCAACACAATTACACACCACCTGTAGCGTGTCAGGTTCGGATCTCCGAACCTCTGACCCCATATCCAGGGCGTGCAGGGAGTGGGCGCGCTTTGAGTAGGTATTGTTGCTCACATACATCCTTCACTTTGTAGATCTAACGCTCCGGTTCAGCGGCGGCACGGAGCGTCGTCCGCTGCAACCGGTTGTTGGGCAGCGTGATGACTCTCCATGGCGATTCGCGCCCGACTGACAGCACCCACCGCCTCGGCGGCCTACACCCTCGCGATGACGGCACCGTAGTAGTTAGCTTCGAACGTGGCTACCGAAACGTCGATCGTGTAGATACTTCCCCAGCTCCAAACATCGAACTTGACCCGCCCGCCGGCATCACTCACCGGCCCGACCAGCACGACCCAGTGGTTTGGGAATGCCCTCAAGATGAACTCATCCGACTTCTTGTTGACGGCGGACGCGCTTCGCAGCAGGTGAGAGTGAATCAATAGGATATTGTCAGTATTGCTATCCTGTGCCAATCCCATAATATGGGATTTGTCTTCGTTTACCACAAGGTTCGCCTCGTCTCGCACGGTCGAGTAGAGGTCGGTTTCCTTGAGCCAGTCTTCGATCTCGCCAGGGGTGGTTGCTCCGGACAGGCCGTCATCCGGCGACCCCTCGAAATCAAGAAGCCAGTTCTCGTCATCCCGCAGTGAGCTCATAGCAACCCACTCAGCCATGGGGCAGCCCCAAGATGTCTGAAATTTCTGATTCCGCAGGTCACTGCCAGGCTCTACAAGGTGTCGGCCGAACCAGCCTTTGCCCTTTTCCACAAGGCCGGCAACGAACTTGACAACCAGCTTCGGGTCACGCCTCAGAACAGTTCGAAGGACCGTCGCTGGACCACACAGGTTGAGCTGTCCCTGATTAACTGCATCTGGGTTGGCGATGAGTTGTGTCAGACGAGTCGATACCTGATTCCTGGTGACATTGAACTTGATTGCACCTGTGCCGGCACTAAGAGTGCTTACTGACGCCCCCGCATCCGCCGCGGTTGAGCCCACGTTAGTTCCTGGTGCCGGACTGCCTAGAATGGAAAGCCTTCTCTTGGCGGCGGCTTCTATCGGTTCGGCCCCCTGCTTTTCAGCGCCATCCTTCTTCTCTTCCTTGGCGTCGACTTCAACCTTTTCCCCAGTCGGGCGTGACACCTTGATACTGGCCTTGTTCTTACCCGCGCTGTCGGCGACTTCCTTGACTTCGTCCTTCGTCATCGGCTTCGTCTTGGCCTCGGCGCCGTTTCCGATCATTCCCGCGATCGCGGACTTGCTCAGTTCCTGCGCCTGCTCGTCGTTGAGCAGCCCGGCCTGCTTGGCCGTCTGGATCGTCTTCATCGCCTTGTCGATATCGCGTGCCATCTTCGCTTGCAATGCCAAGTCGGCGGCCTTTCCGCCGAAGAACTGCGCGGTATCGAACGCGCCCTGCAGCGCGGCCACAGCGTTCTTCTGCGTGCCTTCCAGGCCGGCCATGTCGCGGAACAAGTTGGGGTTGCCGAGCAGCTGCAGCGCGGCTGCGAGCCCGGTGGGATCAGGGGCGGCCGGCGCATTCTGCAGATTGATCATAGGTGGCGGGAAATCCTTGGCGGTTAGGTCCGGTGGCTCAGCGCGGCGACTGTCGGTGCTGACCGGCTGGATTACGGCGGGGCTGTCGGGAATCGGAGATTCCTCCCAGCGCCAGAACCTTTCCTCTTCCTTGCGCTCGCAGGAGTTGCACGCGCCCATCACCGATTCGGCGTAGACGCCGCGCGTCGGGATCGCCACCCGTGTCGGCTCGATCGGCGTGCTGGGCTGATAGTGCTCGAGCAAGTCGACCGGCTCTTCCACGTCCTGGCGGAAGGTCGGGTCGAGGTGGAAGCCGCGCGCCACCGGCAACACCAGGCAGTTGCCGACGATGCCGATCAGCTCGTTCTCCACCACCGAGGCAACGCTGCGCCCCCCGGCATTGGGCGCCTCGAAGCCGTCAAGCAGCATATAGCGGCGGTCGTCGCTCATCCGCGCCCACAGCCAGTGGTGGTAGCGCTCGATGTTCTCGTTGAGGTTGTCGAGCATCTGGCGGCCCAACTCTTTGTCCTCCTCGCGCGGATTGCGCAGTTCCTGCCTGCTGAGCGGGGCGTCGATCCTCGCCACGTCGCCGCCGACCAAGTCGTTCATCACGTGCGGATCGCGGAACAGCGCGCCGGAGGAATACGGTGTGCGGTAGTTCAAGGTGCCGGAGGTGACGATGACCTTGGACCCGGCCGGCAGCAGCTGGAACAGCGGTAGCGCGGGCAGCATGGCGCTGAGGTCGCTGATCTCGATCGCCCTGATGTTCTTGCGCACCAGCGGCGGCAGCGCCTTGGCAAGGCGCAGGGTCACATAAAGTGGGCGGTCGTCGGTGTAGTTGCTGACCAGGGTGGTGTCGATCGGCAGAGCAACGCGATTGCCGCCCTGGTCGATCGCCAAGAACCTTAGGTGCTGGACGAACCGCTCGGCGATCTTCGGCGCCATCTGTTCCTGGAAGATCCTGTCCTTGAGCGACTGGCCCTTGAGGTACTGACGGTAGAAATCCGACGGAGACAGCGAGGGAAACAGGCTGGCGAGGAACATCCAGGCGTTCGAATCGAAATCGTCGTTGCTGTCCTTGGGCCGCGCGATCTGAAAACGCAGGTAGAGGTGGCCGTCCATATGCTCCAGCGTCTGGTCGGCGTAGGCGCCCAACGGGAAATCGCTGCCGACGTAGTTGTTCTTCATACGCTCTAGTGCATCGAAGCCGGTCCGCAGGCGCAAGGGCACTGCCATACGCAGGGTGTTGCGCCAGCGCAACGCCTTGTCGGAGTTGAATCGGCTCATCAGTAGCGGCACAAACAGGCATTCCTGCACGTCGGCCAGCCGCTGCCGCACCAGTAGGTGGCGCAGCACCTCGAAGTACTGGATGGTGATGGCGTGGCAGTGGTTGTAGTTGGCCACGGTCTCGGTCGTGGCAACGACGCGCTCGCCTTGGGTCATCGTTTGCACCACCGTCGAGCGCTGGCTGCGCAACGCCGATGCGCTCTGCACGGTTCGGTCGCGCAGCTGGTTGAGCGCGCTGGCCGCGGTGCTGCGCGATGAGCGCTGCCACGCGCTGCTGCTGGCCGACGAGTAGCCACCGCCGACACCCAGCAGGCCGCCAACCTGCCCCAAGATGGCGCCCACGCCGATGCCACCGGCAATCGATCCGCTGGAGGACTTGGATCCGCCGCGCGTGCTCTCGCTCACCGTTGCGTTGACGATCTCGCTGATATCGCGGTCGCGGCTGAGCATCGCGTCGAGTTCTTCTCGCTCCTGCAGCGACTCTGTGCGTGAAGCGCTCTCGCGCCGCTCCCAGTCGACTACGGCGATCTGCTTCTTCTGTCCGGGGGCGAGCGGAAGGCTGTAGAGCAGATTGCCCATCGAATAGCCGTCCGCCACCCACTCCTGCTTGAACCGCAGCACGTGGCCGTGGGCGATGGTGCAAGCCTGGTAGATGGTGGGCTCGTGATCCCAGTCGACCGGGTTCTCGCAGTTCAGCCGCGTACGACCCGGCTTCAGGCGTAGGTGCTGGCCGATCAGGCGCATCAGGTCGGAATGCCGAGTCAATTCGGCGGCGGCGGCCACCTTTGTCAGGGTGAACCCGTCGGGATCCTGCACCAGTGTCTGCAGGATGCCGGCGTCGATCCGGCTGGCCGCTAGATTCGCAGAGGCGCCTACCGAGTCCGTCGCCGTACCGGCGGCGCTGCGCAGCGCGATGGAGCCGGACACGTCCGCCAACTGTTCGCGCGGCAGCAGGTGGATAAATCTGGACAGGTCGATCTTGGTCGGCTCGCGCAACGTCAATCCCTTGATAGTCGGCTCGGTGGTGCGGACGACGTAGGTGTAGCCGAATTCCTCCAGCGTGCGGTCTGGCTTGGTGAAATCGACGCAGCGCCCGGCGCCAGGATCGCTGCTGAAAGTGCCGTCGGCGCGCGTCAGTTCGGACGCGTCCGGATCGCGCGGGATATCGACGGGCTTGTGGCAGTCGCAGCCTTCGTCGCCGATCACCGGGGCGTCTTCCAGATCAACCACCAGGATGACCGAATCGGGGAACGCCCCTTCTTCGTCCAGGCGGATCGGCACCGACACTGGTCCGCTGCCGCCGATGGCGATCGTACCGTGTGCCGAAGTGAATTCCCCTGCCGGATATGGGCCGACGAAGTAGCCGTTGCCGTCGGTCACAGAGACCACCAGCGCGCGGAAATCGGCGGCCTGCGGCTCAGTCGCACTTGCGCCCCAGACTACCACCTGCCGCTGCCCGACCTGCTTGCGCCCGGCGCGGTCGATGACGCGGCCCCGCAACCGCATCGGCCGGCCGAAGGCGGGATCCTTATTGGGTGCGGTGGTCGCATATCCCTTGGGATCGACCTCGAACTCCACAACATCCTTGAGCTTCTCCGCCTCGACTTCCGATTCGTGCAGGCGCTCGCCGTCGGGCGAAAACACACGGAACAGCACCGTGCCTTGCACGTCTCCGTGCGGAGGAAATTCCAGCGCGGCTGCGCCCGCCGCAGACAACGCGCCGCCGGACGACGCCGGCACCCACAGCGTCACGGGCGCTCCTGTCTCGCCGGGCAACATTTCTCGTCGCTGGAACTCAGCGCCGACGCGATGCCCTGCGTACGATGCACTCTGGGCGTTCTTCAGCCTGACCAGCACCTGGCGCTGCCTGGCCGGACGGGAATCCGCATTGGAATCGGGGGTCATCTTCAATCTCTTGTTCTCGAATGGGCGAGAGCTACTTCCATCTCGAATTGGTACCCATGATCATTTCTCCCAAGAAGCAAATTTGTCGCGTGCTGTATCCTGTGGACCGCACAACTAGTTTTTAGCTGGATGCGCCTAAACTGCCAGCCCTGGCTTCACATTCCGTATAAGTTCCTGCTTCTTTGGTCCGTTGCCCCCGCGAGCCACTGTGCCGCAGCGGCTTTACTGGGCGGTGTGTCACTTGGTGGACGGCATATGCGGATCCGCATAAGTTCCTTGCGCACGGTGGGGGTAGAAATACTCACTGCGTACAGATAAATTCCATCTTTGCTTTCAGGCTTTGAATCCGCCCAACGCTTGCCATCACCTGGCCGCAATAAGCTCAGGCAGGAAGCAGAGACGCCCCGGATGCGGCTCAGTTGAATGGCATGGTTAGTTTGCGTCATGGCAGTCATCCAACAACTCGCCAACCTCCACCTTCAGTTCGATCAGGTCTGAATAGACAAGCCCGAAAACGGCATCGTCATCAACTGCTCCATAGTCATGAGCAAGCAGGTTTCGAAAATCAACGATCGCGCGAGAATTGGATATGGAACTAAAAAGTGTCTCATCGAGGGCACTGACCCTTCTAAGGGCCTCACCAATAATGATGAACTCTCGCTCGACTGCAGATCTCACGGCACGCTTACTTCGGTATTCTTCCAACGAGACGCCGCTCATGACGTCTTCAATCGAATTGCAGGCTTCAAGGATATCCTGCAAATAGGCGGATAGATCACGTGCCATAAACCAGCTGCTTTGTTCGATCAATCTCGCCAGCAATAACTTTATTTTTCACCGCTCCATGCATCACCAAATCAACGTCGGCTTGAAAGATATTCCTGAATGCCTCGCGAGCGTCAAGATAGGCATGGAAGCGCTTGGTGATGTCGAGAGGACCAAACTCAACAAGAAGGTCTATATCGCTTTCTCCAGGCCTAAAGTCCTCTCTCAAAGCTGAACCAAAGACAAACAGTCGCTCAATTCCATATCGCTGGCAAGCTGCGGCGATCTCCTCTAGCTTATCGTCAATGAGGACTGACATGACACACATCCTAAGCCCATTGTAGCCAGAAACCCAGGCAACCCACCAAGTGGCCCTGCATCAGTGGCTTTGCAACGTCAAACTAACGCTCCAGATCAGAAGCGGGCATGGGTGATCGCATGATAATGCTACTCAAGCTCCCGTCTTCTGCATCTGGATGTTAGCCGGCTGGCGAGTCAATTGAAGCATCTTCATCTATCTCCTCGGAGATGTTGTCGACGACTGGCATCACGGCGAAGAAACGTTCACCGCGCGCGAGCACCTCTGGGAGCGACGGTCCTCGGAAAACCTCAGTGTGAAGCTGCTCGAGGCCAGCTGTCATGCAATCAATGGCGGCCCGCTCCCAGGTGCGTCGGCAAGGCCAGTGCTTCGTGTACTGGGCGAACGGAGCAGAGCAACGGTGGTGTCGGACTGTCCAACATGAATTCTATTATCTAATACAGACTTTTAGCGTAGCCCACGGAAAGCCCAAGATCTTGGAGTATTTCATTGCTGTATTAACTGATTTAGAACTTCCAGAGCTTTAGTATACTGTGAATCAGCAGAGGTACCGATGAGATCGCGCTGACAGCTTAATACTTTTCTTTCTGTTTCAGGCAAAGGTACACTAACATCAGGAGTTAGACCATTTCTGCTAATGTCAAGCCCCTTAGGTGTTAGCCATTTAGCAACTGTTAGAACTAGTGCGGAACCATCAGGTAGTGCCTTGATTGACTGAACAGTATTTGCACCGAAAGTACGAACCCCCACCAGTTTTGCTCGTTGATTTTCTTGCAGCGCACCCGCTAAAAGTTCGCTTGCAGCAGCAGTATCTCCATCCACCAATATTACTAATGGCTTTTGCGTGAGCGCAGTTTGTGTAGCTTTTCTATGTTCTGACTTCCCTTCACGACCAATAGAGGTAGCAATCAACCCGTCATTCAGCCATAAGCGTGAAATACGCAACCCTTGGAGGAGCAAGCCACCTTTATTTTCTCGTAGATCCACAATGTAACCAACGACCGCTTGTTGTTCGAGAAGACTAATGGCTTCCCGCATTTCCCCAACAGCAGCGGCACTAAGTATAGCTAAGCGAATGTAGCCAATCTTTCCTCTCGAAGAGTTTTGACTATTCCATCGGACGGGGTTGCCTGTAATAGCTGCTCGCTCAACACGGATATCTACTAATTGCTGTCCACGCTGAACCGTCAAAACGACAGCAGTACCTGGTTTACCATGTAAGAGATCCTTCACCTTCGTTATCTCCATTCCTAAAGTTGGTTGACCATCAACTTTGAGCAAAAGATCCGTAGAGCAGATGCCAGCCTTCTGCGCGGGTGTATTGTCAATTGCAGAAACTGTTAACTGTCTTGTATCATTATCAATTGCAACACCAAGGCCGATCCCAACCCTTTCAATGCTAGTGGAAATATACAGATCCTTAGACTCTTGAGGATCAAGAAAGCGCGTGTAGGGATCTTTTAATACTTTTAGAACGGCTCGAATTGCAGCATAGGCTTCTTCCGTTGATTGATAGGGTTGACTAAGATAGCGATTGCGTAAAGTCTGCCATTCTTTGCCCCTAATTAATTCAACATCTACGTATTCAGCTTCGACCAGTTGCAACACTGCCTCAACAACCTTCCTAGGAGTTGGCTCATAAGCCAAGGATACGAGTTGTTCTGAATCTGGAATTACTCCAGAAATCAGTTTCTGCTGCGGGAACAAAATGGAGATCGCAATGATGCCACCAAGTATAAGTGCTTTTTTTCTCATTGTTATCCTAACCGGATTACATATCGAATGTTATCGTGGCCTGCTTAAGGACTTGTTAACATGTTGACTATTTGATCTAATGGTTTGGTGTTGCCCGCTGATAAGCTATATTTATTTGGTCTCTATCCTCCTCCAACACTGCATGAGAATCTCCAATCTGTTGACCAAATCTGAGCGCGGCAACGGACCGCTCACATACATGCGGAAGCCTTCGCATGCTTTGCTTAGTCGTTAACCTCAGACCACTTTGGATTGATGATGACTCGAAGTCGGGAAGTTCATCGATTTCATGCTTTACCTTGACAGCTATAATTTAACTTTAGTGGCTCCGTCAGGCTAACTCTTTATTGGACGGTTCCGAGAACCAGAGCCTGCCGGCCGTTCCCTTCCGAGAACCACTCAGGCATCCAGTGGGCCATGTCCTGCAACTCCTTGTCCCGCAGCGGGTCTTCCAGAACGCTCGACCAAGCTAGCCGTGGTTCACGGGTCCGAGAACCAACTGTTCAGCAGGTTACAGAATGTCGGCTGGGCTTCGTACCCCGAGTGGACCACGGTTGAGCACATGCGTGTAGATCATGGTGGTGCTCACATCCTTGTGCCCGAGTAGCTCCTGGATGGTGCGGATGTCCTGGCCCCGTTCCAGCAGGTGTGTCGCGAACGAATGGCGGAAGGTGTGGCAGCTTGCCGCCTTCGTCAGACCGGCCTCGAGGACAGCCCACTTCACCGCCTTCTGCACCACGCTCGGATCGAGATGGTGGCGGCCTTGGGCACCGGATTCCCTGTCGCGCCAGCGATTCTGCTGGGGGAACACCCATTGCCAGGCCCACTCCCGGCTGGCGTTCGGATACTTTCTGTCCAGGGCGTAGGGCATGAGTACCCTGCCCCAGCCTGCGGCCAGATCGCTCCGGTGCAGGCTGCGCACACCCAGCAGATGCTCCTGCAGTGCTGGCACCAGGCTCTGCGGCAGCACAGTCAACCGATCCTTGCCGCCCTTGCCGTCGCGCACGGTCAGTTCACGCCGCTCAAGGTCCAGATCCTTCACCCGCAGCCGCAGGGCCTCCATCAACCGCAGTCCACTGCCATAGAGCAGCCCTACGACAAGGGCAGGCTCCCCCTCCAGTTGCTCCCTCACCGCCCGCACTTCGGCCTCGCTGAGCACCACGGGGATTCGTTGGCGCGTTCGTGCCCGAATTACTCCCTCCAGCTCCAGATCCCGCTCCAGCAGGTCTCGATAGAGGAACAACAACGCTGCCAGCGCCTGGTTCTGGGTCGACGCACTAACTTGCTCCTCCACAGCTAGATGGGTGAGGAAGGCGTTCACCTCAGCGCTGCCCATCTCTCGCGGATGGCGCAGACCGTGAAAGCGCAGATACCGCCGAAGCCACTGCTCGTAGGTCTTCACCGTACGGCGGGCGTAATGGCGGGTCTGAAGGAGCTCGCGATACCGATGAATCAGGCCAGTTGGCTTGGCTTGCGGTGTCATCCGATCCCATGTGCGGGTTCGTGCTTTCAGTGTTCCCAGTCCCCGTCCCTGCTACCTCTGGAGCAGCCCCCTGCCGGTGCCCCAACCCATGCCCCCGCAGGATCTCCCCCCGGCCTCTACGACCACCCCCTCAGCGAGGCCGAGCACCAAGCCCTCGCCTCCCAGCTGGCCTCGCTCCACCAGTCGGAGCCCCTCGACCCCGCCGAAGCCCCCCAGCGGCTGGCTCGCTACCTGCGGCAGCTCAGTGAGATCGCCCTGGCGGCGTTGCCGGAAGCCCATCGGCAACAGCAGCAGCTGGCCCTGGTGAACCGGATCGTGGCGGTGCTGCAGGAGCAGGCGCCGAAAACGATCACCGCTGGCGATCGGCTCCACCCCAGCGCCCGCCTGCTGCAGGAGTTGCGGTCTGCTCCGTTGCTGCCCGGCCAGGAGGCCATCACCCGCCCCCTGATCCCCCTGGCGGATGGCACCCTGCTGATCAATGCCCCCAGTGAGCCCAGTGTGGGGCTGGCCCTGCAGGCGGAGGTGCCCTCAGCCGATCGGATCGATCTGCTCTGTGCCTTCATCAAGTGGAGCGGGCTGCGCCTGCTGCAACCCGTGCTCGCCCAGCACCTCGAAGCCGGCCGCCCCCTGCGGGTGCTCACCACCGTCTACCTGGGCGCCACCGACCGCCGGGCGCTCGACTGGCTGGTGGAGCGCGGTGCCCAGGTGCGCGTCAGCACCGATACCCGCCGCACTCGCCTGCACGCCAAGGCCTGGCTGTTTCATCGCGCCAGTGGCTCCAGCACCGCCTACATCGGCTCCTCCAACCTCTCGGCTCCCGCTCTGCTCGACGGCCTGGAGTGGAACGTGCGCCTGGCGGCCTTGGAAACGCCCGCGATGCTGCGCAAGTTTGAAGGCACCTTTGAGGCCTACTGGGAGGAGGGCGAATTCGAGCCCTATGCCGCCACCCCCGAGCAACGCGATCGCCTCGATCACCAGCTCTCCCTGGCCCGGGGGGTGGATCCGGCCGCCGCATCTGGATCCGGCGCCGCCACCGCGCCGGTGTGGTTCACCCTGCGGCCCTACGCCTACCAGCGCGAGATGCTCGATGCCCTGGCGGCCGAGCGCTCGCTCCACCAGCGCTGGCACAACCTCGTGGTGGCCGCCACCGGCACCGGCAAGACCGTGCTCGCCGCCTTTGACGTGGCCCGCCTCCATGCCGACTTCCCCGAGCAGTTCCCTTCCCTAGAGCCGCCGCCGCTGCTGCTGATCGCCCACCGCAAGGAGATCCTGCTGCAGGCCCTGGCCACCTTCCGCCAGGTGCTCCGCGATCCCTCCTTCGGCGAGCTCTATGTGGATGGCGAGATGCCCAGCCAATGGCGCCATGTGTTCGCCTCGGTGCAGTCGCTCACCAATCGCCCCCTCGCGGAGATCCCCGCCGAGCGCTTCAAGGTGGTGATCGTGGATGAGTTCCACCACGCCGCCGCCTCCAGCTACCGCCGCTGGCTCGATCACCTCCGCCCCCAGCTGCTGCTCGGCCTCACCGCCACCCCCGAACGGACTGCTTGCCTGGCAGAAGGGCGGGCTCGACATCCTCCACTGGTTCGGCGGCCGCATCGCCTCCGAACTGCGCCTCTGGAGCGCCCTCGATCAGGGCCTGCTCGCCCCCTTCCACTATTTCGCCGTGGCCGACGCCACCGACCTCTCCGCCCTTGAGTGGCGCCGCGGCGGTTACGTGCCCGCCCAGCTCAGCGCCGTTTACACCGGCGACCACCGCCGGGTGGACCTGATCCTCAGCGAGCTGGAGAAGAAGGTGGCCGATCCCGCCCGCATGCGGGCCCTGGGTTTTTGCGTGAGCGTGGAACACGCCCGGTTCATGGCCGAGCACTTCTGCGCCCGCGGCCTCCGCGCTAGAGCCCTCGATGCCTCCACCCCCGCCGATCTCCGCCAGGCCGCCCTGCGCCGCCTGCAGTCCGGCGAGCTGCAGATCCTCTTCTCGGTGGACCTCTTCAACGAAGGGCTCGACATCCCCTCGATCGACACCGTGCTGCTCTTGCGGCCCACCGAGAGCGCGGTGGTGTTCCTGCAGCAGCTCGGCCGGGGCCTGCGGCTCTCGCCCGACACCGGCAAGAGCTGCCTCACCGTTTTGGACTTCATCGGCCAGCAGCACCGGCGCTTTCGCTTTGATCTGCGCTACCGGGCCCTGCTGGGCTGCAGCCGGCGCCAGCTCGAAGACCAGCTGGCCCAGGGCTTCCCGTTTCTGCCGCCCGGTTGCCGGCTGGTGCTCGATCGCGTCTCCAGCGAGCGGGTGCTTTCAAGTTTGCGCCAGTGCCTGCCGAGCCGCCGGCCTCTGCTGCTCCTGGAGTTGCGCTCCCTTGCCGCCGAGGGAAAGATCGGCCCCGCCAGCGGCCTGGCCGATTGGCTCGAAGCCCTGGCCATGGAGCCGGCCGACTTCTACGGCATCCGCGGCGCCGGCTTCACCGCCCTGCGGCGCGAGCTGGGCTGGTTGCCGCCCCACCTGGCCGGTGCGCCCCATCCCGAGGAGGAGCGCCTCAGCCGCGCCATCGCATCTGGCCTGCTCCACCTCGACGACCCCGACCGTCTGCGCGCCACCGCCGCCTCCCTGGCCGCCTCCGCGCCGCCCGATCCAGAGGCCCTCTCCGAGCGCGAGCGGCGCCAGTGGCTGATGCTCACGGCCCAGCTGTTCGGCACCGGCCGCCAGTGGCGGCCCCTCAATCAGGCCCTGGCGGTGCTCTGGCAGGCAGGCGCCTGGCGCGAGGAGCTGATCCAGCTGCTGGAGTTGCTCGCCGAGCGGCCCCTCAAGCAACCCCAACGCCGCCTCCACCCGCTGCCCTGGGCCTTGCCGGTGCCCCTGCGCGTGCACGGCCACTACACACGCGCCGAGATCGAAGCCGCCTTCGGCGTGCTCAGCACCGAATCCCCCTGGATCCACCGCGAAGGGGTCCTCTGGCACCAAGCCAGTGCCACCGACCTGCTGTTCATCACCCTGCGCAAAAGCGAAGCCCTCTTCTCCCCCTCCACCCGCTACCGCGACCTGGCCCTCGGCCCCTCGCTGTTCCACTGGGAAAGCCAGAGCACCACCACCGCCTCCTCCCCCACCGGCCAGCGGTATATCCACCACGCCGCCCGCGGCTCCAGGGTGCTTCTGTTTGTGCGCGAACACCGCAAACAGGACGGCCGCCCCGGCGCCCCCACCGAACCGTTCGTGTGTCTGGGGTTTGCCACCTACGAAAGCCACGAAGGCGAGCGGCCGATGGCGATTCGCTGGCGGCTCGATCGGGAGATCCCGG
>Ga0209597_1001197_pt1 | contig 16971 bp, 21 predicted proteins | sample M_140625_MF_Meta_FD_187316 | JGI IMG/M metagenome (GOLD analysis project Ga0209597, IMG submission 187316) | Freshwater microbial communities from Lake Montjoie, Canada to study carbon cycling - M_140625_MF_MetaG (SPAdes) (version 2) | ecosystem: Environmental > Aquatic > Freshwater > Lake... | reverse complement strand
GATTTCACCCAGGACTCCCAGCTCGGCCCCATCAATCTCTACGACTTTGGGGCCGATCACTGGGTGGTGCTCTTCTCGCACCCCGCCGACTACACGCCCGTCTGCACCACCGAGCTCGGCGAGGTGTCTCGCCTGCGCCCAGAGTGGGAGAAGCGCAACGTCAAAACCATCGCCCTCAGCGTTGACAGCGCTGAAAGCCACAAGGGCTGGATCGACGACATCAACGAGACCCAGAACACCACGGTGGATTACCCGATCCTCGCCGACGCCGATAAAAAGGTGAGCGATCTCTACGGAATGATCCACCCCAACGCCCTCAACAACCTGACGGTGCGTTCGGTGTTCATCATCGACCCCAACAAGAAGCTGCGGCTCCTGATCACCTATCCCGCCAGCACCGGCCGCAACTTCGATGAAATCCTGCGCGTGATCGACTCGCTGCAGCTCACCGACCACCACTCCGTGGCCACCCCGGTGAACTGGAAGGACGGCCAGGACTGTGTGGTGGTGCCCTCGATCTCCACCGAGGACGCCCGCGCCAAGTTCCCCAAGGGTGTGACCGAGATCCGCCCCTATCTGCGCACCACACCCCAGCCCAACCGCTGATCCCCGAGACACCCTCCCCATGGACGGCCCTGTGAATGCCTGGTGGCCCTGGAAGCCCCAGGAACGCCTCGGTAGCTACGCGGTAATCGGGGTCGGACGTTTCGGAGGCGCCGTGTGCAGCGAGCTGCTGCGGGCCGGGGCTGAGGTCCTGGCCATCGACAGCAGCCATCGGGCCATCGACGAAATCAGACAACTGGATCCCGCCCTGGAGGCCCGGGTGGTCGACTGCACCGACGAGGAGGCCCTCAGGGCTTCTGGGGCCCTCGACGTGGACACAGTGGTGGTGGCCATCAGTGAACCCCTTGAGGCCAGCATCACCGCCACCCTGATCGTGAAGGACAGCCAGGGCAGCCGGGTGCGCCAGGTGATCGCCAGGGCCACCAGCGAGCTCCACGAAAAGATGCTGCAACGGGTCGGAGCCGATCGCGTGGTGTTTCCCTCGCGCATGCAGGGCCAGCGCCTCGGCCGCGAACTGGTACGCCCCAACCTGCTGGAGCGGCTGCGCCTCGATGACCGCAACAGCATTGAGGAAATCACCGTGCCCAGCAGTTTCGTGGGGCGCTCCTTGCGGGATCTCAACCTGCGCCGCAACTGCAGTGTCACCGTTCTGGCGGCTGGCCCTGCCAACAGGCTCACCTTCAACCCACCGGCGTCTTACACCCTGGCGGCCGGGGAACTGCTGGTGGTGCTGGGGAGCTGCGATGCGCTCGAAGCGCTGCCCAGCGACTGAGGATGCGGGTCCTCGGCCTAATGAGCGGCACCAGTGCCGATGGGGTCGACGCCGTGCTTTCCGACTTCAGCGGTCCGCCCCACCGTCCGCGCTGGCGTCTCCTCGCTAGCGCAGCCATCGCCTATCCGCCCGACCTGCGCCGCCGTCTGGTGGCCCTGGGCCAGGGCGAGCCGCTGGCGTCCGCCGAGATTCTTGAGCTGGCCGAGGCCCTCACCGAACAGCAGGCCGAGGCCGCCCGGGCCTGCGATCCCCACGGGCAGGCGGACCTGGTGGGCTGCCACGGCCAGACCGTCTGGCACCGCCCCCCCGCGGCCGGCAAGCGGGGAGCGAGCTGGCAGCTGCTGCATGGGCCCCTGCTGGCGGAGCTGCTCGCCACGCCGGTGGTCTTCGATTTCCGCAGCGCCGACCTTGCCCTTGGCGGCCAGGGGGCTCCCCTGGTGCCGGCCACCGACGCGGCCCTGCTGGGGGGCATTGGTGGCTGGCGGGCGGTGCTCAACCTGGGGGGAATTGCCAACATCACCCTGCTCCCACCGGCCAGCGGCCCGGATCGGGATGCCCCGGTGCGCGGCTGGGACTGCGGTCCAGCCAACACCCTGCTGGATCTGGCGGTGAGCCAGTTCAGCGGCGGCCGCCTCAGCTTCGATGCCGACGGCGCCTGGGCCCGCCAGGGAACAGTCCACGAGGCGCTGGTGGCCCGCTGGCTGCAGGAGCCCTACTTTCGCCAGCCCCCCCCGAAGTCCACGGGGCGGGAGAGCTTCGGGGGCCCGGATCTGGAGCGGCGCCTTGGCGAACTGGCCCAGCTCACCCCGCACGATCGCCTCGCCGCCGATGCCCTCGCCACCCTCACCGCCTTCACGGCGGCGGCGGTGGCGGCCGATCTCAACCGGAAGCCACGCCCCCTGGAGGTGCTGGTGGCCGGTGGCGGCTGCCGCAATGGCGTTCTGATGGAGCAACTCCGCCGCCGTAGCCGCGGCCTGGCGGTGCGGCCGCTCCAGGAGCTGGGCATCGCCGACTGCCAGCGGGAGGCCCTGGCCTTCGCCCTGCTGGCCTGGTGGCACCAGCGCGGCCATCCGGGTTCTCTGCCCTCGGTCACCGGGGCGCGGCAGGCCGCGGTGCTGGGGGTCCGGGCCGAGCCGCCCGGCGGAGCGCGCAGGGGAGCGTCCGGTAGCCGCCGATTCCGCCAAGCCAGCGGCGCCTGATCGGTCCCCCGGCTCCGCAGAGGTTCCGAACGCGGTGTGTGATCAGGAATCGGCCGGCATACCACGGCCTTTTCAAGAGCCCCGATAGGACCGTTCTTCCCCTGCGGCGCAGCTCACCCCCCGGGGGGACGCAACCTCAGGCGACGGGGCACCCCCTTCAGACGACGGGGTCCCTGGGCTTCGTTCCGCTCCAGTTCGGCCCGGAAGCGATCGGCGGCGGCATCGGAGCCGGGAACCGGGCCCGATCCGGCACTATCCACCCCGGACCCGGATGTTGCCGGTGCCGATGGTGGCACCGGCGCCGAAATCGGCGGTGGAACGGTCGGTGGTGGAACGATCGACGCTGAAACGCTTGACGCGGAAGCCGTTGGTGGTGGTGCGAGTGCTGCGGGATGGGTTGCGGTATGGGTTGCGGTGGCCGCCGGCAGGCCAGGGCTGGGAAGGCTGGATGCAGGGCTGGCTCCATCACCCGAAGCGGCCCCGCTCGCGGCCTCCTGTAGGTGCAGCCGCTCCAACCGTTCCACGCCCTGCTGGATCAGCACCTTGGCCATGTTGCTCACGGTGCGGGATTCGTCCTCGGCCAACAGGGAGAGGCGGTGGCAGAGGTCCTCGGGCAGCACCACCTGAATCCGGGGGGACTTGGGGCGACCACTGGAGGAGGTCTGACGGGTGGGCACGACCCAGGGGGATTACGGGTTACGAAAAAGTGTACTGAGGCTGGCAAGGGTAGTATCCAGGGGTAGTATCCAACCGTAGGCTTGTGGAGCGGATCCCCCTTCCTGGGATCCATACCTCCTGGATCATTCCCCTCTCCGGCCCGACAGCCGTCCGAACCATGGCCAGAACCAGGCAGACCCCGACCCCCGTCGTCGAACCCCAGCTCCCCGCGCCTGCCGCCGCCTCGCGGACGGACCGCACCCGCGGCACGGTCACCAAGGCCGCCGCCGGCAAACGCCACCGCTCCGCCGCCGAAGCCAGTGACGTGCTCGTCTCCGCCGTGATCAGCACCTATCTGCTCACCCATCTCCACCACGTCCTGCAACGCGCCGAGTACGGGGCCCAGCAGGAGGGGCGCCAGGCCCTGGCCGCCAACTACGCCCAGCTGCGCAAGGTGCTCTGCCTTGATGCCCGCACCATGGAGGATGCCTCCGCCAGCGGCCTCGAGGACGACGGCCAGAGCAACGCCGCCTGAGCGTCGTCGGCTCGACCGGCCCCGGTGCACGATCTAGGGTCAGTCGAACCGATTCCCTGTGATGAACGCGGAGACCAATCCCTCCCCGGGCGCCCAGAACGCGGCCGAACTCTATGGCCGCATCAGCCAAGACCCCGACCTCACCCAGTCCCTGTTCCGGCAGGCCCTGCAGGACCCCAGCGGCGCCCTGGACAGGATCGTGGCCATCGGCGCCGAACAAGGTCTCACCGTGAGCATCGGCGACGTGAAGGCCCACCTCGCCAGCCTGGAAGATGGCTCCACCAAGCAATGGCTGCTCAAGGCCCGGGGCGGTCTTTGAACCGATCGGTCGGGGCCTGAAGCGGCGCAAGGAATCGTCGGTTCCCCGCCGCCGCCACGGCTGAAGGAGGAGCCGGCATGCCCACCATGCCGGTGCGGCGGGCGGGCAGCCGATGCTCCGCACCGCCACCCCGGGCCCAGCTGAAAAACAGCCAGTAACTCACCAGGGCCAGGCCCGCCGCCACCACCAGTGCTGCCACCTGCTCGAGCCGTCGAATCATGGCGATCGGAAGCGGTGAGGATCTCTGCAGTCTGCCCGACCTCTCCATGGGCCGCGCCGAGGGATGATGCAGGGTCATCGACCCACCGCCCGCAGTGCTGCGCCTCGAAAGGATCGGCAAGATCTACCCCACGGGAGAGGTCTTGCGGGATGTCACCTGGGAGGTGAAGGCAGGCGACAGGATCGGGCTGGTGGGGGTGAACGGCGCCGGCAAGTCCACCCAGATGCGGATCATCGCCGGCCTGGAGGAACCCAGCAGCGGCCAGGTGGTGAAGCAGGGGGCGCCCCGCATCGTCTATCTGCAGCAGGAATTCGATGTCGACCCCCGCCGCACCGTGCGGCAGGAACTCTTCCAGGCCTTCGGCGAGGCCGCCGAGGTGCTCAACCGCCAGAGCGAGGTGGAGGAGGCGATGGGCTCGGAGGATGCCGCCTCCGACCCCGAGCTGCTCGACCGCCTCATCCAGGAACTGGGCAACCTGCAGAGCCGCTTTGAGGCCCTGCACGGCTACGAACTCGACGCCCGCATCGACAAGCTGCTGCCCACAATTGGCTTCACTCCCGAAGGGGCCGAGCTCCAGGTGGGCGACTACTCCGGCGGCTGGCAGATGCGCATTGCCCTGGGCAAGATCCTGCTGCAGGAGCCGGATCTGCTACTGCTCGACGAACCCACCAACCACCTGGATGTGGAAACGATCCAGTGGTTGGAGGACTACCTGATCGGCCAGACCGTGCCGCTGGTGGTGATCAGCCACGACCGGGCCTTCCTCGATCGCGTTTGCAACCAGATCGTGGAAACCGAGCGGGGCGTCTCGCGCAGCTACCTGGGCAACTACAGCCAGCACCTCGAGCAGAAGGTCCTGGAGCGGGAGGCGGGTCAGGCCGCCTTCGAGCGTCAGCAGAAGGAACTGGCCACCCAGCAGGCCTACATCGACCGCTTCCGGGCCAGCGCCACCCGAAGCACCCAGGCGAAGAGCCGCGAGAAGCTGCTGGAGAAGGTGGAGCGCATCGATGCACCGGTGGAGGGTGTGGGCGGGCCCCGCTTCCAGTTCCCCCCGGCGCCCCGATCAGGCCGGCAGGTGGCCACGATTGAAAACCTCACCCACAGCTACGGCGAACGCATCCTGTTTCTGGGGGCCAACCTGGAGGTCGAGCGCGGCGACCGCATCGCCTTCGTAGGACCCAACGGCGCCGGCAAATCCACCCTGCTGCGCCTGGTGATGGGCCTGGAGCAGCCCGAAGACGGCCTGGCCTGCCTGGGCGAACACCATGTGGTGGCCGGTTACTTCGAGCAGAACCAGGCCGAGGCCCTCAACCTCAGCCGCAGCGTGATCGACACCCTCTTTGAAGCGGTGCCGGACTGGACCCAAACCCAGGTGCGCTCCATGCTGGGCAGCTTTGGCTTCAGCAACGACAGCGTGTTCAAGGAGGTGGGCAAGCTCTCAGGGGGCGAGAAGGCAAGGCTAGCCCTGGCCCTGATGCTGCTTACCCCCTGCAACCTGCTGGTGCTGGATGAGCCCACCAACCACCTCGACATCCCCGCCAAGCAGATGCTCGAAGACGCCCTGATGGCCTACGACGGAGCCGCCCTGCTCGTCTCCCACGACCGTTACTTCATCTCCCGCGTCGCGAACCGGATCGTGGAGCTGCGCGATGGGGAGCTGGTGCTCTACCGCGGCGACTACGCCTACTACCAGCAGAAGAAGCGGGAGGAGGCGGGGGAGGCCGAAGCCCGCCAAGAGGAGCAGCGGCGGCTGGACAAACGGGATGCCAACCGCACCAAGCAGCAGCAGCGCAAGAGCGCCCGCCGTGGAGCTCCGGATCCGGAGAGCGAGGGCACGACCGCGCAGGACACCAGCCCATCGCCCCGGCGCACCCGGGGCAAGGCCGCCTGATCGACATTCCTGGGTAGGGGGATGCTGACCCTGGAGGCAGGCCCGGCCCCATCCAGAAACCTCCCAGCGATCGGGGGTGGCTCCGGACGCCCGCACGCACACCCAGCGGGAGTGGGGAAGCCATCCCCGGAACCCTGCACTGCCAGCAAATGAACGCCTCGTCAGCGTCGTCGGAGGTCCGCCTCCGCAAACGCAGCTCGATGAACGGACGCCCCCATCGCACCCGTCGCGGCAAGAGCGGATTTGCTGACGGGCTCGACCTCCATGTCGCAACGGATACGTGGGATCTCGAAACAGTTCGTAGCTTTACCGAGACCGAACGACCCCTTGCGCCGCTCGCCATGTCCGAACCTCTCGCCCTCAGCCTCGGCCAGAAATTCGAGCTTGAGCGGATGAACCGGGCCATCGATGCCACGGCCGATCCCCAGGCGCTGCGGGGCCTGGCCAAGCAGCTCCTCCAGGCCTGGCACAGCCAGAAGGCTGCCACCCAGTGGGTAATGCGTCAGCAGCTGGGAAGCCCGGCCCGGGTGCCAGCCGAACTCGGCCTCGACACAATCGGATTCGAGGGCCTATGTCCCGGCCCCGAAGACCTCGAAGCCGGGGAAGCCTGAACCAAGGTGAAGGTCATAGCGGGAGGTGGCTCCGCTCAACGCGGAGCGGTTCGCCCCATCTCGCCCGGCACCACTCTGAGGATCAGGTCGGTGCCGTTGCGGTTGATCCGCACCGCCATGGGTTCTCCCACCACCGCTCCCTCCACCGAAGCAATCACCTGGGATGGTGTGGCTACGGGCTTGCCACGCACCGCCACAATGACATCCCCCACCTGGAGACCGGCACGGGCGGCCGGTCCACCCGGCTGAACCGAGGCCACCTGCACACCGGCATTCAAGCCGAGGCGATTGGGCTGGGGGAGGCTGCCGAGTGCGACGCCGATCACCGGGTGACTCGCCCGACCTGTGGCCAGCAGCTGGGCCACGATTCCCCGGGCCCTGTTGATCGGGATCGCAAACCCGAGGCCGGCCCCCGGGCCGGACCTCACCAGAGCGTTGATGCCCACCACCTCCCCATCGGCATTGAGAAGCGGCCCACCGGAATTGCCGGGGTTGATGGCGGCATCGGTCTGGATCAGATCAAGGCGTTTGTCCGTGATTCCCAGCTTGCTGGCGTTGCGATTGAGACTGCTCACGATCCCCAGGGTCACGGTGTGATCCAGGCCGAAGGGATTGCCCACGGCAATGGCCCAGTCACCCACTTGGAGGGCGTCGGAGTTGCCCAGCGGTGCCACCGGCCACGGTCCTCGCCCAACCAGCCGCACCACCGCCAAATCGGTGACCGGATCGGCACCCACCACCTGGCCCTCAAAGCGCTGCCCGCCCTGCAGCCCCACGGTGAGCCGATTGGTGCCCTGCACCACATGGGCATTGGTGATCACGAGCCCGTCCGCCTGGAAGATCACCCCACTGCCCTGGCTCCGTTCCGTGCGCTGGGAGGGGCCCGACGAACCGTTGGATGGCAGACCGAAGAACTGTCGAAAGCGCGGGTCGCTGAGGAGGCCTCCGGCGCTGCCTGCCGTGGCCACGGTGCGCACCGTGTCGATTGTGACCACCGCTGGGCCGGACCGGCGAACCGCCGCGGCCACAAAGGACTGACGGGAGAGGGCGGCGGCGGCCACCTGGGCGCCAACGGGTACGGGCAGGCCGATCAGCCCAGCCAGCCCCAGCACCGCCAGGCCGGAGGTTCCGGAAAGAAGAACGCGGCTTGAAAGGGTCACGCTGGGCGACTGGAACAGGGGATGGAAACGCTACCCAGGCCATCGCGGCCCGAGATGGGAGGCAAACCGGCCGCGACCCCTATGCTGTGTGAAGTTTTTTATCGAGCCATGGACACCAGTCGTCTGCTCCTTGCCTTTCTCGCCTTCGGTGCCGCCTGCACCACCCTCTGGGCCTGGATGCTGGCCACCACGGGCTCCGCCGCAAAGGGGCGATGATGGATGAGTCCACGGCATCCGGGGGCTTCTCGACACCATGCCCGCTCTCCTGGCCGATCTGTTTCCCTTCCTCTACGCCCTCTGCTTTCTGGCGCTGCTCTGGCAGGCGTTCCGGATCATGTCCCGCGGGTTCCGGGCCGCTTCCGGTCCCATCGAACGCCCGGAGACTGGCCCCGGCATCGCGCGCCGGGACGACCGTACGGGTCGGCTGACCATCCACCCCGAGTTGCTCGATGCTGATGGCCAGCTCACCCGGGAGGATCTCCTCACGGTGCGATTCAGCGGCGACAACGAACCCACTCCCTTCCCCGGTGATCCGGCCTGATCGGCTCCGCCGGCCGGGGATCCGATCCCCCGAAGACCTGAGGTGACCGGCCGCTGAATAGGCTCGGAACCGTGACCAAGATTTCCGGCGGAGGCTGAAGGTGGACCAGAGGACGAGAATCGTGGCGGCTGTGCTCGGGGGCCTCAAGCTGCCGCCCCGTTTCCGGCTGAAACTGGTGAAGGATGACCCGGTTCGTCTGGAGTTGAGCATCACCCCTGCCTACGGCAAGGAGCCGATTCTGGTGGGCATCGTGGAATCCCAGGACCTGGTGGCCCGCCGCGACCGTGAAGGCCGGATTCCCCGCGATCTTCAGGGCACCTGGGATTGGACCGTGCGCCACGGCAAGGTGAGCACCGGGGGCTGGAATCCCTATCTCAAGGAGGCGCTCCAGACGATGTTCGAGACCGGCCTGCCGGCGATCGTCTACGAGGAAACCACCGGCGAGGCCTACCACCCCGTCGACGGCATCCGCCACGTGCGTTGACCGCCAGGGCCCTGGCCGACCGCCTGCCCATCGACGACCAGTTGGAGGCCATCCGCGGAGCCCTCGGCCCCGGGGCGACGGTGGTGCTCCAGGCCCCGCCGGGTGCGGGCAAGACCACCCGGGTCCCCCTTGAACTGCTGGAGGCCTTCGGCGATCAGGGGCGCATCCTGCTGATCGAGCCCCGTCGCCTGGCGACCCGGGCCGCAGCCGAGCGGCTCGCGGCGGGCCTGGGCGAGGCGGTGGGCGAACGGGTGGGCTACAGCGTGCGCTTAGAGCGGCGTAGCTCGAGTCGCACCCGCCTGGAGGCCCTCACCGGGGGGCTCTTTCTGCGGCGCCTGCAGGCCGATCCCGCCCTGGAGGGGGTGGCCTGCGTGATCTTCGACGAATTTCACGAACGCAGCGCTGAGGCGGACCTGGCCCTGGCCCTGGTGCGCCAGGCCCGCAGCCTGCTGCGACCGGAGCTGCGCCTCCTGGTGATGTCCGCCACCCTCGACCTCGAGCCCTTAGCGGCCGGGCTGGATGGGGCCGTGGTGATCACGAGTCCGGGGCGCAGCTTTCCCGTGGCGGTGGACCACCAGCGGCCGCGGGAGCGGGAACGGCTGGAGCAGCAGGTGATCCGGGCCCTCGAGAGCCATTGGCTGGAGGAACGGGAACCGGGCGAGACGGTGCTGGTGTTCCTGCCGGGCCAACGGGAGATCGGCGATGCCAGGCGGGCGATCGAAGCCACGGCCTGGGGACGGGCCGTGGACTGCAGCCCCCTGCATGGCCAGCTCTCCTTGGCAGACCAAGGCGAAGCGATCGGCCCGGCCCGATCGGCGGCCGGCAAGGTGGTGCTGGCCACCTCGATCGCGGAGAGCTCGCTCACGATCGCCGGGGTCACGCTGGTGATCGATGCGGGCCTGAGCCGCCGCAATCGCTTCGATCCCGCCACCGGCCTCGACCGACTGGTCACCATCCCCGCCAGCCTGGCCAGCGCCGAGCAGCGCCGGGGCAGGGCCGGCCGGCTGGGCCCGGGCCGCTGCGTGCGCCTCTGGGCGCCAGGTGAGGAGCAGCGGCGCGCGGCCTTCGATCCACCGGAGCTGCTGGTGTGCGATCCCCTGCCAATCGTGCTGCAGCTAGCCGAATGGGGCGACGCCCTCGGGGAGGAGCTCAGCTGGATCGATCCGCCCCCAGCAGCGTCCCTCCAGGAGGCCCGCGACCTGCTGGAGCAGCTCGGCGCCCTCGACGGCGCCGGCCGCATCACGCCCGCCGGCCGCACGATGGCCGGGCTGGGTCTGTCCCCCCGCCTGGCCCACATGCTGCTGCGGGCCCAGACGTGCGATCGCCTCGAGCTGGGATGTGAGCTGGCCGTGCTGCTCAGCGAGCGCGACCCGCTCAATCCCCGCGATGGGGGCTGTGATCTGCTGCGCCGGCTGGACTGGTTGCGGGCCCGCCCCGGTGATTCGGCCGACCGCCTGGCCCCAGGACGCTCCTCCCAGCGGCGCGAACTGCAGAAACTCCAGGCCGAACTGAAGCGGCAGGTGCTGGCGGCTTCGCGCCGGGATGGACCTTCGGAAGCTCGGGGCACCGCCCCCTCGCCGCCCCCCGCCAACCCAGCCGCATCCCCGAAACCCACTGTCGTTGGAGAGCACTCGGCCCCTTCGGAGGAGGCCATGGCAGCCCAGCTGCTGGGCTGGGCCTATCCCGAGCGGATCGCCCTGAGCCGTGGTCGGGGTGATGGGCGCTTTCTCATGCGTGGCGGGCGCGGAGCCCTGCTGCACCCCGACGATCCCCTGGCGGATGCCGAAGCCTTAGCCATTGCCACGGCGGATGGGGAGGGGGCCGAAGCCAGGGTGCGTCTGGCGGTGCGGCTAGAACGGGCCGATCTCGAGGCGCTGGCGGCGGCGGAAGGACGGGAGGCCCTGGAGGCCCGCTGGGATCCCCAGGCCGAGCGGGTGCGTTGTGAGCGCAGTCTGCGGCTCGGGGCCCTGGTAGTGGCTCGTATCCCCTGGCCCGAAGCGCGGGGTGAGGAGGTGCAGGCGGCCATGGCGGAGGGACTGCAACAGCTCGGTCTGGCGGCGTTGCCCTGGTGCCCCCGCAGCCGATCACTCCAACAGCGCCTCGCCCTGGCCCACCGCTGCCTGGGCCAGCCCTGGCCGGACCGGCGCCTGGAACGCCTGGCGGAGGATCCGGCGGCCTGGCTGGGGGAGCGGCTGGCCGGCCTGCGCAGCCGCCCGGACCTGCGGCAGATCGACCTGATCGACGCCCTCTGGGGCGACCTGAACTGGGCGGAGCGGCAGCAGCTGGAGCGCTGGTTTCCGGAAACCCTCGCGGTGCCCTCGGGGCGACAGGTCGCCCTCGATTACAGCGGCGAGGAGCCGGTGCTGGCGGTCAAGCTGCAGGAGATGTTCGGCGCCGCGGTGAACCCCTCCCTGCTAGGTGGCCGGCTCCCGGTCACGGTGCAGCTGCTTTCCCCGGCGGGAAGGCCCGCTGCCGTCACCCGTGACCTGGCCGGCTTCTGGAGCAGCGGCTATGCCGAGGTGCGTCGGGAGCTGCGGGGCCGTTACCCCAAGCACCCCTGGCCGGAGGATCCCCGCCAGGCGGTCGCCACCGCCCTCACCAAGGCGAGGCTGGAACGGGAGAGAACCAACGGCAGTCCGCCTGCCACGGGCTAGAAGACCGCTTCGAACAGGTGGCCGAAACCGAAATGGTGCAGGCCCTCCACGATCCCCTCACAGCCATGGCCGCGGGCCCGGTAGGTGCGGGGCAGGCGGGGCAGGGCCGCCACCAGACCCGCTTCCGCATTGCCCACCATCACGCTCTGCAGGCCGGTTTCAAACATGGCCAGGTCATTGAGGGTGTCGCCTGCCGTCACAACCCGGGCGTGGTCCACCTCCAGCCAGGCAAGCAGGTCAAGGAGGGTGGAGCCCTTGTTCACCCCGGCCGGCAACACATCGAGATAGCGGTTGTCGGACACCAGGCAATCCACCCCGTGGGCCTCGATCTCAGCCAGCTGATCGAGGTCGAGTTCGGCCGGATCGATCAGGTAAGCGAGGCGGCGCTCGGCGGTGACCGGCTGGGCGGCGATCCCCGGAATGCGGGCCAGCAGGGGCAGCAGACGCTCCGGCAGTCCGGCCCAGCGGGCCTCAATCGGATCGGTGGCCAGGGGCAGGGGTTCGAGGGTGTGACCACAGGCAACCGTGCTGCCCACATCGCCGATCACCAGGTGGGGAGATCCGAGGCCCAGCTCCCGCTCCTCCCGCAACAGCCGCGCCACCGAGGCCAGGTCACGGCCCGTGCAGAACACATGCAGCACCCGCTGCCGCTCGGCCTGGAGCCAGCCATAGAAGCGCCGACGCCAGGGGTCGCCTCCCCCCAGCAGGGTTCCGTCCAGGTCGGTCACGAGCACCAGGGCCGGGGCATGGGGCAAGGTCACCGCCAGCTGGCCCTGCAGGAGCTCGCGGGGGCTGCGCTCAGCGGTCATGGAGCAGGGGGCAAGCGGGACTGGGGCAGACCGGGCATTGCATCCCCAGGATCGCCGCGCCCCAGTCCAGAAACAGACCGTCCAACGTTGCGGCGGCCTGGGAGGGCCGCCAGGGGAGGCATGGGGCTGGGATCAAAGGTGCCACGGGTGCTTCACGGGCACGGCCATCCTCTCGCAGGCCCAAGGGGTCTGGGGTCAGCGGAATCCATGCGTATCGGGAACCGGACCCTCAAAGTCATCGCGGGTCTAGCGTGAGCAACCGGCCCCCGCGCTCCCCCCGGATCCGTCCATGCCTGCCCCCGGCCTCGGCTTCCCCGGCAACCGCCGCGATGGTGCCCGCCAACTGAGCATCGTGACGTTGATCGGCGCGGCAGCCCTCACCCAAATCGACCATCCGCTGGGCCAGGTGGTGCTGCTGATCACGGTCCCGCTGGGGCTCTACTGGTGGACCCTCTACCGCCAGCTGAACGAATGACCATGGCGGCCGCCACCCCGAGCCCGGAAAGAACCGGGAAGGGCCTGCCGCGCTACTCGGTCGGGGAACTGAATGGGGCGATCGGCAACCTGCTGGAGCGGGGTTTCGCCCCCCGCTTCCTGGTGGAGGGCACGGTCAGTCGCCCCCAGCTCAAGAAGGGCCATCTCTGGCTCAGCCTGAGCGATGGAGAGGCATCGATCAATGCGGTGATCTGGGCCTCCCAGCTCCGCCAACTGGCCTTCGTGCCCGAGGAGGGCGATGGGGTGGTGGTGGTGGGCAGGCTCAATTTCTGGAGTGCCCGGGCCACCCTCACGGTCCAGGTGATGGACCTGAGACCGAGCCTGACGGCCGTGCTCCGCCAGTTCGAACGGGTGCATGCCGTGCTGGAGCCGGAGGGCCTGTTCGACCCCGCACGCCAACGCCGCCTCCCCCAGTTCCCCACCCGGATCGCCCTGCTCACCAGCGTGCCCAGTTCGGCCCTCGCCGACATGCTCCGCACGGCCCACGAACGCTGGCCTGCGACCGGACTGCTCGTGGTTCCGATCCCCGTGCAGGGGGCGGTGGAGGCCACGATCCGAGAGGCCCTCGATCGGTTGGCCACCCGAACCAGCGCCCTGGGAATCGAAGCCCTAGTCCTGGCCCGGGGGGGCGGCAGCCGCGAAGACCTCAGCGTGTTCGACGGAGAAGCTCTGGCCCGCAGCCTGGCCGCCTTTCCGGTGCCCGTGGTCTGCGGGCTCGGCCATGAGGACGACACCACCATTGCCGATCTTGTCGCGGATTACCGCGCCGCGACCCCCACCGCCGCCCTCGTGGCCCTGCTGCCGGACCGGCGGAACGTGGCCCAGACCCTCAGGCAGAGCCGGAGCCACCTGCAGCAGCTGCTCAGCCTGAAGCTCCAGGCCCTGTTCGAGTCCCTGCGGCGCCAGCGGGAACGGCTGGAGCGGCTGCATCCCGCGACATGGATTGCCCAGCAGCGGCTTTCCCTGCAGCATCAAAGGCAGCTGCTGGCCGCCCTGTCGCCCGATCACCTCTTACGCCGAGGCTTCGCCTTGGTGCGGCGCAAAGGCGGGCCAGTGGTCCACTCGATCCAGGAGGTGGTCCCACTGGAATTGCTGCGCATTGAGCTCGCCGATGGGACCATCGAGGCCCGGATCGAGGGCCTCGAAGCCAGGGGCACCCCAGATGCGGAGGCATCAAGGGCAGCAGGGGCTCCCTGAAGGAGCGAGTTCCGCCCCCAGAGGGCTGCCCTCTGAAACCCGGTTTCCATTCTCCCGATCCGTAGCCCACCATGCCCAGCCCCCGAACCCCAGGCAAGCGCGATGGCCAGGGAACAACCGATTCCAAGAGCAAACCTTCGTCAACGCCCCCACCCGCGGAGGAGTCGGGGGATGGCATCGACGACCTGAACTTCCGCCAGGCCAGGGCCGCCCTCGATCTCACCTTGAGTGAGCTCCAGAGCAGCGAGTTGGATGTGGAGGGCATGGCGGATCTCTATCGTCGAGCCTTGCGCTATGCCGATCGGTGCGAGGCGGTTTTGGAGCAAGTGGAGCAGGAGGTGATGCAATGGAATCCCCAGGATCCGGCCGGCGAACCGGAGCCCTTCTCTTCATAAATCGTTCCGAATTTCCTTCCATGTCCCCAGACACCCGCACGAACGACCCGTCCAATCCTGAGCCTGCCGAGTCAAAGGTCTCCACGGGGGGCGGACCGGCGATGCCCACCCCACTCAGCTGGGTCTACTTGGCTCTGGCGATCGCCGGCGGGGTGCTGCCCTGGCTGGCGAATCTCGAGTTCATCCGCACCTACGGGCAGGCCTTCGATATCGGCCTGTTCGTACGACTGGCGAATGGAAACCCGGCAGCCCAATCCCTGTCGCGGGATCTGGCGATTGGCGCCACAGCCGTCACGATCTGGATGGTGAGCGAGGGCAAAAGGCTGCGGTTACGGGGCCTGGGCTGGGTCCTGCTGAGCTGCATCACGGTCGCCTTCGCGTTTGGTGCGCCGTTATTCCTGTACTTGAGGGAGCGTCGCCTGGCGGAACTGGCTCGTCAAGGCTTGCGGGGATTGGGCTGATTGGGATCAAGGCCGGCCGCTAGAGCCTGAATCCATTGAGCGATCCACGGCCACAGCCTCGACGGTGATCGTGGCTGTGCTCGCATCAACCTCGCCTTCAGCATCCTGGGAGCCCGAGTCTGCCAAGGGAGCTCCACAGGCAGGGCATTGGATCATGCCGATGCTGGAGGCGCCGCAGGCCGGACACGTCACGAGGCGGCGACTGATCAGGCGCCAGCCGATCAGGGCAGCCGTGCCCAGAAGAAGGGGCAGCAGCAGAAGGGTGAGGGTGAGCCCGCCCAGGAGGTCCAACACGAGCCGACCGGCCGGACCGGGGACCAGGAGCAGAAGACCGGCGAGCATAATCCAACCCCACGGGAGGGAACGGTTCATCGTTGGAAGCGGGAATCGTTCTCAAACCAGCGTTCCAGAGCGGCCAGCAGTTCGATGGCGACCCAGCCAAGGATGAGCGCAACAGAAAGCCAGACCAAGAGGGCACCGACGCCAACCGCGAGGGGGATCAGGGCCAGGGAGACGGCGAAGGTGATCACCAAGCCACCGACAGCGGTGCAGACGGCTAAGACACCGGCCCGGAACGGTCGGATCTGAAGAGGGGATGGCTGCACGGCGGCCTGGACATCAGCTGCCACATCATCCTGATACAGCAGGACCATTCATTGGAGAGGCGAAGGGTGTGGATCGCCTCCCCGGCAAGTTTCTGCTGCGGACAAGGGCAAAGCAGTGCCCGTAGTAGAGGAGAGCCCCTAGAATCCAAATCCAAAGGGTGAAGAGAAGAATGCAGCCCACAACCCCATAGGCCTGAAAACGGAGACCGAGCGCCAGCAAGCTGCGGCCGAGGAGAAGATTGAGGAGGGTAATAGCCGATCCGACCAAGACGGCCGCAGGCACAAGGGGAGCAAAGGGAATACGACGTGAGGGAAGCCACCAGAGCAGGGCAAGGGTCACCAGGATGGCAATCGCCAGAGAGATCACGAGATCGAGACCGAAGGAAACGGAGACACCAGGCCGAAGCATTGCTGGCAGGAGGGGATCGACCCAGGCGCGCACAAAATTAAAACCAATGAAACGGATGTTGCTGATCCATTGATCAAGGACGATCAATGGCCCCACAAACAAAAGCAACAAGAACGCCTTCAGCCTCAGGGTTACGAATCGAACCACCAACGTCCGCGGTGGCAATGAGCCGAAGTCATAGGGTCGGTTCCACCACAGACGATCTGCTCCCCGTTGAAGGGAGAGATACATGTTGTTGGCGCTGAAGGCCAACAGCAGAAAACCAAGCAGGCCCGCGCCTAGGCCCTGCCGAAGGAAGCGGGTGAGCGTCTCTGCCACAACAGGCTGGGATGCGTTCGGGATGATCTGCTCAATCAGATGAAGCAGCCGATCCAGCAGGTCCCGATCACGTCCAAGCCAACGCGAGGCCACGGAAAGGCCAATCAGCAGGGCTGGGAAAAAGGATTGAAGGGTGTGGTACGCAAATGCTGCACTGAGATCAATGCAATCTGCGCGAAGCCAGAGCAGGTAGGCATGCCAGAGCATCCTCAGGGAACGAGGCCGTTGCCACAGGCGCACTGAAGCAACCAATAAGGAACAAACCAGAAAAGCAGATTATGACCTCCAGACCCGGCTGGCCCGGTAACCTCCGCAATCGTCCACCACAGCCTGGGCTCTCCCCATCACAACTTGGCACGCCCCATTGGCATGGGATCCGTGAGAGGCATGCAAAAGCGAGCGCCTAAAAACACCACAGGATGGGATCTCGACAGCCGCAACCATCTCTGCAACTCTATCCTATCCGAATCCCGATCGCCGATCGGTAGACACAAAAAAGCCACCCCTTCGGGTGGCTTTTTGATGGCGTGCCTTAGGCACATACTCTCCTGGAACTTTAATGCGACAGAAGAATGGAAAGTTTTACCTGGCATCGCGCTATTTTCGCAGGGGGCTGCCCCCCAACTATCGTCGCCGCTGTTGCGTTTCACGCCCGAGTTCGAGATGGATCGGGGT
>Ga0209597_1001193_pt1 | contig 16991 bp, 10 predicted proteins | sample M_140625_MF_Meta_FD_187316 | JGI IMG/M metagenome (GOLD analysis project Ga0209597, IMG submission 187316) | Freshwater microbial communities from Lake Montjoie, Canada to study carbon cycling - M_140625_MF_MetaG (SPAdes) (version 2) | ecosystem: Environmental > Aquatic > Freshwater > Lake... | reverse complement strand
AAGAGCCGGAAAAATTCCTAGGCCAGGTTGCCACCGGCCAGGGCACGGCCGAGGTGGGCAAGGCCTACAAGGGCAGCGGCGGCAAGGCGCGCGCCTCCCGGGACGGCGACTGGTCGGAGAGTTACATCATCAACCTGTTCGACTGGCATCTGAAGGAGCAGGAGCAGATGCCCCAGCTGACCGGCGCGGCGCAATGGATTTTTAAAGATTTTTCAACCCCGCTGCGGCCGGAAAACCCCGTCCCCCGCGTCAACCAGAAGGGCGTGGTCGAACGCGATGGCACGCCGAAGGAAAGCTATTATGTTTTCCAAAGTTATTGGGCGGAAAAGCCGATGATCCACATCTACGGCCACACCTGGCCGGTGCGCTGGGGCAAGCCGGGAGAGGCGAAACAGGTGAAGGTGTTCTCCAATTGCAGCGAGGTGGAACTGTTCGTGAATGGAGTTTCCGCTGGGCGGCGTGAACGGGTGAGCACCAATTTTCCCGCTGCCGGACTCCGCTGGGATGTGCCTCTGAATGTCGGGACCAATACGCTCCGCGCCGTCGGGACTTCCCGCGGCGAGGTCGTCACCGATGAGATTTCTATCCAGTATCAGACGGCGGTTTGGGGTTCCCCAGCCACGCTGACGCTCCAGGAAATTTCACGGGGCAACGGGGAGGTCACGATCGAGGCGCAAGTTTTAGACAAAGCCGGGGTCCCCTGTCTTGATGCGGCAAACACGGTCCGCTTTGGATTGATCGGAGACGGACGGCTGCTCGATAATTTGGGTACCTCCACCGGGTCCCGCGTGGTGCAGCTGTATAATGGACGTGCGCAGATCAGCCTCCGGCTGTCCGGACCGGCCGTGGCCAGCGTCACCGGCGCCGGACTTAAAACGGGTTTTCTGAATTTGACGGATGCGCCATGAAATATCTTTTTTTATTCCTGCTGTGGATGGTTTGCGCCGGCCCGCGGGTTGCAGCCCAAGAAATGGCGCCGCGTTATTTTGCCGCCCCGCCCGGCGCTCTGGCGGAGACCAAGGCGCGCCTGGCGGCCGGCGATCCCGTCCTGAAACGGGCGCTTAAAAATCTCGTGGAAGGGGCTGATGAAGCGCTGCGCGCCACGCCCCCTTCGGTGATGGAGAAAGTCAAAAATCCCCCGAGCGGCGACCGGCATGATTACATGACCCAGGCGCCGTATTATTGGCCGGATCCCCGGAAGCCCAAAGGGTTGCCCTATCTCCGGCGCGATGGCCGGGTGAATCCCGAGAGCCGCGAGGAAAGCTTTGATCACGACCGAATCGGCCAGATGGCCAAGGCGGTCGAGACGCTGTCACTGGCTTATTACTTCACCGGGAACGAGGCGTACGCGGCCCACGCGGCCCGGTTTCTGCGGGTCTGGTTTCTGGACCCGGCCACGCGGATGAATCCCCATTTGGAATTCGCGCAGGCGGTTCCGGGTGAGAATACCGGGCGCGGCACCGGCATCTTGGAGGGGCGCAATCTCGCCACCGCCGCGGATGCCGCCGGTCTGCTAGCAGGCTCCCCCGCATGGACGCCGCAGGATCAGGCTGCGTTTCGGGTCTGGCTGGAAACCTATTTGAACTGGCTGTTGACGAGCAAAAATGGCCGGGAAGAAGCGGCCGCTCGCAATAATCACGGAACCTTTTACGACGTGCAGGCCATGGAGCTGGCGCTGGTATTAAATCAGCCGGATCTGGCCCGGCGCATCGCCGGGGCCGCAAAACAAAAAAGGCTGGCGGTGCAAATCAAACCGGATGGCAGTCAGCCTCTGGAGCTGGAGCGGACGGCTGCATTCGGCTATTCGCATTTTAATCTCGAGGCTCTTTTTGCGCTGGCAACCCTGTCGGAACAGGTCGGGGTGGACCTGTGGCATTGCCCGCTTGGGAATGGAAAAGACGCCCTGGCCGCCGCGCTGGATTACTTGCTGCCGTACGTTACCGACCCGTCTAAAAAATGGCCCTACGAACAGATCAAGAAATTCAGCCGGTCGGAATTTGCGCCCCAGCTCCGCCAGGCGCTGAATGTTTATGGGGACACGAAATATGGAAAGACCCTTGCCCAGTTTCCGGACGCTGGCGGCAAGCGTCTCCAGCTGCTGTTCCCGGCGGAAAAACCCCCGCTTAATGTCGCCGCGCTGGACCGCGATCGTATTTTGAAGGTGGCGGCAGTAGCCCTCACGCTATCGCCGGTCACCCTCACGCAATTTCGCGCGCCGCTGAGCGAGGGCGGCCCGAATGATTACTATTCCAACGGCGACTATTGGTGGCCCGACCCCGCCAAATCCAACGGCCTGCCCTACCTTCAGCGCGACGGCCAGACCAATCCCGAAAATTTCAACCGGCATCGTATGGCCTTGCGCCAGATGCGCGATGCGGTCGCCGCCCTGGGTGCCGCCTACCGCCTCACCGGAGAAGACCGCTATGCCGCCCGGGCGGCGGAATGGGTCCGGGTGTTTTTTATCGATCCGGCGACCCGCATGAATCCCCACCTGAAATATGCGCAGGCCATCCCGGGCGTCTCCTCCGGGCGCGGCATCGGCATTATAGACACGCTGCACCTTATCGAAATTCCCAAAGCCATCGAGGCGCTGCAGACGTCGCCTTCCTTCTCACATCAAACCGTCGCCGAGGTGAAGCAATGGTTTCAGGATTACACCGAATGGATGCTGACCAGCCAAAATGGCCGCGACGAGGCCAAAACCAGGAATAATCATGCCGTCGCTTTCTGGCTGCAGGTGGCTGTGTTTGCAACGTTCACCGGCGATGAGCCGCGGCAGAGCGAATGTCGCCGGCAGTTTAAGGAGGTCTTCGTGCCCAACCAGATGGCCCTAGACGGCAGTTTCCCCCAGGAACTCAAGCGCACCAAGCCTTACGCCTACTCCATCTTCCAGCTCGATAATATGACGACCCTGTGTCAGGTGCTGTCCACGCCCGCGGATGACCTTTGGAAATTCGAGTTGCCCGACGGGCGGGGCATCCGCCGGGCCGAGGCGTATCTCTACCCGTTTCTGGCGGATAAATCCAAGTGGCCGCTCAAGCCGGATGTGATGGCATGGGACGGCTGGCCCGCCCGGCAGAGCTCGCTGCTCTTCGCCGGACTCGCCCTGAAGGAATCTCCTTACCTCGACCTCTGGCGCGAATTGCCGCCCGACCCGGTCAATGACGAGGTGCGTCGCAATATCGCCATCACCCAGCCGCTACTCTGGTTGAGGGACACGCCCGTCGCAGGGCCAAGTGAATCGGCGCCGTGACCCCGGCGGGCCTCCGTTCTTGCGCGGCGCTGATTACGGATTAGAATGAGCCCCATGTTCCCCCTCTTCCGCCATGGCATCTCGGTGATGATGTTGGGTGGTCTTTTGCTTTCGGGGCGGGGGTATGCTGTGGGGCCGGACCCTTTCGCTCACTGGTCCTATCGAGCGTGGCAGACGGATGAGGGCCTGCCGGACAACAGCGTGACGGGCGTGGCCCAGACGGACGACGGCTATTTGTGGGTGGCCACCTATGCCGGCTTATTGCGTTTCAACGGCGCGGCCTTTGAGGCCGTTCCTCTCCCGAGCCTGTTTAAAAAATCTATCCGTTCCCTGCTGCTGGATCGCCGGGGGCGCATCTGGCTGGGAATGGATCGCGGATCCGTGATTTGCGTGGAGTCCAATCTCGCTACCACCTTCACCTCTGAACAGGGTCTGCCGGCGGAGCGGATCGCCGCGATGGCCGAGGATGGGGAGGGTGCCATATGGATTATTTATTCAGGGACGCTGTGCCGGATCAAGGATCACCAGATCACACGGTACACCGCGCAAGAGGGGCTTCCCGCCGGCCTCAATGCGTGGGTGACGAGCGATGCGCATGGATCCTTATGGTTTTCAAAAGGGGGTGAGCTGGGCGTGATCCGTGAAGGTCAGTTGATTTCTAAATTAAACTTTAAAGAATCCGCGGTCCGGATGTGCGCGTCCGCCAAAGCCAGCTTATGGATCTGTGCCGGTCCCCGCCTGTTGAAATACGACGAGGATCGCGAGCCGGTGGAGTGTATGAGATTGCCCGGCAATATCGAGCCTCAGGTATTGTTTGAAGATCGCTCGGGGGCTCTGTGGATTGGAACAACGGCGGACGGCCTGTTCCGGTTCAAAGGCGGCGCACTAGAAAAAATTCCCCTGTCGCATCAGTCCGTAAGTTGTTTGGGAGCGGATGAGGAGGGCAATATCTGGGCAGGGACACGGGGCGGCGGGTTGAATCTGATCCGTCCTTCCGCAATTAGTTTGATAGGGAAGGAAAATGGGCTCCCCTTTGAAGCCGTGGCGTCGGTGTGCCGGGATTCGGAGGGCGTTGTTTGGGCCGTTGGCCAAAGTGGAATCCTGGTAAATAATCAAAATGGAAAATGGAATCCGGTCGGTGCGGAATCCGGCTGGACTGGCGATAGCGCCACCTGCGTCACAGCCGACAAGGCGGGCGGCGTCTGGGTGGGTGCGAGGGATCGCACGCTGCATCATTTGAGCGGGGGAGTCTGGCGCGTTTGGAATCGGGAGGACGGGCTGATCGGCGGGGCCGTTCACTTGGTTTTCGTGGCGGCCAATCAGGATGTCTGGGTCGTGTCGGGTTCGCCCGGCCGGATGCAGCGGTTGCATGATGGGAAGCTGGAGCCACCGATATTCCTTCCCGGGGAGAATCGCACCATTCGCGCCATGGCCGAGGGGGTGGATGGAAAGCTCTGGATCGGCACGCTGGAGGGGCATATTCTGAGCGTCAGCGACTCGTGCACCCTGGTCGAAATTGCTACCGGGGTGCCGGATTCTCCCTCCATTCGGGCGCTGGATGCCGATGCGGAGGGGACCCTGTGGGTGGGATACGCCGGTGCGGGGATAGGTCGCCTCAAAGCTGGGAAATTTTCCCTCATTACGGGGGCCGAAGGATTGACGGATGATTTCGCCTCTCAATTATTGACCGACCAGCGAGGAGGTTTGTGGGTGGTGGGCAATCGAGGTCTTTTCCAGACGTCACTGGCCGAATTGAACGCCTTGGCGGAGGGGCGCTTGAAAAAAGTGCGTTCCCAGGTCTTCGGACGGAATGAGGGGCTCCCCAGCTTTCAGCCTAATACCGCTAATTTTCCCAATGTCTGGAAAGGCAGTGACGGAAGGCTTTGGTTCGCCCTGCGCAGCGGCCTGCTCACGGTCCAGCCCGAAAATGTCCGCCACAACCCGGTTCCGCCGCCCGTGGTGGTGGAACGCGTTTCCGTGGATGAAAAGACCGCCGCGCTTTATCACTCCCACTCGCCTTTGCGGATGGAAAATGGAAAGGATATGCCGGATCTGACAGGGCACAAAGCCCGATTGGTGATTCCGGCGGACCATCGCAAGGTGGAAATTGATTTTGCGGCCTTGAGTTTTGCCTCCCCGGAAAATATCCGCTTTCGCTATCAGCTGGAAAACTTTGATGAGAACTGGGTTGAAGCAAGCCAGCCGCGGCGCGCCAGTTATTCGCATTTGCCGGCGGGCGATTATCGGTTTCATGTGCTGGCCTGCAACAATGCCGGAGTCTGGAGTGAAACAGGCGCCGCGGTCCTCCTCGTGGTGCCCCCGTTTTTCTGGCAGACATGGTGGTTTCGCAGCAGCGCCCTCTTCCTTTTCACTGCACTCGTGGTTGCCATCGTCCGGTACCTCTCGTTTCGCCGGCTGCGGAGTCGCATGGAACAGCTGGAACAGACGGCGGCCCTCGACAAGGAACGCGCCCGCATCGCCCGTGACATGCATGACGAAGTCGGAGCCAAGCTCACACGCCTGTCGCTCTTAAGTGAAATGGCTGGCACGCATCCGGAAATTCCCGCTTCGGCGCGGAGCGAAGTGCGGGAAATTTCCGAAACCTCGCGCGAGACCATCCGCTCCTTCGAGGAGATTGTCTGGGCGGTCAACCCCCGCAATGACCGCCTGAGCGACCTGATTCATTATTTGTGCCGCTATGCAGAGGACTATTTTGAGGGCAGCCCAGTGCGGTGCGGTTTTGATTTGCCGCCCGCCATCCCCTCCGTCTTGTTGCCCACCGGGGTGCGGCATCAGGTGTTCCTCGCCGTCAAGGAGGGTTTGAATAATATCCTTAAACACGCGAAGGCCCAACAGGTCGGCGTCCAGGTGGTCTTCAGCCCCGCCGAGTTCCAAATCATCATCGAGGACGACGGCAGCGGTTTTGATGTCGCTGCGCCCATTAAAAGGGCCGGCGGCGGGAACGGATTGGAAAACATGCGCGAGCGCATGCGCTCCATCGGCGGCCGGCTGGAATGTCAGAGCCGGCCGGGCCAGGGCACTCAGCTGGTGTTCACCGCCCCTGTCTCCTGACCGGCGTCGCAGGCCGTGTCCACGTTTTATCCGACTGCCTTCCCATCGCAGGAAGAGAATAGACTGGCTGTTGAAAATGAATTCAATTTCAACTGTGGCCGTGGTAGAGTCAGCTACGACCGGGCTGCTTCCGGTCGCTTTGCCGGAGTCCTTGATGATAAAAGTTTCCATCGTGGAAGACGACGCCAAGCTGCGCGAAACTCTCGTGCGGTATTTCGCGGGGCAGACGGGCTTTCGCTGCCTGAAGGCTTACCCCAACGCGGAAGCCGCGCTGGCGGATATCCCCCTGCACCCCCCGGATGTCGTGCTTATGGACATCAATCTGCCCGGGATGAGCGGCATCGACTGTGTGCCCCGCCTTCGCCGCGCCGTGCCGCAGCTGAAAATCATCATGCTGACCGTCTTCGAGGAGGGAGAACAGGTATTCCAGGCCCTCTCCGCCGGAGCGTTTGGCTATCTGGTAAAAAGCAACCGCCCCGCCAAGATTCTTGAAGCCATCCGCGAGGTCTTTGATGGGGGTTCGCCCATGTCCGGCCATATTGCGCGCAAGGTGGTGCAATCGTTTCAAATGCATGCGACGGCTAAGGCCGCGGCCCAGGCGGAGACGGAGACGCTGACCAAGCGGGAGCTCGAGGTGTTGCAGGGGTTGTCCCGGGGCCATCCCTACAAGGAAATCGCCCGCGAACTGGACATCAGCCTCAGCACGGTGCGCACCTACATCCAGCGCATCTATGAGAAGCTGCACGTCCATAGCCAGACCGAAGCCGTCATGAAATTTGCCCGCAAGCAGGGCGGTTGATGCGGTGCGCTGCCGCCGGTTTTTACGATTTGTATTTGCATCCGGCCGCAGTAAACTCTTTTTATCAAACGGGGCGTCTCCATCAAGTTCTGGGGTGTGCGCGGCTCTATCGCCACGCCGGGCCCTGCCACCGTGCGCTACGGCGGCAACACCTCCTGCGTGGAGGTGCGCTACGGGGACGAAATCATCATCCTCGACGCCGGCACCGGCCTGCGCGCGCTTGGGAAATCGCTGCTCCGGGAATTTAAAAATCGGCCGCTCAATCTCACACTCCTCCTCACGCACACGCATTGGGATCATATTCAGGGACTGCCGTTCTTCGGGCCGATTTATAATTCCCGCTGCCGTCTGCGGATTCTGGGCTGCGAAGGCGCCCGCAAGGGATTGGTTGCCGCGCTCACCGGCCAGATGGAAAGCACCTACTTTCCGGTGCCGTTCAACCGCCTGCCCAGCAACATTCAAATCGAGGAGTTCAAGGACTTCAATTTCTCGGTGGGCTCTGTGCGGGTTCAGGCCCAGCGCGCAAACCATCCCGGACTGTGCGTCGGCTACCGGCTGCATTCCCCGGGCGGCCGGATTGCTTTTCTGCCCGATGCCGAGCCGCGGACGGGCGGCCTGGACCGGGATCTGATTGAATTTGTGCGGGGCGCCGATGCGCTGATTTTGGATGCGCAATATGACCGGGCGGAATACCGGGCACATGTCGGCTGGGGACACGGCTGCGTGGATGACGCCGTGGCGCTCGCATTGCAGTCCGGCGTCAAACACCTGCACCTCTTCCATCACGACCCCGATCACAACGATCGCCGGATCGATCAGCTGGTAAAACATGCCCGGGCCTTGGTATCCCAACAGAAGGAGCCGCTCCGTGTGAGCGCGGCGCGCGAGGGCAGGACGATCCAGTTTCCTCCGAGGGTGACCCGTCGGGGATAACGGATCCGGGGTTAACAGATCCGAGGTTAGCGGGGTGCCCCAGGATTTGGAATTGCGGGGAAACGGGGCGGGCGGGGACAGTTTCTGATAGTTTCTATATTCGGCCCGAAAGTTTTTAAAAATCTGTGCAAACTTTTTGGGAATCACCTGAATTCCCAACATAAGATGGTGCGCACGAGAGGACTTGAACCTCCACTCCTTACGGAACCAGATCCTAAGTCTGGCGTGTCTGCCAATTCCACCACGCGCGCAACCGTTTATTGACAAGGCTTTGCAATAATCAGACGGGAGCAAATTTTGCCTGGTGCTAGATTTATGCTAGTATTGCCCGTCAAAGCCAATGCAAGCCAGCCAGTCCACTAAAACTGGCAGCGCACGAGTTGCTGCTTCCGTTAATTACGCAGCCATACCTTACCTGAAAGTGACGGATGACCGCAAGCGCCCGATACGCGGGCGCTGGGTTCGTAATCAATGCTACGACGCCTAGATCACCGTGGAAGAACCCGTCCTCAAATATCCGGGTTGGATCGGTTCGCTCTCCGATGATTCGCGTTATGTTCATCGGTGGAAATCCGCCGAGTCCCAATTCGAAAAGAACTGCCTAGCTGAATACGACGAGGTCTTCAAAACAGTTTATTTGGATGCGGCCTATTTCCAATTTCCTTCCGAATAATATTTTTCAGGCTGACTAGCCAAGTGCCGAGTGACTTTCAATTCGCGTTCAAGGGCACGGACAGGATCACGATCAAGAAATTCCCCAATCTGCCGCGCCATGGTCAACGCGCTGGCGTAGTAAATGAGAATTTCCTCAATGCCGAGTTCTTCAGCAATGCCTTTCTCAGGCTTTCATTTTTTTCAATCGCCACCAACGCACGCCGTTGCAGCAAGTACCGCCTTGTCTCGGGAGAGGCTTTCTATGGCATACGCAGAATCGAGAGTCGTCGTCGTTTAGGGCTAAACATCCCCGTTTTTGGGGAATGGCTTTAGTTTGATGGCTTACGCCATAATGCCACTTGACCGACACAATAAATGGCGTGACTAAATAATCTTATATGGCATTTATTCCATCGGCCTCCGCAGCGTCTTCAACCGCGGGTAACGGGCAAGCTTATCGCGCCTCGACACATGTAAAACCGTGCCTATTGGCGCTTATGCTTTTGCTCTGCACAATTTGGAATCTGAAACGGCGGCTGTCTCTGATTTTATTAAGGTTGGAGCCCGAATCCAGCTCGCTCATTTAACGGACTTGACACACAACCGTGTCGCGTCATTAGCCGGAATACAATTGTGAGGAAAAAATTAAATTTCATTTTATACGGAGTGGTTTTGCTGAACTCTGTTTCTTCTTTTGCAGGAACAAAACACTCACCTTCCTCGCGCTTTCCCAGTTATGAAGGCCGCATCATGTGTGGCTATCAGGGTTGGTTTCGTGCCGATGGAGATGGTTCGGGACGCGGCTGGGTGCATTACGGAAGAGGTGGGTGTGGCCCGAACACAGCTACAATTGACCTGTGGCCGGATGTTTCTGAATACAAAACCACTTACCCCACCGGGTTCAAACTGGAAGACGGATCACCTGCGCTGGTTTTCAGTCCGTGGGATGAGAACGCGGTTGATTTGCATTTTCGCTGGATGCAGGAATACGGCATTGACGGCGTATTTATGCAGCGGTTTTTTGACGTGACACGCACGGAAAAAAGTCGTGCCGAAGGGCGAGTTGTTTTGGGTCACGCTCTGAAGGCGGCGCAAAAACACGAACGTGCGCTCGCGGTGATGTATGACCTCTCGGGTCTGAAACCCGGTCAGGATTGTTCGTCGCTTATCCAGGATTGGAAGGAATTAGTGGATGACCTCAAGCTTACGTCGAAGGGCACGAATCAATCCTACCTCTATCATCGCGGCAAACCGCTGGTCACCATCTGGGGTATTGGTTTTCCTGACCGGCCTTACAACATCCGCGACATCGGCCTCGAGAAGCTCCTCGATTTTCTCAAGAATGATCCGCAATACGGCGGGTGCAGCGTGATGCTCGGCGTGCCCACTTATTTTCGTGACCTGCGCGCAGACACAACGCCTGACCCTTACCTACACGAAATCATCGCGAAAGCAGACATCATCATGCCGTGGATGGTTGGACGTTTTTCGGAAAACCTGTATGGCGAAATGAATCGCTACGGGGCTCAAGTGAAAGCGGATCAGGTTTGGAGTGCCGACCGGAAAATAGATTACGCTCCGTGCGTTTATCCTGGATTCAGTTGGCATAATTTATCCAAACACCGAGATCCCTTTGATGCGATCCCAAGATTGAAAGGCCGCTTCTATTGGGGGCTGATGACGACGGCGATTCAGTCTGGAGCAAAGATGATTTATGTTGCCATGTTTGATGAGATGGACGAAGGCACGGCCATTTTCAAATGCACGAACAAACCGCCTCAAAATCAGCCGCCGGCGAAATTCCTCACCTACGAGGATCTTCCCACTGACCATTATCTGTGGCTGACGGGGCAGGCTGGCAAAATTTTGCGCCGCGAAATTTCTTCTGACAAAGAACTTTACCAAAATACCAGCCACGAAATCACAAAGACTGCAAAACGATGAAACGAAATTTTCTACCTTTAGTTTCTTTGTTATTGACTGTCGCCGTTTTGCCAATTCGCGCTCAAGTGGAATACGTTGACCCCACCATTGGTGGAGTCGGCCTGCTGCTTGAACCGACGCGACCGACCGTTCATCTGCCCAACAGCATGGTGCGCGTTTATCCCGTGCGGAAAGATCAGCTAGACGCCCAGATTCGATCCTTCCCGCTCACCATCATATCGCATCGACTGGGGGAATTGTTTTCCATCATGCCCGGAGCGAGTGACGTACCCGCGGCGTGGGATCAGGAAGTGACGACTCCTTACTACTACTCGACGCGCTTCGATGACTCGCTCATACGCACCGAGTTCACGCCCGCCGAGCGTTGTGGTTATTTTAGGTTCACTTTCCCCGACGGCAAAGCTTCCGTGCATCTCGTAAATCTCTATCCCGGTGAATTGCAATCTGTGGGCGAGAACGCCGTGTCTGGTGAAGAGCGCTTCAACAATATGAAGGCGTATGTCTATGGCGAGTTTAACGCGCCAGTGAAATTTACAGCGACCGGTGGTGAAAAAAAACATCTCGTCGCGCAAGCCGCCGCGGGCACTCTGGAATTTCGCTACGGTATCTCGTTTATCAGCGTCGATCAGGCAAAAAAGAATTTGCAGAACGAAATCCCAGCCTGGGATTTCGAGAAGCTCAAGCGCGCGGCCAGGGATCGCTGGAATGATGCGTTGGGCAAAATCAAGGTGGAAGGCGGCACAGATGCGCAGCGCCGCGTGTTCTACACGTCGCTGTATCGCTGCTACGAGCGTATGATCAACATCACCGAGGATGGGCGTTACTACAGCGCCTTCGATCACCAGGTGCATAAAGACGCGCGTCCTTTCTATGTGGACAACTGGATTTGGGACACCTTCCGCGCGCTTGAGCCGCTGCATCTCTTACTGAATCCAAAAATGGAAGCCGACCAGCTTCAGTCTTATGTTCGGATGTATGAACAGTCGGGCTGGATGCCGTCGTTTGCCGTGATGTGGGGCGACTACGCCTGCATGAACGGCAATCACGCGGCGGGCTGGTTCGCGGATGCGTGGTTCAAAGGCGTGCGCGATTTCGATGTGGAAAAAGCCTACGCCGGCCTGCGCAAAAATTCCCTCGAGGCGACGCTTTTGCCTTGGCGCAACGGCCCGAAATGCGCACTCGATGATTTCTACACGGAGCACGGGTATTTCCCGTCGCTCTGGCCCGATGCGAAGGAAACCGAACCCCTGGTGCATCCACGGGAAAATCGGCAGTCCGTCGCTGTCACGCTCGGTGCTAGTTATGACGACTGGTGTATCGCGCAACTGGCGAAGGCAACCAAAAATGATTCCGACTACAATCTGTTCATGAAGCGCGCCGGATTCTACAAGAATGTCTGGAACGTCAAGGAAGGATTCATGTGGCCGAAAGATGCCGAGGGCAAATGGATTGAGCCGTTTGACCCCAAGTTCGGCGGCGGACAGGGCGGTCGTGCGTATTACGATGAGAACAACGCCTACACTTACAACTGGGATGTGCTGCACGACTTCGGCGGCTTGTTCGATTTGATGGGCGGCCATAAAGCGGCAGAAGCCAAGCTCGACAACCTCTTCCGCGAAGGACTGGATCGCAGCAAATATGAATACTGGGCGAAGTTCCCGGACTCCACCGGGCTGGTCGGTCAGTTCGTGATGGCGAACGAACCCAGCTTCAGCACGCCGTATCTTTACAACCGCGTCGGCGCACCGTGGAAAACGCAGAAACAGATTCGCAACCTGCTAGCAGCTTTTTACACCGATGACCTTCACGGAATTCCCGGCGATGAAGACGGTGGCGGCATGACGGCGTGGGTGGTGTTTTCGATGATGGGTTTTTATCCGGTCACGCCCGGTGTGCCGACGTATGACCTCGGCAGCCCGGTGTTCAACCGCGTGACCATCCGGTTGGAAAATGGAAAAACATTTACACTGATCGCGAAGGATAGTTCGGCGGATAACAAATACATCCAGAGCGTAAAGCTCAACGGCAAGGTGCTCGATCAAATCTGGTTTCGCCACGCTGACATTGCCAACGGCGGCACGCTGGAACTGCAAATGGCAAATGTGCCGAATAAAAATTCAGGCTCACGGGTTGAAAATTTTCCGCCATCAAGTTTGAACGTCGATCCGGCCAGCTTTAAATAGCGAAGGCCTTAAGCGACTCAACGCTATTGCGACCCTCACGGTAAAGGTGGCAAGTCAATCGGAACTAAAAACCAAAATAGCCTCGACCAAGATCCTATGAAATCTCCGTCTCTCATTTACGCCATCACTGTGGCTGCCGCCGTCCATGCTTGGGGCGCGATCAATCCCGTTGACCTGCCGCTGCCGCTGGTCGGCACGGATGGTCATGGCCATGCGTATCCCGGCGCGACCGTTCCTTTCGGCATGGTTCAGCTCAGTCCGGACACCCGGCTTGATACGTGGGACGGCTGCTCGGGCTACCATTATACGGATTCGACCATTCTCGGGTTCAGCCACACCCATTTGAGCGGAACGGGTTGCGGTTGCATGGGCGATATTATGCTGATGCCGACGGTAGGAGAAGTGACTATGGATGCCGGTTTGCCCGGTAATGGTTATGCCTCGCGCTTTTCGCATCAAAATGAAAAGGCTACACCGGGTTATTATCAGGTTTTCTTGGAAACTCCGAAAGTGAATGTCGAACTGACGACGACCGAGCGCTGTGGGCTTCACCAATACACCTTTCCGGCATCTGACAACGCGCACTTTGTCTTGGATTTAGTTCATGGAATCATGTGCAAGACCACCGAGTCATCCATCAAAGTGGAAAACCATACGACTATCAGTGGCTTCCGGACTTCCGAAGGCTGGGGCGGTAGCCGGACGGTGTATTTCGTAATGGAATTCTCCAAGCCGTTTGATTCGTTTGGTGTCGATCGTGACGGTCAGCGGTTGACGAATAATTTGACGGACGCGACTGGTAAAAACTTGAAGGCGTTTGTGAATTATCACACCAAAGCTGGTGAAGTTGTTCTGGTCAAAGTCGGCATCTCTGGCACGAGCATTGAGGGAGCTCGCAAAAATCTTGCGACTGAAATTCCTAGTTGGGATTTCGCGGCAACGCGCTCTGCTGCGGTGCGGCAATGGCAAAAGATTTTTGACTTTGCTGAGGTGGAGTCGTTTGATCCGCATATCCGGTCAACGTTTTATGCTAATCTTTATTTGTCCTGCCATGCGCCGACGCTGTTCAGTGATGTGGACGGAACCTATCGTGGCTTGGATCAAAAAAATCATGCCGGAAATTTCCAGAACTACAGCACCTTTTCCATTTGGGATATTTATCGGGCTGAGTGGCCATTGATTGCGCTTCAACAACCGAGCCGAATCAATGACATGGTCAAATCCATGTTGGCCGGTTATCAAGAACTCGGTCAGCACTCCACGCCGATCTGGCCGTTGTGGGGCAACGAAACCTGGTGCATGATCGGCTACCATTCGGTTGACATGATTACGGAGGCGTATTCCGAAGGCTTCCGCGATTTTGACGCCGAGGCCGCCTATCAAGCCATGCGCGACACGGCCATGCAGGATCGCCATGGTTTGGACAGCTACAAGAAACTCGGCTATGTCGCTTCTGAACCCAAACAGGGAGCGACGTCCAAGACTCTAGAATACACAGTGAATGATTGGACGATTGCCAAGATGGCCGAGAAGTTGGGTCATGCTGAGGACGCTAAATTATTTTACCAGCGCTCGGCGAATTATCGAAATCTGTTTGATCGCTCGACGGGATTCTTTCGCGGCCGCAGGGCCAACGGCGAATGGCGCTCACCGTTCGCTCCTAACACTTTGGTGAATGACGAATATACCGAGGCCGATGCCTGGCAATATCTTTTCTCCGTGCAGCACGATGTGCCGGGTATGGTTGCCCTTCACGGTGGTGAAGAAGGTTTTATCAATAAATTGGACGGCTTGTTTCTAGCGGATTCGAACTTTTTTCCCTTTCTCCCCGACATCACGGGCATGATCGGACAATACGCTCAGGGCGATGAGCAATGCCATCACGTCGCGTATCTCTACGATTACGTGGGTGCACCCTTCAAGACCCAGCGCCGGGTTCGCCAGTCGATGGCCTCGTTCTTTAATGACACGCCCAACGGTCACTGCGGAAATGTGGATTGTGGCCAGATGGCTGCGTGGTATGTCTTCAGCGCGCTGGGTTTTTATCCGGTGAATCCGGTCAGCGGAATTTACGCGATTGGCAGTCCCGTGGTCAGCAAGGCGGTCATCCATCTAGATTCAAAATATTATTCGGGACGTGAATTCACCGTCATCGCCAAGAATAACAGCGCTGAAAAAATTTATATCCAGTCCGCCACGCTCAACGGCAAGCCACTCAATCGTGCATGGATCACCCGCGCCGAAGTGACTGCGGGCGGCACTTTAAAATTGGAGATGGGACCCAAACCCAATCCTGATTGGGGCAGTTCTCCCGAGTTTCGTCCGCCGGCGACAATGCCACCTAACTTTTTCTATCCACCGCTGCCACCCGCGGCTACTGATTAGTATGCGAATCCTATGGCTGTGGATTTTAAGAAAAACTAGATTGTCGCAAACATGAAGTCCAAATTCGTCACCATAATCACGTTCATTGTCTTTATGACCTGCTGGCTGACTGGCTTCGAGTCCAGTGCCCAAGTCGCATCTTCGGAACATTATCTAGCGCCAGTATTTTCAGTCTTGGAAACGAAGTGGCCAAAAAACCGCGCGGTGAACATTGTCTTCCACGGTCACAGTGTGCCGTCCGGATATTTCAAAACGCCGGCAGTCGATTCTTTGCACGCATACCCGAATCTGCTCCGCGTGGCGCTGGCTGAAAAATATACGAATGCGGTGATCAACGTCATCGTAACCGCCATCGGCGGCGAAGCCTCGAACAAAGGTGCGGCACGGTTCGCTGCGGATGTGCTCACGCACAAGCCTGATGTGGTATTCATTGACTACGCGCTCAATGACCGCGGCCTCGGCTTGGCCTGTGCGCGGACAAACTGGATTGCCATGATTGAAGCAGCACAGGCTGCGGGCGCGAAAGTTATTCTGCTCACGCCCACGCCGGACCAGTCAGCGAAATTAGACGACGCGAACGATCCGTTAAATCAACACGCTGAGCAGATCCGTAAATTGGCGGCGGAGTTTCATGTCGGGTTCGTGGATTCCCTTGCTGCGTTCAAAGCCGAGCTTGCGCGCGGCACGGCGCTGGCAAATTTGATGTCGCAGGTGAATCATCCCAATGCTCGTGGTCACGAGATTGTCGCCAAGGAACTAATAAAATGGTTTTAGACCGGCAGAAAAAAATACGGTCGACCACCATGCCGTCGTATCTGTGAATCTGAACCACCTGTAATCTAAATAATTTTTGTATGAACCGCCGCGAGTTTTTTAAAACCTCCACCGTTGCTGGCGGCGGGTTGCTGCTCGCACAAACCGCTTCCGCTGCTTCGGCTGTTTCTGAGCGTAAATTAATTGAGCCGGTAGACGCCCCAACCCAGACTGCTTCAACGCTCCCGGACCTTGCGCCTGCCCGCTGGATTTGGTTTCCCTCCGGGCGCACGCTGCCCAGCACCTTCATTCTTTTCCGTCGCCAACTGCAACTGGCAGCCAAGCCACGTCGCGCCACGGGTTGGATTTGTGCCGACAGCCGCTATCGGCTGGAGGTCAATGGTCGGCGCGTGCAATGGGGGCCGCCACCTAGCGATCCTCGTTGGGCTGAAGCCGACCCGATGGATCTGACGGATCATTTACAATCCGGTGAAAATGCTCTGGCTGTGACTGTGATGTTCTACGGCGCCGGTGATGGCACCTGGCCCTTGGGTAAACCGGGTTTTCTTTTCTGGTTGGAAATTGAACATGCCGATGGGCGCGTGGAAAAGTTGGTTTCGAATGCGGACTGGCAAACGTTGCTATGTCGGGCTTGGCGGCCGGGTCACCCCAAGCGTTGGTATCTCCGCGCGTTGCAGGAGGAGTTAGATGCGCAAATTTATCCGCACGATTGGTCGCGCCCTGATTTCAAAACGGATTCGCATTGGCTGCCGGCCATGCTGATGGGTGGTTCACCCAACAAACCGGCACTGGCCACCAATTACACCGAGTATCAACTGGACGTCGGTGGCGGACCATCCGACACCCAACTGCGTCCCCGCAGCATTCCACTGTTGCAGGAATCGCTCGTGCCCGCTGCCCGGCTGGCCGAGACTTACTGGTTCGATTGGCGCGTCACACCGCAGGATTATTTTGATATGCGCGTTCCGGACGCCTACATCGCCCAACGCGGAGA
>Ga0209597_1001191_pt1 | contig 16994 bp, 14 predicted proteins | sample M_140625_MF_Meta_FD_187316 | JGI IMG/M metagenome (GOLD analysis project Ga0209597, IMG submission 187316) | Freshwater microbial communities from Lake Montjoie, Canada to study carbon cycling - M_140625_MF_MetaG (SPAdes) (version 2) | ecosystem: Environmental > Aquatic > Freshwater > Lake... | reverse complement strand
TAATTTTGAGCGATTCGGTTGGCTCTAAAAATTATTTTTTAACAGAATCTAAAAATGGATTCTCCTTTAAATCAAAAAATATTAAAGAATTAAAAAATACATTAAAAAAAATAATAAATTTAAGTCCTGAAAAAGTACTAGAAATGGGGAATTTAAGCCATCAATTGGCTCAAAATATTAATAAAGAAAAATGGATAAACAATTTATTTGAAATCTATAATGATGCTCATTAATCGACCCGATTTTAAGTCTCTTTTTTTTATTTCAATTTAAATTTATTTAAATATACTTTTGTTGAATAATTATGTGTGGTATTAATGGTTTTATTTCTAAAACATTTCCTAACGACAAAATAGAATCTGTCATTAAAAATATGAATGGCATGATAGCTCATCGAGGCCCAGATAATGAGGGGCTATGGAAAAATGAGGGAATTTGTTTAGGCCATAGAAGACTATCTATTATTGACTTAAGTATAGAAAGTAATCAGCCTTTTTTTTCGCAAGATCGGCGCTATGTAATTATTTATAATGGCGAGCTCTATAATTATCGTGAGTTAAAGTTAGATTTACAGCGCTCAGGCCATGAAAAAAAAGAACAGCCTTATTTTTTTAAAACTGCCTCAGATACCGAAGTAATTTTAGCTGCATTTATCCGTTGGGGAAATAAATGTCTTGAACTTTTTAATGGTATGTTTGCATTTGCCATTTATGATACGCAAGAGAAAAAGCTATTTATGGCCCGTGACCGGATGGGTGTAAAACCTCTATATTATTATTTTGGTGAAGAGGGTTTTATTTTTTCTAGTGAAATACGTGCAATTATTCATTCGGGGATTAAAACGTTTTCGCTCAACAAAGACCTTATCGGAGAATATGCTCTTTATCAAACTGTATTTGCTCCGAACACAATAATTAAAGGCATCAAAATATTAATGCCAGGATGTTATGCTGAGTATTATAATGATAAAGCCACATTGACTTCATACTATTCGCCAACAAAAAAATTTGATGACACTGAAAAATTATCTTACAAAGAAATATGTGATAAAACAAATGAATTATTAACACTTTCCGTTCAAAGAAGAATGATTGCCGATGTGCCCTTTGGTGCTTTTTTATCTGGTGGTATTGACTCAAGTGCAATTGTAGGATTAATGAGCAAAATAAGCGAAAAAAAAATAAAAACATTTACAATTAGTTTTGATGAAAGTGATTTTTCTGAATCAAAATATGCAAAAATTATTGCAACTAAGTTTAATACCGAGCATCACGATATTAAATTAAGTCCGATCGATTTTTTAAAAGAAATACCCGCTGCATTATCTTCAATCGACCATCCAGGCGGAGATGCCATTAACACCTATCTTGTATCTAAGGCGACTAAAAAAGAAGGTGTTACAGTTGCATTAAGTGGCATTGGTGGAGATGAATTGTTTGCCGGATATGATGTTTTTAAAAGAATGGCAGAGTTGCAGAAAAAATCATGGATAAATTCTATGCCTTTATTCTTTAGAAAATCTGCAGGCTATTTCATTCAAAAAAACAAAAAATCAGTTGCTGGAAATAAAATAGAAGAGCTATTAAATCAGTCAATCATAAATTTCAAATCAGCCTACCCCTTAAATAGAAGTGTTTTTACTCAAAAAGAACTTAATAAACTTATTAATAATTCATCCCCTTTTAAACAAATTAATGCAATAGTTTCTGAAGTCCCACAAATAGAAAAACATTTATTAAGTGCAGTTTCAGTTGCTGAAATAACTACTTATTTACAAAATTTACTACTTAGAGACGCCGATCAAATGAGCATGGCCATGGCCCTTGAAATAAGAGAACCTTTTTTAGATTACCAGTTAATTGATTTTGTCTTAAGAATTAATGATGAAAAAAAATATCCACATACACCAAAAAAATTATTAGTTGACAGCTTAGGCGATTTGTTGCCATCAGAAATAATTAACCGAAAAAAAATGGGCTTCACATTGCCCTGGCAAATTTGGTTAAAAAAAGACTTAAAATCTTTTTGTGAAAAAAATATTACCGAATTTTCAAATTATGATTTTTGTAATAAAGAAGGGATTTTAAATTTATGGAAAAAGTTTTTAAATAATGACGAGGCGATAACTTGGAGTAGAATTTGGCATTTAGTCGTTTTAAATAATTGGATAAAAGAAAATAAAATTGATTGCTAAGCCAACCATATTAATTTTTATCGACTGGTTTTGGCCAGGATATTTAGCTGGCGGGCCAATTCAATCAGTTTTGGCTTTGGTAAATTCTTTAAATGACACATTTAATTTTAAAATAATTACAACTAATACTGATTTAAATAGTGAAAAAAAATATGAAAATATTGAGTCTAATAAATGGATTACTTCTCCGCTAGGCTGCGAAATTTTTTATGCCGATTCTAAAAAGCTAAATTATACTGCAATAAAAAAAATAATTAATGAGGTGTCATTTGAAATAGTTTATATAAATAGTTTTTTTTCGAAAAATTACTCAATAATTCCCTTAATAATTTTAAATAATAATTACAAAAACATTCCTGTTATTATAGCGCCAAGAGGGATGTTACACGATGGGGCTCTTGCTCAAAAAAAAATTAAAAAAAAATTATTTATTTTATTTTCTAAAATAAGTGGCCTTCACTCTAAAATAATTTGGCATGCAACTTCCATACAAGAAGAAGAACAAATAAAAAAAACATTTAATAAAAAAAACAACATAGTTACGATTTCAAATCTTCCAAAAAAAATAAATGCAAACCTAAATAAGTCTAAACAAATAAATGTGCTTAAATTGTGTTTTATTTCTAGAATAAGTGAGGAAAAAAACTTAAAATTTGCTTTAAAAGTCCTAAGTAAAATAAATGAAGTAAAGATTATTTATAATATTTATGGCCCACAAGAAGATTCTGTTTACTGGGAGAAATGCAAAGAACTTATCAAAGAAATGCCAAGCAATGTTGTTATTAATTATAAGGGGATTATACATCCTAATGATTTAGAAATTATTTTAGCAGAGGAACAGATGATGTTTTTACCCACTTTTACCGAAAACTTTGGTCATTCTATTGTTGAAAGTTTATTCTGTGGATGCCCTGTTATTATCAGTGATCAAACGCCTTGGATTGATTTGGAAAAAAACAATGCTGGTTTTGCTATTCCATTAAATAATACTCAAGGATTTATAAATGCGATCATTAAAATGGCAAAATTAAATCAAGAAGACTATTTAGAAAAAAGTAATGCTGCGATTAAGTATATTAGTAGCAAGATAGAAAAAGAAAAAAGTATTAATTTATATAAAAATTTATTTAATGACTTTATTAAAAACTGATTTGTCAAAATTTGATAAAGATTGGTATAAGCCTGGCAAGCCATTTCACACAAGAGTAATTTGGTATTTGATTAATTACTTTTTTATTAAGTCGCCTTTCCCTTTTTATGGCATTAAACGTTTTTTATTGCGAGCTTTTGGTGCAAAAATTGGTAAAGGCCTAATTATTAAGCCTCACGTTTCTATTAAATATCCATGGAACTTAGTTATTGGAAATCATGTTTGGATTGGAGAAGATGTTTGGATTGATAATTTAGCAAAAGTTACCATAAAAGATAATGTTTGTATTTCTCAAGGTTGTCTTCTATTATGCGGTAACCATAATTATAAAAAAACAAGTTTTGATTTAATTACAGGAGAAATCACATTTGAAGAAGGTTCGTGGGCTGGAGCCAAAACAGTTATTTGTCCGGGAGTTAGATTAGGAAAAAATAGTTTATTAACTGTTGGGAGTATCGCAACTTCTTCTTTAGAAGAAAATTGGGTTTATCAAGGTAATCCGGCAAAGAAATTAAAATTGAGAGTGCTAAAAAATTAATTATTTCTTTAATGAGCTTTAACTAATTAGCACTAAATTTCTCGTCTATTCTTTCTACTCTATTAACCCCTTTTATTTTTTTCAAATTACTTTTTAAATGATTTAAATGTTTAGTGTCATGAACATAAACCATAATAGTCCCTTCAAAAACCCCACCATCAGTATCAAAATTAATAGCCCGCATATTCACGTGGTTTTCACTCGAAATAACATTAGTGATGTTGTTTACAATTCCTATTTCGTCAGTTCCTGTAATTTTTAATCCTGCTAAAAAAGAAATTAATTTATCGTTTACCCATTTAGCTCTCACTACCCGGTAAGCATAATTAGATAATAGTTTAACTGCATTAGGGCAATTAACGCGATGTATTTTTATCCCTTCCATTTCAGTAACAAAACCAAATACATCATCGCCAGGAATCGGATTACAACAAGAAGATAAATTATAATCTAATTTTTTTAAATCATCCCCAATCATCAACATGTCAGATTTCCCTCTAGCACTGGTAACAAGCTGGTCTATTTTTGAAATCTCATTTTGCTTTCCTTTTTTTATTGGCGCTTCTTTAAACTTAATAAAATCTTTTATTTCTTGCGCATCTACATTACCTAATGCGGCTCTATAAAACAACTCGTGTGCAGATGGTAATTTTAAATAATTACAAAATTCACTAATAAGCTGTTTTGAAAACTGTAAATTTTGTTCTAAAAATTTCCGTTCCGTAATCTCCTTTCCTTCTTTTGCTACTTTTTTTCTTTGATCTTTTAAAATGTCTTTAATTTTTGATTTCGCTTTTGCAGTAATTACATAATTCAGCCAATCTTCTTTTGGAGCTTGTTTGCCACTGGTTAAAATCTCGACTTGATCGCCGCTTTTTAATTCATAACTTAAAGGCACTAATTTGTGATTAACTTTTGCGCCAATACACTGCTCACCTACTTTTGTATGAATTTCGAAAGCAAAATCTAAAGCAGTGGAATTAACCGGCAGTGTTTTCATATCCCCTTTTGGGGTAAATACAAACATTTCGTCACTAAATAAATTTAACTTGAAATCATCTATAAATTCTAATGCGTCTGGGTCTGGATTTTCTAGCATTTCTCGAATACGCACAAGCCAATTTTCTAGTTTACTTTCTTTTTCACTAAAGCTATCTTTATATTTCCAGTGAGAGGCATATCCATTTTCTGCTAAATCATCCATTCGATTGGTACGAATTTGAACCTCCACCCATTTACCTTCCGGACCCATAACTGTTGTATGTAAACTTTCGTAACCATTAATTTTTGGAGAGCTTATCCAATCGCGCAATCTTTCAGGGCTTGGATGATAAAAATCTGTGATTATTGAATAAACATTCCAGCAATCTAACTTTTCTTTTTCGAGTGGAGAATCAATTACAATTCGAATAGCAAATAAATCATAAATCTCCTCAAATGTTACTTTTTTAGTTTTTATTTTATTATAAATGCTATAAATAGATTTTGGTCTTCCAAATATTTTTAATTTAAACCCTTGTTCTATTAAAATTTCCTTTAGGGGGTCAATAAATTTTTGAATAAATTTTTTACGCTCTGGCTCAGTTTCTTTTAATTTATTTTCTAAATCAGTATAAGTTTCTAAATCAGTATATTTTAAACCTAAATCTTCTAACTCGGTTTTAATAGCATTTAACCCTAAGCGATTAGCTAAAGGCGCATATAAAAATAATGTTTCACTAGCAATTTTAATTTGTTTTTCTCGCTTCATATGCTCTAGTGTTCGCATATTATGTAATCGATCAGCAAGTTTTATTAAAATTACGCGAATATCTTCGCTCATTGTAAGTAATACTTTCTTGAAATTTTCTGCTTGAATAGAAGTGGTATTATCAATTACTCCCGAAATTTTAGTAAGGCCATTTATAATCTGTGAAACCTTTTCACCAAACAATCCTCTAACATCATCTAAGGATAAATCAGTATCTTCAACGGTATCATGTAATAATGCGCAAACTATTCCAGTAGCACCTAATCCAATTTCCTCGGCACAAATTTGAGCTACTGTAATGGGGTGATATATATAGGGCTCGCCACTTTTACGGCGCATTTCTTTGTGGGCCTCTACGGCAACTTCAAAGGCTTTTCGAATAATTTCTTTCTCCCCTTTTTCTAATCTGCGTTTACAAGCTTTTATTAATCGCTTATAGCGAATTAAAATCTCTTTTCTTTCGGCTTCAATATCTATTTGCATAAAAAGTACTATATTTTATAAATATTTTTATGAAGGTATTATATTTTGTCATAATAAAAAAAACAAAACTTATTGTATAAATCTTTAGCTTTTTGAAATCAGTTTTAATTAGGCGAATATTTAAGGCCTTAAAAAAATAATTTAGTTTTATCCCCTAAATTAATTCGAAAATTTTTCCAGGCTTACTTTTAATTAAATTACTAAACTCTAATTGTAATAATAATGAAGACACCGAACTAATTGTTAATTGGCTTAGGTGGCATATTTCGTCTATCTGTAGAGATTCTCGCGAACTAAATAAATTTAATATTAACTGTTCTTCCGCACTTAAATTCAATTGCAATGGAATTTGTTTTGTTTTAGCGCCTTTTTTATCTTCTTCTTGCCAGCCCATTGCATATAATAAATCAGCAGCATTTTCAATCAAGACTGCTCTATTTTTTTTTATTAATCCATTTCCTCCTTCTGCTAATGGGTCTCCTGCTCTACCAGGAAATGCAAATACATCTTTATTATAACTATTTGCAATGGTTGCAGTAATTAAGCTCCCGCCTGTACGCTTACTTTCAACTACAACTAGTGCATCGCATAATCCTGCTACGATTCTATTTCTTTTTGGGAAATTAACTGCGTCCGGATTTGTGCCACTTCTAAAATCTGTTAATAATCCACCTTGCTTTATCATTCGCTTTGCGATTTTATCATGCAATTGAGGATATATTCGATCTAATCCATGAGCCAAAACACCAACTGTTTGAAGATTTACATCTAAAGCCGTTTTATGGGCCAAAACGTCTACCCCATATGCCAAGCCACTAATAATTAGAGCGCCTGATTGACTTAATTCACTTATTAATTCTTGTGTTTTTTCTTTTCCATAATGACTCGGCTTTCGCGTTCCTACCACTCCAATAATTTTTTCACAATTTAAATTTGTATTGCCTTTATAATATAATAATATCGGACTGTCACTGCAATATTTTAACCTCTTTGGATAGTTTTCATCTGTAAAAAATAAAGGTTCAATCTTATATTTTTCTATAAACCTCAGCTCTTTTTCTGCCTGCTCTAAAACAGATTTACTTTTTATGACAGATTTTGCCAAAACATATCCGATGCCAGGAATTTTTTGAAGTTGCTCTTTTTTTTGGTTAAAAACTTCACTTGCTTTGCCGCAATAAGCCAACAAATTTTTAGCGTTTACATCGCCAATGCCATCTATTAAGGTTAATCCTATTTGATATAAAAGTTCAGTTTCTGCCATTTATTATAACAAATTTACAATCAAAACCATGAACTGATTGCTTTATTTTATAGCATTATTTTCACTGCTATTAGATGATAAAAATAATCTTTAATTAATGAGTGCTTAAAAGTAATTTTTGGAAATTAAGAATATATTGTTAGAAAGATTATATGTAATTAAAAAATAATCTTTCTATTTTTAGTAATTTTAACTACTGAGCTATTTAATATTTTAACTGAAGACCCCTGCTAAAAGGATTAATTTATTAATTATTGTTATAAACATCAATATATTGCGACTTATAAATAAAATAAAAAGCCTAATTTTTTTACTCTTTTTTTACCATAGTATTTTAAGTCAAAACTATGCGTTTGAAGATCAATCATTTTTAAATAAAAAGCATGATTTGAAGTGGGGATTAAAAAAACTTAACGAAGGTACTATATTGTACGAAAATGGGCGAAAAGAATTTGATGATTTTAAACGAACATATGTTGGCTTAAATAAATATTATCCAGTTAGTCGAAGAGACTATAGAAAGTCTGGGTTTAAAGTTTTAAAAGAAGCGCTTTGGCCTCTAACAGATGCAAGTCGAATTAATGCTAAAAACGCTAATTTAAACTATATGCTTGGTTTTATTTGGTTTACAATAGATCCACTAAAGCAAGAAACTATAAATGCATTTGAAACAGCTTACTCATTAGATCCAAATATAAATCCTGATTTAACTTACTGGTTAGGGTGGACCTATCACTTAAATTCACGCTGGGATGATGGCATTAAATATTATAACTTGTATTTAACTTTTTTGAAACAACGTGAGAAAGCAAATGTTTTTGCAATTGATGACGTTAAAAAAAAAATAATTGAGTGCAGTTTAGGAAAATCATATAGTAGTAAGCCCGAAAACGTTCATGTTACTAACCTAGGGCCTAAAATAAATAGTCCTTTTCCAGAGTACAAGCCATCTATCTCTACCGACGAAGAAACAATTTTTTTTACTGGCCGAAGGCCTGAATCAATTGGAGGAAAAAGAGCTGAAAATGATAATGGATTTTATGAAGACATTTATACAGCTGTAAAAAGTGATGGAAAATGGGGGGCGGCCAAACCATTAAATAAAAGCATAAATACAGAATTTCATGATGCTACTGCTGGATTATCATTTGACGGAAGTAAGCTCTTTATTTATAGGGCAAGAGGTGACGATGGAGGTGATTTATACGAAAGCAACCTATTTGGTTTAGATTGGGGGAATCCAAATAAACTGAATAAAAACATCAACACAAGATATAACGAATCTTCAGTTAGCTTAAGTACTGATGGCAAACATTTATTTTTTGTAAGATCTAAAGAAACTGGATTTGGTGGCGAAGATATATATTTTAGTGAACTAGACCTAAAAGGCGAATGGGGTCCAGCAAAAAACATAGGCCCCGAAATTAATACCAAATATAGCGAGGAAGGTGTGTATTTGCATCCAGATGGCGTTACCCTTTATTATAGCGGAAAAGGCAATAACTCAATGGGAGGATATGATATTTTTAAATCAACTTTTGAAAACGGGAAGTGGCAATCTCCTGTTAATTTAGGATACCCAATTAACGGGCCCGACGATGATGCTTTTTTTGTAGTCAGCGGAAGTGCTAATTGCGCTTATTTTGCTTCCGAAAAGCCAGGCGGTTATGGCGAAAGCGATATTTATAAAATAATATTTTTAGCTCATAAGCAAGATTCAATTGCAAATCTTAATACAAATGATACTAGTTCCACAGAGCTCGAAATTAAATCTGCAAAATTAACGATCTTAAAAGGAATCATATCAGATGAAAAAACTAACGAGCCAATAGAATCAAATATTGAATTAATTGACAACGAAAAAAATACAGTAGTAACTACTTTTAAATCAAATAGCAATACAGGAAAATATTTAGTAGCATTGCCTAGTGGAAAAAACTATGGAGTAGCGGTAAAACATGAAGGTTACTTATTTCACTCTGAAAATTTTATTATTCCCGAGACAAAAGAATTTCAAGAATTTACATTAAATATTAGACTTAAAAAATTAGATATCGGAAATAGCATTGTACTAAAAAATATTTTCTTTGACTTTGGTAAAGCAGTTTTAAGCCCAGAATCTACTTCTGAATTAGATCGTTTAATAACTCTACTTAAAGAAAATCCTAAATTAAAAATAGAGTTATCAAGCCATACTGACAATATAGGGGCGCCTGAATATAATTTTAATTTAAGTGTTAATCGCTCAAAATCTGTTATGGCTTATCTTATTAATAAAGGGCTTTCGGAAAAGAGGCTTGTTGCTAACGGCTACGGTGAAACTAAATCGATTGCTAGTAACGACAGTGAAACAGGCAGACAAATGAATAGACGAATTGAATTTAAAATTTTAGAAAATTAACCTTCAATTATTTTTTTTATTAAACTAGATGTTGAATAGCCCTCTAAAAATGGGATAGTAATAACTTCGCCGCCATTTTCTTTCAAAATATCAAATCCTATAATTTTTTCAACTTCATAGTCATTTCCTTTTACCAAAACATTCGGCTGTAATAATTTAATAAGATTATATGGTGTCTCTTCATCAAAAAAGACAATAAGATCAACACTCGCTAAGCCTGCCAAAACATAAGCACGTGTTCTTTCATCATTAATAGGTCTATTTGAACCTTTATTTAATCGCCTTACAGATTGATCGGTATTTAAACCTAATACTAAAATGTCGCCTAAATCTCTTGCTTGTGATAAATAATCTATATGGCCAGGATGTATAATATCGAAACATCCGTTTGTAAAAACAATTTTTTTATTTTTTTCTCTCCCAGCCTTTACGCTTTTTAAGGCCTGATCCTTAGAGACTACTTTTTCTTTTAACTGATTATGAAACGACATTTTTTTTTCTGTTATAAATTGGCAAAAGAAATAAACTTAATACTCCAAAAAATAATATTAGAATAAATTGACTACTCCACGATAACCATGGAAGGGCAAAAGAAGAAACTTGATCTATATGAAAAGAATTTAATAAAATCCCGCCAACTATAAAAGGATAAGCCCCTAAACCTCCTGGTGAAAAGATTACACCAAAAGTTCCAAATAATAGCAAAGTTAAACATTCTTTCTGGCCCAATTGATAGGTGCCCTGTAAAGCAAAAAAACAAAAATAAAGTGAATAAAAATAGCAAGCCCATATCATTATGCTTAATACAATAAACTGAATTGGTTTTTCCATTTTGCGGACAGAACTTATGCCTTGAATAATACCTTTAAAAAAACCGCCAAATTTCCCTTTTAAAAATTGCGTTGTTTTTTTTCGAAGTATAAAAAATAAAGCCATTATTCCTAAAAAACCAACAACAATAAAAATAATTTTTAATGGGCTTTTACTTAGAGTGGAAAAACTTAATGATATTTTAAAAAGAATATACTCATTTACTAAACCAATTAACTCTTTAAACTGAAAAGCAAGGGTTAAAATAAAAATAAATAAAAATAAAATAAAATCAATAATACGCTCTGTTATTACTGTCCCAAATGCAATGTCAAAAGGCACTTTGTCATATTTAGTTGCTAAAGTGCATCGAGTTATTTCTCCCATTCGTGGAATGCCATAATTAGCAAAATAACCAACCAAAACATAAGCCGTTGCATTAAAAAGATTAGTTTTATAACCAAGGGGAGCTAACAAAAAATTCCAGCGATAAGCCCGCAAAAAATGACTTAAAAAAGAAATAATTAAAGTAATAAGCACCCAAAAATAATTCGCATTTTTAAATGCATCAATAATCTGTTCTTTATATGGCGCAACTTGTTTTAAAGATAAATAAATAAATAAAATTCCAACACTTAATAAAACAACAAACTGAATGATTGATTTGATGTTTTTCACGATTAAGATTATTTTAATTTATTTGTGTTTGTATTCGGGAAAACTACCCAGGGCTTAAAGGTTTTAGCTTTTTCAAAATCCATAGAAGCGTATGATGCAATAATAATGATATCTCCCAAATTTACTAAAAGTGCAGCTGGGCCGTTTAAACAAATAATGCCGCTACCTCGGTTGCCTCTTAAAACATATGTAACAAACCTTTGACCGTTATTTTTATTTAAAACATGTACCTGCTCATTTTCTATCAAATTGGCCGCATCCATTAAGTCTTCGTCAATGGTTACACTGCCAATATAATCTAGCTCTGCCTGTGTAACTGTTACACAATGTAATTTAGATTTTAAAACTTGTATTTTCATCGAACTACAAATTTAAGATTTTTTATTCGTTTTAAAACCCTCTTTTACTCTAAATCTATGGTTTAAATATAAAAATGTGTGATTGTAATAAAATTAAAATATTTGTCATTTTAAAATTATACTTATTAATAAACAATAATGAGTTAAATAATAAAAAAATGTCTAATAATTTAACAGCTACAAAACAATACATTTATGCAATTAAATCGAAAAAATACGTTATATATTTAATTGAAAAAACTAGAACTAATAATTATTTATTTATTATTTTCTATAATTGGTCATTCTCAAAAAAGTGACGGTTATGGCATTAATTTGCCGAAATTTTATGATAAAAAAATTCATTTTGGATTTACTATTGCCGGTAATAGTAGTGACTTTAGAATTAATCCAACCCCTAATTCGCTGTTACCAGATACAATTATTACGTTCTCTCGTTATAAAATAAAAACAGTATATTCTTCCGCCTCTCCTAATTTTGGAATAGGATTAGTTATCGATGCGAGACTAAAAAAATATATTCGATTAAGATTTACACCTAGTTTAACTTTTGCCGAAAGAAAAATAATTTATACGCTTTCTAATTTAAATAGAGATAGCATTCGGATTTTTGAGAAGTCTGTTGAATCCGTATTTCTTATTTTTCCATTAGAAACAAAAATTCAATCTAAACGATTGGGTAATTTCAGTGCATATGCGATCGGCGGCGTCGGCTATTCGCTCGACTTAAGTGCACGTAAAAAAGCAGGCACTTCATCTGGAGGAGCAAATCAATTAGATAATAATGTTAAATTAAATCGTGATGATTTTTTTTTAGGCTCGGGCATTGGTACTGATTTTTATTTACAGTATTTTAAACTCGGTTTTGAAATTAAACTTCTAATAGGCACTAATAACTTAATTCTAAAAGAGAATAACGTTTGGACAAATAGTATTGATAAAGTGCGTTCGAGAATGGTTTTATTTACTATTACATTTGAAGGATAATAATTTATGGGGTTTTATCAAAAGGCTATTAAATATTAAAATGAGGAATAAAAATCTTCCAAAAAAATGTCTAAAATATTAAATTTACAACTTAGTCCTCAATCCTCTTTAAATGAACAATCTATTAAAGAAGAGGTAAGAAAGAATCTTCAGATAAATGATGGATCCACCCTAAATATTAAAATTTTAAAACGCAGCATTGATGCCCGTGGTAAAAAAATTAAAATTAATTTAAATGTACTGGTCGGCATAAATGAAAAATTAACCAATGATGAAATTTTTATTAATTACCAGCATGTTTCTGAATCAACAAAAACTTGTCACATTATCGGCGCCGGCCCTGCTGGATTATTTGCTGCCTTGCGCTGTTTAGAACTAGGAATAAAGCCTATTTTAATTGACCGAGGTAAAGATGTAAAAGCTCGTCGACGCGATTTAGCTAACATAAATAAAAATCATTTGGTTAATCCAGAAAGCAATTACTGTTTTGGAGAAGGTGGCGCTGGCACATATAGCGATGGCAAATTATATACTCGATCAAATAAGCGTGGCAACATAAAAAAAATTCTTCAAACTCTTGTTTATCATGGCGCAAATCCAGAAATTTTAATAGATGCTCATCCACACATTGGAACAAATAAACTACCTAAGTTAATTGAAAATATTAGAGAGCGAATACTCTTTTTTGGAGGCGAAGTTCGTTTTAATACAAAATTAATCGATTTTGAAATAAAAGAAAATTCTGTTTCAGCAATTACTTTAATGAAAGAGGCTTCTGAATTTAAAGAGACTATTCAAAACATGATTTTAGCAACTGGGCATTCGGCGAGAGATATATACGAACTTCTTAATTCAAAAAAATTATCATTAGAACCAAAACCTTTTGCAATTGGAATTAGAGTTGAGCATCCTCAATCTTTGATTGATGGCATTCAATACCATTGCGGCAATTTAAAAGAAGTTATGGCTTCTCGCGAATTTTTACCTGCAGCAAGTTATAGTTTAGTTCATCAAACAAAAAATCATGGCGTTTATTCTTTTTGTATGTGTCCAGGTGGAATTATTGCCCCATGCGCTACAAATCAAGAAGAAGTGGTAACAAATGGTTGGAGTCCGAGTAAACGAAATAACCCTTTTGCAAATAGTGGCATAGTAGTTGGGCTTGAATTAAAAGATTTTGAACTATATAAAGATTATGGCGCTCTCGCCGGTTTAGAATTTCAAAAACAAATTGAAAAACAATCTTGGATTTTTGGAGGAAAAACACAAAGTGCCCCTGCGCAAAGGTTGGTAGATTTTACGCAAGATAAAATAAGCTCGTCTCTTCCTAATTGTAGCTACCAACCTGGATTAACAAGTGTAAATATTAAAGATGTTGTTGGTAAAACAATTAGCCCATTATTAAAAGAAGGGTTAAAAGCATTTGGAGTTAAAATGCGTGGTTTTATGACGAATGATGCAATTGTTGTTGGGGTAGAATCTCGAACTTCAACACCAGTTAGAATTCCAAGAGATAAAGATTTATTTTATCATCCTCAACTACATAATTTATTCCCCTGTGGCGAAGGAGCTGGATATGCAGGGGGCATAGTTAGTGCGGCAATGGATGGAGAAAGCTGTATCAATAGTATTAATTATTAAAAGTTGTACATTTGTATTTTAAATTATGACTAGAATTTTAACAGGTATACAAAGTACTAATGTTCCTCACTTAGGTAATATTTTAGGTGCTATTTTGCCTGCTATAGAATTAAGTAAAAAAGAAAATACAGAAAGCTTATTTTTTATTGCCGATTTTCATGCCTTAACTAGTTTAAAAAATCCTGCGCTTATTAAAGAAAGCACAATGGCTGTAGCTGCCGCTTGGTTAGCTTTTGGTTTAGATTCAACTAAAACTATTTTTTATCGCCAAAGCAAAGTGCCTCAAGTGAGCGAATTAACTTGGTATTTAAATTGCTATACTCCTTTTCCTATGTTAGCTAATGCCCATTCATTTAAAGATAAAGGAGAGCGTTTGAGCGATGTAAATGTTGGTTTATTTACTTATCCTGTTTTAATGGCAGCAGATATTCTATTATACGATGTGCACAAAGTTCCTGTTGGCAAAGACCAAATGCAACATTTAGAAATTACTGCAGATATTGCCAAATCTTTTAATCATAAAGTTGGCACAGATGTTTTTGTTATTCCTGAAGCTATAGTCGATGATCGGGTAATGTTAGTGCCGGGCATTGATGGTCAAAAAATGAGTAAATCTTATAATAATTTTATTAATATTTTTCTACCCGAAAAAGAACTTAAAAAAATTGTAATGAGTATTGTTACTGATAGTAAGGGACTCGAAGAATCTAAAGACCCTTCAACGGATACTATTTTTAAAATTTTTAAATTATTAGGAAACGAAAATCAAACTGAGGAGTTGCGCCAAAATTATATTAAGGGCGGCTTTGGTTATGGTCACGCAAAAAATGCTTTATTAGAATTAATATTAGACAACTATAAAGAGCAACGCATTAATTACAATAAATTAATGACTAACACTTCTGCTCTTGAAAAAGAACTAGCAATAGGCGAGGCAAAGGCTTCAAAAATTGCTAACGAAAAATTAAAGCACGTTAGACAAGTGCTTGGTTTTAATTAATCTACCCAACTTTTATAATACTTCCCATCATCAATTGCTAAGGCATCTTCTGTTACCATGAGAGGTTTAAATGTATCAATCATTACTGCTAATTCTTGTGTTTCTTTTTGTCCGATGCTACGCTCCATCGCTCCAGGAGCTGGGCCATGAGGAATTCCTTTGGGGTGAAGCGTGATGTGGCCTTGTTCTATATTATTACGGCTCATAAAATCACCCGCCACATAATACAAAACCTCATCACTATCAATATTACTGTGATTATAAGGTGCAGGGATTGATAATGGATGATAATCATACATTCGTGGACAGAAACTACATACTACAAAATTTGCTGTTTCGAAAGTTTGATGGACTGGTGGGGGCTGATGTAATCGGCCTGTAATAGGCTCGAAATTATGAATTGAAAATCCCCATGGAAAATTATAACCGTCCCAACCTACAACATCAAAAGGATGGCTTGCATATAAAAACTCATGCATCATGCCTTCTTTTTTAATTTTAATAATGAAATCTCCTTTTTCATCATGCGTTTCTAATTGTGTTGGCAATTTATAATCCCTTTCGCAAAATGGCGAATGCTCTAAAAGTTGACCCTGAGAATTCTTATAGCGTTTAGGGGTATAATATGGGGCATGACTTTCGCAAAATAATAATCGATTATCGCTAGTTTCAAAATGCAATTGATAAATCATGCCACGAGGAATAATCAAATAATCTCCGTATTCAAAGGAAATGTTTCCCATAAATGTTTTTAAAACTCCTTTTCCTTTGTGTATAAACAATAATTCGTCGGCATCGGCATTTTTATAAAAATAACTAGTTTGACTTTTTGTTGGTGCAGCTAATCCTATTGCGCAATCAGAATTAATCAATAATGTTTTTCTACTTTCTAAATAATCCTCAACTGGTTTTACTTCAAAGCCTTTAAGCAAAAGTGATTTTATATTTTTATCTACAGCTATTTTAGGGGCCACAGAGTAACTTTTTAATATTTCTTTAACTTGGGTTGGCCTATGCGTATGGTATAAAAGAGAATCCATTCCAATAAACCCTTCTGTTCCAAATAATTGTTCATAATAATAATTTCCATTTTTGCTTTTAAAAATAGTGTGTCTTTTTTTAGGGATTTCACCCAGCTTATGATAAATAGGCATCTTAAAATTTTTATTTTAAAGGTAATGAATTTTTTAATATTTCTTTCAAATTAGGCCGAAGTCTACTCTTATAAACTGATAAGCATTCAGGCCCATTTTTCATTCTGCCTTTTCTAAGTTCTCTTTGTTGTTCAATTGGTAATGAAGCAATATTAGAACATTCTGAGGTACAGCAGCCGCTCATGTTTTTTGCACAAGTTTCGCATTGAATAAATAATAAATGACAATCATCGTTTTTACAATTTACATGGGTATCACATGGTTCGTTACATTGATGACATTTGGATAAAATATCTGGTGTAATTCGTTCGCCTATTCTTTCATCAAAAACAAAATTTATCCCTCTAAATTTACTATCTAAATTCTGATCTTTTATTTCATTTGTATATTGAATAATACCGCCTTGTAAATGATTTACGTCTTTAAAACCTTTATATTTTAAGAAGGCGCTTGCCTTTTCGCATCTTATGCCTCCAGTACAATACATAATTATTTTTTTGTCCTCCTGCCCTTTAAGATGATTAACAACTAAAGGAAGTTCTTCTCTAAACGTATCTGCATCAGGACAAAATGCTCTATCAAAAC
>Ga0209597_1001190_pt1 | contig 17036 bp, 15 predicted proteins | sample M_140625_MF_Meta_FD_187316 | JGI IMG/M metagenome (GOLD analysis project Ga0209597, IMG submission 187316) | Freshwater microbial communities from Lake Montjoie, Canada to study carbon cycling - M_140625_MF_MetaG (SPAdes) (version 2) | ecosystem: Environmental > Aquatic > Freshwater > Lake... | reverse complement strand
ATGTGTACAACACGCATGCAGACAGGTGTTGGTAGACCCCAGTTTTCAGCCGTCCTTGAATGCGCAACTGAAGCTAAAAAACATGGAGCACATGTGTGGGCCGACGGCGGAGTGCGTCATCCGCGTGATGTTGCACTTGCCCTTGCAGCCGGTGCCTCACAAGTCATGATTGGTTCTTGGTTTGCCGGTACATATGAGTCTCCTGGAGATTTACAGAGCGATGTAAATGGCAAGTTATTCAAAGAGTCGTTTGGAATGGCATCTGCGCGCGCAGTTGCAGCGCGTACAACGGGTGAAGATGCCTTTGATCGTGCACGCAAATCCCTATTTGAAGAGGGGATTTCAACATCGCGTATGTATTTAAACCCCCAACGTCCAGGTGTTGAGGATTTACTCGATGAAATTATCGCTGGTCTGCGCTCATCATGCACATATGCAGGAGCGAGTACGCTTGAAGAGTTTACAGAGCGGGCTGTAGTCGGGATTCAATCATCGGCCGGTTATGCCGAAGGCCGCCCACTACATTCTTCGTGGGGTAGTTAGACATATGTCGAAGCCAACAATCATTCTTGCAACAAGCAACGGAGTTGGGATGGGCCACCTTGCACGCGCAAGTGCAGTGGCGTTAGCCCTTAAAGACCTAGCCAATCCGATTATCGTTTCAATGGCTGGGGGTATCGCAGAGATTCCATCGTTTATGGGTATTCGCTGCGAATATATTCCTGGCCGTGATCGTTTATGGATGTCTCGTGAAAAGTGGGATAAGTATCTGCGTGATCGCTTACTTGCACTTATTGAAGAAACTGACGCAAAGGTACTGTCCTTCGATGGCGTTGTCCCTTACCCAGGCGTGATTGCAGTCAAGAACTCAAATCCATCCTTAAAACTCGTGTGGGTACGCCGAGGTTTGTGGCAGAAAAAACCACAGCGTTTTATCTTAGGTTTACAAGCGGCGATGATGGACGTAATTATTGAGCCTGGTGATATTGCACGATCATATGATTTTGGTCCAACATCAAAGCGCAAAGACGCCGTATTAACCTCACCCGTCTCTCTTTTTAGAAAAGAGGATGCGCTATCGCGTGATGATGCACGACGTGCTTTAGGGTTAGATTTAAATCGCCCGGTTGCCTTAGTGCAGTTAGGTACGGGCGATAGCGACGTTAATCACAAAATGACGGCCGCCCTTGAAGGTTTAATTGGCTGGAAAGATTTGCAGGTTATTTTAACGAAAGCACCGATAGATAAAGATGGTAAATCACTTGTTCCTGCCGGTCTAGACATAAAAACTGTGCGCTATTTCCCGCTTGCAAAAGTGCTGCACGCCTTTGATGCTGGAATATGCGCAACAGGATATAACGGAGTGCACGAACTTTTGCCAGCGCAAGTACCAACGGTCTTTGTATCCAACATCCGTGGAACCGATGACCAAGAGGCACGGGCCCGCTGGTGTCATGATTTTGGTTATGCCTTGCGTGCAGATCAAAGCGATTTAACAGAGATCACTGCAACAGTTAAAAAATTACAGGATCCACTCGTGCGCTCCCAGTTATCGGCGCAGTGCGCGAACTTACCCGAGACTACCGGTGGTGCTGAGATTGCAGAAATACTCTGTAAGTTAGCAACAACAGAAAAATCAACACAAGCCAAAGATTTAATATTCAAGCGCTTAATGCTTCAAGACCATTTCAATAGAGGCCTGCGTCATGTGGCCAATCTTGGAATTCGCCGCATAGCTCTTATCTATCGCCGTTTTTTCCCACACAAAATCCTCGAAATAATGAAGGAGAGCCCACCAGTTTTTGGAGATTCAACTAAGCCCGAAGAGCTCCGGGAATTAATTAAGTCAACCACTCGATTCGAACATTTAATCTCAGCCTCATCTAGTGCCTACCGAGCTCGTCGAGAAGAGATTGCTAAAGAGGCGTATGGTGATTTAGTGGAGATTTCAAAGCGATGAATCTACGAACTTGGGTAAAGAAGACACCGGCAGGGCGCTTATTTTGGCGAGTATTTATAGGAGTTCTTGGCGGCGGGATAACTGTGCTCGGTGGAATCGCTCTAATCGGCCCTGGTCCCGGTGTCTTAGTAGTTCTTGCGGGATTAGGAATCTTAGCCACAGAGTTTGCCTGGGCGGGCCGCGCAATGGAGAAAACTAAATCGATAGCAAAATCTGCCGCAGAAAAAACAGGACTACCGTTGTGGGTTAAGTATTTTATTGTTGCTGGTGGAGCCATAGTATCGATAGTCGCAGTGCTTATTTATCACTGGCGCTAAAATTAAAAGCGTGAGCGAATCTCCCAGAGATCTTTAAAAGCTGGATTAAATAAGGTAGTCGATAAGTACTCAACACCACTAGAACCGCCAGTACCCATCTTGTGACCAATAGTGCGTTCGACCATTTTCACATGGCGATAGCGCCACTCCTGTATTCCTTCATCTATATCTAATAGGCGCTCACACACTGTTGCACTTTCAGGATCATTGCGGTGAATATCGAGTAGGACATCTTGAACTTGCAGGTTCGCTTCATACGCAACATTTCTATCACGGCCGAGCACATCAAGTGGAATCGCATGCCCGCGCTTAGCTAAGTATGCAAGGGCTGAATCCCATACAGAGTTGGCCGAAGTAATAACTGCGATTTCAGCTTGAATATCTGGAGGCAAATGCCCTGCCATTTTACTATCGCGGCGGCCTAATAGAGCTTCGACTTTTCTAAATTGTGCAGATTGGAATCCACTAGATGATGATAAATAGGAGCGAAAAGAGTTAAATTGAAGTGGTGTCATCGTCTCTAAGATATCAATCTGATTGACACAGACTTTCATTATTGTTCTAATCCGGCCTAGGACTGACAGTGAATAATGAGTATCACCAGACTCCATCGAGCGCTGGGCCTGCATAAACTCATGAATTAACTGCTTAAACCATAGTTCGTAAGTCTGGTGAATAATTATGAACAACATCTCATCATGTTCTGGACCGGCAGATACCGGCCGTTGAAGATTTAAAAGTTCATCAACTGCTAAGTAGGACGAGTACGTCATTGCTGAATCGAAGTTTTCGCTCATGTGACTCGTGAACCGCCTTCCTTTACCTCTTTGTAGCGGCCAGATGCCACTAAGTCGCGCAGTCGATCAAATCCATCCCAGACCTCAACATAAGAGGTTGGGAGCGGTGAGATTGCAAGGCGTATTGAATTGGGCGCTCTGAAATCTGGGAACACATTCGATATCTTACGCAGAGCCAAACAAATTTGTGCCGCATCTGGATGCATTAATGAAACATGCCCACCACGCTCATTTGCTGCGCGTGGAGTTTGTAATTGCACGCCTAAGGGCGCTAACCAAGCATCATGTAAGTCAATCATCAGCTGGGTACCAAGCGCAGCCTTTTTAGCTATCTCTGAAATGCCAGCCCGACTAATCATCGAGAAGCCAGATTTAACTGAACGCATCCCCATGATCGGGGGTGTTGCAATTTGAAAGCCACGAATTCCAGCTGCCTTTTCAAAGACTGGACCCATTTCGAATTGTGCCTCTTGCGCAAACCAACCTTGAATTGGAACCTGTAGCTCCTTTTGAACTCTTGTGCTGACATATAGCCACCCAGGTGCACCCGGCCCAGAGTTACCATATTTATATGTACAACCGACACAGAGATCAGCTCCACTGGCATCTAAATTCATTTCAATAGATCCGATGGCATGGCTTGCATCCCAAACGACTAAAGCACCAACAGCACGCACCTGATCTGTAATAGATTTTATGTCGTTACGTGCACCTGAGCGGTATTGGATAACTTCTAGAGTCACTAGCGCAACATCATCATTGAGATACGGAGCTAAAACATCTGTAGTGATTCGCTCATGGGTGGCAACATTAGGGTTTTCGTTATCAATGATGACAAGATTTAAATCAAACTGCTTGGCTATTCCATCGAGAATATATCGATCGGTAGGAAAATTTGCGGCGTCGGTAATGATCGTCTTTCGTCCCGGTCTGGCGTGAATTACGGCAAGACAGAGTTGATAGAAATTAACTGAAGTTGTATCGCAGATAAGCACTTGGCCTGGACCAGCACCTAAAGCCGAAGCGCCTAATAAATCACCAGTTGGTTGGGCTTCATCAACCCAATGCCCCCAACCAGATACGAGTTCATCTCCCCACTCGTGCGTTAGAAAGCTATTAATTGATTCAACTGTGGCAATGGGCATGCGGCCAAGTGAGTTTCCATCTAAATAACACATCTGCGGATCTGAGACCACAAACTCTGCTTTAAAATGGGCTAGAGGATCATTTCTATCGAGCTCTAGGGCGTACTCGCGGTCAGTAACGTTCATGGATGAAAGGTACGCTCTCCCATCATGGCGCGCAACGTAGTAAATATCGAAGAGGTCTCAAAGGCCTTTGATATAAAAGAGCTATTAATAGGCGTCTCACTCGGTGTATCTGAAGGTGATCGAATCGGAATCGTCGGCCGAAATGGATCGGGCAAGAGCACGTTAATGAAGGTTATTGCAGGTACTGAATCTCCAGACTTGGGGCGCGTAACAAAATCTAACTCTGCGCGTATTGGAATTTTATCCCAGGTTGATTTTGAAAACCCAGAAAGTACTGTCGGAGAAGTTGTCTTGGGAGACACGGCAAAACACGAGTGGGCAAGTGAGCCAAATATCCGTGAAGTATTTACTGGTCTATTTGGTAGCTTTGATGATCATATTTTTGATCGAAAGTTTGGCCAACTATCTGGCGGTGAACGCCGACGTGTTGGATTAGCAAAGCTTTTAATTAACGAACTTGATTTAATTTTACTTGATGAGCCAACTAATCACTTGGATGTTGAAGGCGTAGCATGGCTTGCAAACTATATAAATGCTCGCAAAGGTTTAGCTGTTACGGTCGTGACTCACGATCGTTGGTTCTTAGATGCCGTTACCGATAAAACCTGGGAAGTCGTCGATGGAAGAGTCGAAGAGTATGAAGGAGGCTATAGCGCATTTGTCTTAGCTAAGGCCGAACGCGCTCGCCAGAGTTCAGTAATGGATGCCCGCCGCAATGCTCTAGTTCGAAAAGAGTTAGCGTGGTTGCGCCGGGGGGCACCTGCGCGCACAACAAAGCCCAAATTTCGCGTCGATGCCGCAAATGTTTTAATCGCCGGTGAGCCCGAACCACGTAACCAAGGTGAACTCCTTAAATTTGCGCTCAATCGTTTAGGTAAAACGGTTTACGAGGCACATCATGTACAGGTAAAGCTCGGTGATAATGAGTTAATTAACGATCTCTATTGGAATATTGGCCCAGGAGATCGCATCGGTATCGTTGGAATAAATGGCGCAGGCAAGACAACGCTCATGCGCACTCTCGTCGGTGAGATTCAACCAAGCGCCGGCAAGTTAGTCACAGGCATTACTGTTAAACCAGCTTTTTTAACCCAACATCTAGATGAGTTAGATCCAACATGGCGCGTACTTGAGGCCGTTGAAAAGATTGCAAACCGAGTCGAACTAGGTGGTGGGCGTGAACTATCGGCCTCCCAATTATGCGAGCGATTGGGCTTTGACCGCGAATCTCAGTGGACGCCAGTAGGTGATTTATCTGGCGGTGAAAAACGCCGCTTACAGCTAACCCGCTTGTTGATGGATAGTCCTAACGTCTTACTAGTAGATGAGCCTACAAATGATTTCGACATTGAAACCCTGACCGAGTTAGAGGATTTATTAGATAGTTACAGTGGAACACTGATAGTTATCTCTCACGATAGATATTTTCTTGAGCGAGTCTGTGATCGCTTTGTTGGTTTATTAGGTGATAGCGCTGTGCGCGATTTACCACGTGGGGTAGATGAGTATTTAGAGCTTCGCTCCGAAGCGATGAATACGCCAGTTATTGCACAGAAAGAGAGGAAGAGCTCTAGCGCCGCCGAGGAGCGCCAATTAAAGAAAGATAAAGTTCGCCTGGAGCGACAAATAGAAAAGTCAGATCTACGAATTTTAGAGCTAGAGTCTGAGTTAGAGGATGCCGCCTTTGATCCAGAGCGGTTACATACCCTGACCCAAGATTTGGATAATCAACGCACAGAGAGAGATAAACTCGAAGAAGAATGGCTGCGGGTTACACTCGAACTCGAATAATTCACTTAATTTTAATAGTCTAGCCATCTTGAGTTTTGAAACTGTTTCTTAACCCCTTGCACTATTTGCCTCACATTCTTATTTGAGAATTCTATCGGAGGCAATAATGAACTTTAAGAGGATTATTTCAACCCTAGCCGTAGTGGCTGTCGCGGGATCATTGGGTGCAGCTTCATGGCCCGAAAAGAAGCCTATTTATATGATTTCAACCAACGAGGCTGCAGTTCTAAACCCAATTGCAACAACAGGTGATGTTATTTCTGGAACAGTAATCCGTGGAATCCCAGATGGAATGGGTGCATTTTTAAATGACAGAGGTGGACTAACTGTCCTGGCTTCCCACGAGGTATCTATTACCGACAAGATTGCAGCCCGCAGCATGTCCAACGAAAATCCATGGGGCGTTTCAATCACCAAGATGAACTACAGCTTGAACGGAAAAGCAATAACATCTGCCGAGCCACTGATCAAAAAGATCAGTTTTTATAATTATAAGACTGGGCTTTATCAATCTAGCCCCCTAGGCGGTGAACCAATTGGTTCTACAGCTGGTTCATACGATGGTAAGACTGCAGGCTCATTTGGTTGGGGAATCAGCCGATTCTGTTCTGCAACATATTCACCGGCCGGAACTTTTATGTATAACGGCATTGGCTATGAGGGTGGCCTGTACACAGCCGGTGAAGAAGTTGGCGACAATTCACGCGGCTTTGGCTTCGATATGGATGGAAATGGTTATCAACTACCACGTATGGGAATGCTCTCATTCGAAAATATAATTCCTAGTACCAAGCCTGGACCAAACACCGTTGTGCTGAGCACAGAGGATGGCTCTGCAACAGATAGCCAACTTCATCTCTATATTGGTAAGAAGCAGTCGACAGGAACATCTGTTGATAAAGCAGGACTTACGAACGGTGATCTCTATGTTCTAAATGTCCCTACTATTGCTGATGATAATATCTTGCGATCAACCGTGGCGAAATCAACACCAGTAGATGCGACCTTCAAGAAGATTGAGTGGAACACCAGTGTTGCTGACTTCACAAAAGGGGCAAAGGATAATGGATTTAGATTTTCACGAATTGAAGATGGAAATTGGGATCCAAACAATTCAAATATCTTTTATTTCTTAACAACTGAATCCAATAAAGATCCGATCGCAACGAAGGCAAATCCTAATGAACCGACCTACACACGTGATGGCGGAGCGTTATGGCGCCTTACGTTTAAGGACGCTCAAAATCCACTCTTAGGTGCAAAGTTAGAGATGCTTCTAAATGGTGGAGAGGCTCCATATTTGAGTAAGCCAGACAACTTAACTGTTACCAAAGATGGAATCATCATGATTCAAGAAGATCCAGGCAATAACGCTCACGTTGCCCGTCTAATTGCATATCGAATTAAGGATGCAAAGTTGGCAGTAGTTGCACAGTTTGATCCAAAGTACTTCACTGCCGAAGGTTCTAAGTTCATGACATTAGATGAGGAGTCCAGTGGAATCATCGATGTGTCAGAGTTCTTGCGCAAAGGGAACGACACTAAAACATATTTCATGCTTAACGCTCAGATTCACACATACAGCGGTGTTGCAACCGTTGATCCAGGGGTAAAGGGTGCACTTTTACCATCTCGTCCTGACCTAGCTAATCGCAATATCGTCAAAAAGCTAGCTCTCGATACTGCAACAGTTGAAGGCGGTCAATTTTATACATTGACAATCTCTAACTGGGATGACATTTTTAAGGGATAACTAGATAGAGAACGAGAACGAGTGGTTGTTGAGGGCCACAGAGTTTCCGTTTAGATGAATAGAGATAGCCGAACAGACCTTGAGGGACTGTTCGGCTATCTCTCATTTAATGGTTTCAAACCAGAGTTTTACTAGAGGATTACGATAAAGTTAGTGATATGAGTCAGATATCGCACAGTATTGAAGTAGTTCTCTTTCGATCACGGTTCTTGTTAGCGCCTCTATATTTAGGCTTAGTTGGAGCTTTAGTTCTTCTCTCCTTCCGTTTCTTAATTGAGTTCTACCACTTAGCCCTGCATATAGGTGAGGCGACGCCACAGAGCTTTACGCTGGATTTATTGGCTTTATTGGATTTGACTCTCTTAGCGAACTTAATTCTGATGGTCATTTTTGCAGGATATGAAAATTTTGTATCCCGAATTGATGTCGCAACAGAGTCAAAAGATCGCCCACACTGGATGGGGACAATAGATTTTAGTGGCCTAAAAATCAAATTAATTGGCTCGCTTGTAGCAATTTCAGTAATTGAACTCTTAAAGGATTTTATTGAATTAGCTGGCCAGGATCATGTAGGTGGAGGAACAAAGTGGCGCATTGTCATCCACCTAACATTTGTTGCCTCAGGTGTTTTATTTGCATTGATGGATTGGATCGCTGACAAACGAGAGTTCAACGGCACCCATACGTAATGCGCTTAGATCTCCTCGCCGCACTCTCTGGCGTGATGATTGCCATGCAAGCTCGTGCAAACGGGGAGCTCGCCTACCGTACTGGTAACAGTTTAGAGGCGGCCCTAGTCTCATTCGGATCGGGCCTTGTTATTATTTCGATAATTGCATTATTTAATCCCTCGATTAAAGAGGGTATTTCCAATCTTCGAACTGCGCTCTCGCGTAAAGAGATTGCGAGATGGAAGTTATTTGCCGGTGCCCTTGGAGGAAGTTTTGTTGCGATTCAAACTCAGATTGTTCCCCTTATCGGAGTGGCTATCTATTCGGTGGCATCGATCGCCGGACAAACCGCAGCCTCCCTTGTAGTCGACCGGATTGGTATTACCGGTGGTGGCAAAAAAGTAATTACAGGCCGGCGGGTTAGCGCTGCAACCATCACCGTTGCAGCTGTTTTGGTATCTGTCATCGATCGAATCGATGCCAAAAACCTCTCAATAATCGCTGTATTAGCGGGCTGTATCGCTGGTGCGGTAGTGGGTTTTCAGCGTGCATTAAATGGAGAGATTAACGAATATTCACATCAATCTTTTACAACATCATTATTAAACTTTATTACCGGTACATCGCTATTAGTAATATTGATACTTATAGGTTTGGCAACGAATCAGATGAGTCTTGTTGCACTTCCTACAGGGCCATGGTGGATATATACAGGTGGCTTAATTGGCATATTTTATATCGCATTTACTTCTACGATTGTTCAACACTTAGGAGTTTTAACTTTCACACTCTTTAGTGTGGGAGGTCAATTAGTTGGCTCTTTAGTAATTGATTTTCTCTTACCAACTAATGGCGTCCACGTGAGCGCTTATCTTATTACGGGAATTGTGATGACCTATTTAGGAGTTATCGCCGGTGGCGTAAGTAGTTCACGAGGGCTGAAACCAGTGAAGCGCAAATAAAGAAAGTTGCAATTGCGTATGACCAAGTCTTTACCATTGGAATCGTGGCTGCGTAATAACCAGCAAGAGTTATCCCTACTCCCCATAAGAGAGCACCTAATGCATTAGCCGTTAAGAACTTGTAGTAGTTCATATTGGATGCGCCAGCGATGGGAGGAACAAAGGTTCGAATCCAGGGGAAGAAGCGCGCGGCGACAACAGCCCACCAACCTGTGTGTTCGTAAAAGCGCTCTGATCGGGCGATCATGCTGCGCATACGGGGTGAATCATGGCGCTCCAAATATGGGCGCCCAACTAAGCGCCCTAAAACAAAACCGATTTGATCACCAAAGAAGGCAGCGATGAAGATAACTGTTACAAGGATAAGAATATTTACATCCTCATGAGCGGCTGCGACAAGACCGGAACTAAAGAGGATCGAGTCACCGGGGAGAAAAAATGCAAATAAAACAGCGGTTTCAAAGAAAACGATGGCTCCAACGATTAAATAAATAAGGTACGGAGTAAGAGTAGATAGTTGAGCATCGAAGGATGCGGCGAGCTCGATCACACTGACTTCTTAACCGCCGCCGCAACTGCCTTAGTGACATTTGGGTCAAAGACGCTTGGCACGATAAATGATGCATTAAGTTGATCTGGAGAAACGCAGCCAGCGATTGCTTCAGCTGCAGCAACCAATAGTTCATCGGTGATTTTATGGGCATTGGCATCTAGAAGCCCGCGGAAAATTCCAGGGAATGCTAGAACATTATTTATTTGATTGGGTTGATCGCTACGCCCTGTCGCAACTACTGCTGCATATTTACGTGCGATCACTGGATCAATCTCTGGATCTGGATTCGCAAGAGCGAAGATTATCGAACCGGCGGCCATTGATGCTGCGTCGGCTTCAGTAATGACATTGGGTGCACTCACTCCGATAAATACATCGGCACCCTTCATCGCTCCCGCAATATCTCCTGTGAAATTATCTGGGTTACTAGTATCAATAAACCACTGCTGCATCGGATCTTGAGATTTCATATCCCTAGTAATCACGCCACTGTGGTTGAATCCAATAATATTTTTAGCCCCACTTAGAACTAACAGACGTGCAATTGCATTTCCTGCCGCTCCGACTCCGATGAGAACAATCTTTATTTCGCTGAGATTTTTCTCTACGAGCTTAAGGGCATTACGAAGGGCTGCCAAAACAACAATCGCGGTGCCATGCTGATCATCATGAAAGACGGGGATATCTAAGAGTTCACGCAGTCGGCGCTCAACTTCAAAGCAACGAGGAGCCGAGATATCCTCTAAGTTAATGCCGCCATAAACGGGTGCAATCAACTGAACAGTGCGCACGATCTCATCGACATCTTGGGTATCAAGGCACACAGGCCAGGCATCAACGTCGGCGAAGCGCTTAAAGAGTGCGGCCTTACCCTCCATCACAGGAAGGGCTGCAGCTGGGCCAATGTTTCCAAGGCCTAAAACTGCTGATCCATCGGTTACAACGGCGACGGTATTGCGCTTGATAGTGAGGCGCCGAGCATCTGAGGGATCATCAACGATAGCTTGGCAGATACGTGCAACGCCAGGAGTGTAAGCACGCGAGAGATCATCACGTGTTTTTAGCGGAACTTTTGAGGTGACCTCAATCTTTCCACCAAGGTGTAATAAGAATGTGCGATCGCTAACTTTACGAACGGTGAGCTCTGGGTTTTTAGCAAGAGCGATAGTGATCTCATCGGCATGAGCAGAATCGATTGTGTCACAGGTAATATCAATCACAACTTTTTCTAGGAGTGATTCAACGACATCGAGCGCTGTAATTGTGGCACCTGCTGCAGCGATTACCGTGGTAGCAAGTGCTACTGGTTGTGATGCCGGCGGACCCTCAATTCGAATTGTGATTCCATATCCAGGTGATGTTGATGCCATTTATACAACTCCATACAATCTGTCGCCGGCATCGCCCAAGCCCGGGACGATGTAACCGTTTTCATTTAGTTTTTCATCAAGGGCGCCAGTAACAATTGTGATTGGAACAGTACTTGAGGCAAACTCTTTTTCAACTGCAGCGATACCTTCAGGTGCTGAGAGAATACAGATTGCGGTTATGTCGTTTGCACCTAAATCTATTAAGTAATGAAAAGCGGCAATTAAAGTACCACCAGTTGCAAGCATGGGGTCTAGAACGAAGACTTGACGCCCGGATAAATCATCGGGCAATCGATTGGCGTATGTACTTGCTTGAAGTGTTTTCTCATCGCGCACCATGCCAAGAAAGCCAACTTCGGCAGTTGGTATTAGCTTGCTCATACCTTCAAGCATCCCAAGGCCTGCACGCAAGATGGGTACAACAACTGGCCGAGGTTCGGCCATCTTTAATCCTGTGGTCTTAGTGACCGGCGTTGTGATTGAAACCGAATGCGTACGAACATCGCGCGTTGCTTCGTAGGCAAGAAGTGTGACTAACTCTTCAACAAGGCGGCGGAAAGTTGGCGAATCAGTGCCTTGATCGCGCAAAACCGTGAGTTTGTGTGCGATGAGAGGGTGATCGGCAACATGTACTTTCATAGCCCTTACCTTACAGGGCTTTCATTCCTTTCCAATGAGTGGAACTATGAGCGCATGCCTGAATTCGATGAAGAGCTCGAGGACGAGATCGAAGAGTTCGATGCCCTCGATGATGTAGCTGAACCGATTTCAAAAGTAAGCAGCGTCACAAACGAGTTGGATATTGCAGTTGCAGCATGGCATGAAGATGGCCGGTGGACGTTAGGGATACTTCCAGATCCAACAGATATCTCACAGATAATTACGAGTCTTAAATCTCAGCAGACAAACGGCGGTGCGATTGCACTGATATCAATCGATGAAGAGTTTTTTATTTTGATTCGCGTTCTTGGTTCTAATATCTCTCTTTTTTTAAGCGATGCAACCTGTGCATTGGATTATCCCGTAGCAGAAGAGCTGTTAGAGATAGCAGATTTACCAATGCCAGAAGATGAGGATGACGCAAATCCAATTGGACACATTGAGATTTTGTCAGATCTCGGTATGAATGGAATGGAGATTTCGGCGCTCTGCGATGATGCAGAGCTTTTCCCCGATGAACAGTTAGAAGCGATAGCTAATCGACTTGGCTTTGGCGATCAGTTTGCAGAGCTCTTACAACTGTGAACGATGAAGAGTTAATGCGTGCAGCTTTAGCTGTTGCGCAAGGAGCCCTTGCGAGTGGTGATGTTCCAGTTGGTGCAGTGATTATAAATAAGCAAGGTGAGATAGTTTCTACTGGCCATAACGAACGCGAGTTACATAATGATCCAACTGCTCACGCCGAAATTGTTGCGATTCGCAGAGCCTGTGAAAAATCTGGGCAATGGCGCTTAGAAGATCACACAATTATCGTCACACTTGAGCCCTGTTCCATGTGTGCCGGAGCAATTGCGCAGTCACGTATTTCAACGGTTATTTTTGGAGCATGGGATGAGAAAGCAGGCGCCGTTGGCTCGGTTTGGGATCTTTTGCGTGATCCGCGCTCACTCAACAAAGTTGAAGTCAAGGCAGGTGTTTTAGCAGATGAGTGCTCAGCGATGCTAAAGGATTTTATACAAGGAGTTCGTAAGAGGGATTAAGAATGATCATCGATCCCTCTTCTTCACCGACCATTCCCTCAGCACGCATTTGTGATCCAACTTCAAGGCCTGCGATTTCGCGTCGGCCTAAGAACTGAAGTGAGACACCGCCAGTCTCATCCCATATCTCTATCTGCAATGTAGGGGCTGCGCCACGGGGCGCGGTTTTTATCGATGTTACGCGACCCTGTACCCGTGCCCGTTTGCGCCACTGGATTGCACCGATAGATGTGATGTCTTCGGTGTAATGACTCACTGGTTCGACGTTTATAGGGGCAGAGGATTTTGGTGCAGCAACTACAGCCGCTGGTTTTACATCACGGAAGTGATAAAGCTCGGGTTTTGATGTTGAAGTGATGCGATCAACGTCGAAAGGAACAATCGTTGCTACAACTCTGGACAACTGGGAGATAGGTGCTGCAATTTCTTCGGCGGTTTGATCATGTAGTAAACGGCCCAAGAAGCCTGAATACGAGCGTCGCGGAAGTAGCAAAGTGAGTTCAACATCTGCCTTTTCAGTCAAGCGGATTGCATAATCAAGGGCCGAGTTAGCTAAACGCCTATCTGGGCAGTCAATGAGCTCAAGAGTTACATCATCTAATGCATCCGATACTGCCCAAGCCGCTTGAATAGCTTCAGCACGACGATCATCGATAACAAAGTGGACAGCGGTCAGGTGTCGAGGATTCAAACTGCGGGCATAACGAATGGCGCCAACTGTTGCGATATCGACGCTATCGACAAGCACAGTGACATCATGTCTAGAGATTGATGTAGCCCGTTCGTGTTCGCTCTTCACTGATAGCGTCTCTTGCTCTCGCGTATATTGACGACGCAATCGCAGGAATGTCATAACTAATATCGGCGCTGCAACCAGAACTAACCAAGCACCTTCAGTGAATTTAACTACTGCAAAGATTATGACAACAGCAAATGAGATTGAACCTGAGAGTGCATTGATAAAGACTTTAGCTCGCCAAGCACCAGTGCGGTTACGTAGCGCATGGCGGGTCATGCCAAATCCGGCGAGACAAAAACCCGTAAATACTCCAAGGGCGTAGAAAGCAACTAAGTGTTCGACAGAGCCACCAGTAAAGAGAACTAGGAAAACTCCACCACCAGATAGAAGAAGAATTCCATTTGAGAAAGCTAGACGGTGTCCACGCTTTGTTAATTGTCGTGGCAGGTATCCGTCGGTGGCTACGAAGTTACATAGGAGCGGGAAGGCGCTATACGTCGTGTTTGCCCCAGCAAATAAAATTAACATCGTTGCTAACTGGACCATTACGAACATCGCTTGCCCAAAAGCACCATTTCCAACTATTGATTTAGCTATCTGCGAAATCACCGTTGGGGTGCCTGATTCGTATGGCATCGCATGAATCTTGTGCGCAAACCATGAAACCCCAAGGACGAGAGTTCCTAAAACCCCACTCATTACAAATAATGTGCGACGGGCATTTACATGTTCAGGCTGTTGGAATAAGGCAACTCCATCAGAGATAGCTTCAAGACCAGTTAGAGATGAGCCACCATTTGCAAAGGCGCGAAGTAAAATAAAAATCGCAGCAAAAGTTAGAAGTCCCTGACTCTCACCAACTTCAATCGCACCCGGTGCATTAGTCGCTAAAACTTCAAGAGTGCCGTTGAAGTGACGGTAGAGGCCCATAGAGAAAACCACAAACATGCAGGCGACGAAGAAGTAGGTCGGTAAGGCAAAAACCTTACCTGCCTCTTTAACTCCACGCAGGTTTCCATACGTCAAAATCCCGATCACTAATAAGATCATTGGAATTTTCCAAGAGTTAACTTGTGGGAAAGTTGAAATAATCGCTGCAACACCAGCTGCAGATTGGATAGCAACGGTAACGATGTAATCAAGCATTAAAGCAACTGCAGCGATCTGTGCGACTACTGGCCCAAAATTATCGCGCGAAACAATGTACGCTCCGCCAGTTTTGGTATATACATTAATTACGTTGCGATAAGAGAGAGTAATAATGGTCAAGATCACTAATACAACTACAGTCATCGGCATCAAGATTGCAAATGCAGCTAAACCAAAGGCAGGCAGTAGCGCGATAAGAATCTGTTCGGATCCATATGCCGATGATGAGATGCAGTCCGATGCCAAGATCCCAAGTGCGAAACGCTTTTTTAAGCGTTGATGCCCCAAGGAGTGTCTATTTAATGGATTGCCTAAAATCCGGCGTTTAACCGTGTAAGCAAAAGAATCCTTCACATGCGCTTGGTCCTGGAGTACGGCTGGTGTGGGCGCATCATCGGTCCACGACTTTGGCACTGGTGCTCCTTAATTAATTGCATGTCATGCAACTTAATTGTAACGGGTCTATCGTAGAGCGCACTGGCTTCAACTTCTTGCAGGCAGAGCGTATGCTCGCCCTATGCGTACACAGTTATATATTGATGGCCAATGGGTTGAGGGTGCTAGCAAGGTCGCCGTCCATGATCCAAGCGATGGTTCGGTAATCGCCGAAGTCTCAATGGCATCTGATGCCCAGTGTGATGCCGCCATCGCTGCAGCCGATGCCGCAGCTGTTGAATGGGCAAAGACTGCGCCACGATTTAGATCAGAGATTTTGCGTAAAGCCTTTGAGATTATGACTAGCGAGATTGAAGCGATTGCAACTTTAATCTCGCGTGAAAATGGAAAAGCTATGCCAGATGCTCGCGGAGAAGCAGGGTATGCCGCAGAGTTCTTCCGTTGGTTTGCCGAAGAGGCGGTGCGCACTCCTGGTGATTTCCGCAAATCTCCTTCAGGGGATAAGCGCATCTTGGTAACACATCAACCAATCGGTTTATCAATTCTTATTACTCCCTGGAACTTTCCAGCAGGAATGGCAACTCGCAAAATTGGACCAGCAGTAGCTGCAGGTTGCACAATGATTTTAAAGCCAGCAACTGAAACTCCACTAACTGCCATGTATGTCGTCGACATTATGGAGCGTGCAGGTCTGCCAAAGGGAGTTTTGAATTTAGTACTCCCAGAAAAAACAGGTCCAGCAATTTCAAAGATGCTGCACGATCCTCGTGTTAAGAATCTTTCATTTACTGGATCAACTGAAGTGGGACGAGTTCTACTTAAAGAGGCGGCCGACAAGGTTATTCGCTGCTCAATGGAGCTCGGTGGCAATGCCCAAGTTATCGTTCATGATGATGCTGATTTGGCCGTAACTATTCCTCAGTTATCACTTGCAAAGATGCGCAATGGTGGCGCCGCCTGCACATCGGCAAATCGAATCTTTGTCCAACGTGGAATCGCAGAAAAGTTCATCTCAGAGATGACTAAGTCCATGAGTTCATATGTAATGGGTCGTGGAACAGATCCGTCAACAACACTAGGTGCCTATGTCTCCATGAAAGAGCGCAATAAGATCGCAGATTTAGTGGACGAGTCCATTGCAGCCGGTGCACAAGTAAAAATCGGTGGAGTTAAGCCCGATGGCGAAGGCGCCTTTTATCCGGCCACAGTTTTAACCGTTGAAAAAGATAATCCAATCCTGGGCCATGAAATCTTTGGCCCTGTTGCGCCAATCATTATCTTTGATACTGACGCCGAAGGTATTGCATGGGCAAATGACACAGAGTTCGGTCTTATTAGTTATGTATTCTCTTCAAACTTAACCCGTGCATTGCGCACAGCAGAGGCGATGGAGTCGGGAATGGTCGCTATTAATAAGGGCGTAATTTCAGATCCCGCCGCACCATTTGGTGGCGTCAAGCAGTCAGGCTTGGGCCGCGAAGGTGGCTTCAATGGAATTCATGAGTTCTTACAGAGTAAATACATCGGCGTCGAGATTTAGGAAAAGTTTAAGTTTCTATTGTGGCAGGTTACTAAAAGTAACATTAAGAGAGTTTTTCTCATCAAAA
>Ga0209597_1001189_pt1 | contig 17036 bp, 11 predicted proteins | sample M_140625_MF_Meta_FD_187316 | JGI IMG/M metagenome (GOLD analysis project Ga0209597, IMG submission 187316) | Freshwater microbial communities from Lake Montjoie, Canada to study carbon cycling - M_140625_MF_MetaG (SPAdes) (version 2) | ecosystem: Environmental > Aquatic > Freshwater > Lake... | reverse complement strand
AAAGCGCGGCCAAGCAATGTTCTGATGGCTTACAGTTGAAGCGAGTCCTACTAGAAAAACGTACCCAGGTTGATAGCAAAACTGCGGATTCATATAGGTATTCCATGTGGCCCGATTCGCGAAAACGCCGTGGACTAAGTCCTGTCCGCAACTCAGCGTAATTGTCTCGTCCCCGTACCATCGTGGCGTTGTGCCGAGGTTGGGTAAGTAAAGAGATGCCCACGCAAGGAGGACTACTCCCGTAGCTACCCTAACGAAGAACTTACGACGGAATCGTTTTTGCGGACCGGGAGTTGATTCTTTGGGAGTTTTCCTTGGCTTGTTCATTTAAAGGACAGCCGTACTATAAACCTCTTATGGCCAAGGGTTCCAAGAATTTTCACTTCTCCGCGGAGGCCTGCATCTTTTTCACTGTTTTGGGGGCGCTTTTCGCGGGCTGGGTTGGCCTCGGCCCATCCAACCAAGAGCTCTTAGCCAACTACGCAAAGTCGAAGGATGTTTGGGATCTCATCGTTACCAATAAAGGTTTCGCCTGGTGGAGTCCCAACTATCTGGGAGGAGCGCCAACTGCTCCCTTGGCAGGTACGGCTTTGGCAATGTTTTGGCTCGTCCTGGGCGGTCTCTTTACTGATCCGATTATAGGAGGGAAGGTTCTGGGTTTTACTGCCCTCGGACTTTCCGGCCTCTTGATGGCGGCTTTTGTCCGCCGATTGACTGGCGACAAGAGGGCGGGGTGGATCGCAGCTTTTCTTTATGCTCTAGGACCTCAAGCCGCCCTTCGACTCGCAGGGAACGAACATATGCCAGTCATTTTCTGTATGCCCTATCCGCCATTGATTGGGTGGGCGCTACTTGAAATTGCCACCCGCGGATCTGGCAGGGGGATGATTATCTTAGCCATGGCCGTCGCTGCGATGAGCCTCACTTTTAATAAAATCACCGCCGTTTTTGCCCCCATAGCTTTCGGCCTAGCTGTCTGGCTTCACTTTCGTTTCCAAAATAAGTCGATGCCCCTCATCAAAGGATGTCTTGGGGCAGCAGCCGTCTGGGTGGTTTTAGGACTACTCCCCCAGCTTCCAGGGCTCCGCGAGGCCGGGCGCATGACTCTCTTTTCCACCGATCCTCTGCTCGGTTGGCAGTCCAGCTTTTCCATTAAAGCTCCGCTTTCTTGGTTCGACCGCGGAGGCCTTCTTCTGTCTGGAATGCCTGGGAACTTTACGGTGGATGAAGGTGGGTTTTATCTCGGGCTGGTTGTTATTATTGCCGCAGCTGTCGCCCTGGAGATTCGTAGGCGAGGGACAGAGTCTCCATTGGATAGTCCCTTAAGAATCTTTCTAGGACTTTTCCTTTTCGTGCACTGGTTCAGTCTCGGTCCGCGCAGTGGTTTGGGTGGCGTGAGCGAGTTTCTGAAATCTGCTCAAGGGATTCAGGACTGGGTTCTGCCGTTTTTCTGGATCAGTGCTCTTGGACCAATTATCATCCTCGCTCAGATTTGGCCTGCTGGGCGCTGGAAGTGGCCCACATTTGCCCTAGCCCTTGGTATTTATTTACTGGCACCTGGATTTCGACTTTTCGAACTTATCCCGCTTGCTGGAACCGTGCGTGCTCCTTGGTCATTTTGGCAGGTGGGAGGTTCTTTCTGCGTGGCAGCCATCGGAGGGCTAGCCGTGACGCGGTTTTGCCCAGGTAAAAACCGTACTTGGCTTCCCGCGATAGCTCTCATCGTAGCGGCTCTCGATTTCACTCCTTACTACGCAAAATTTTTCAAGCCAGGATTGGAGCAGGGCACCTACGAAAACTTTGTTCAAGCAGCTGATTTTCTTCGGGCCCAAGATAAGCCTGGATCTATTCTACCTTTGTCCGGGAGATATTTTTATATGCGCCTGCCTGAGTTGAGTAGTCGCCCCATTTCCACCGAAGCTTTTCAAGCTTACTTCATGTCGAAGGGGATGAGGGCTGTTCAGGACGCAGGGGGGTCGAACGCAGAGATGATGAAGGTTGCGCTAAGCTTGCAAGGGGTACGCTACATTTTCATTGATCGCGAGGATGTGGATACGCCAGAGCAGTTGCAGATTGCCTTTAAACAGCAGTACCCAGTTGTTTTCGAAAATCAGTTCTACACGATTCTTGAGAATCCTAATTCACTTGCTCCCGGCTTCTTCGCGCGGAATTACGTCACAATTCCACCAGCAAAATACGAGTTTGCTTCGGCAGATCTAGGTCTTCTCCGCTTGTATTTTCTGCCGGTGGAGGTCTCTGGAGTGGAGATGAACGACCCCGCTTTAGCGGGTTTGATGAATCCCCAAAATGGTGAGGTTGAGTTGACGAATGCCTTTCGGGATCGGGAGGGCCAGCCCTTTCGAATCCTTAATCGCGAGACCTATCAACATGAAGGCCCCAATCTTGTGAAAATATTTCCGCAAGGACAGTCGGGATGGATCATGCTAACGCAGGCTTGGCATCCCGATTGGATGGTTTTGGTGGATGGAGTGAAGAATGAGATTAATCGGGTGGCCGTAGCTTTTAGCGGGATTCGAATCGGGGAGGGAGTGCGTGAGGTGAGTTTTGTATTCCTTCCTCCCGTCTGGGTTTCGATCTCTTTGTCCTTAGGACTTCTTGGCTGGGTTATTGTCTTAGGCGGATGCGCTTATCTTCGCTTTGCCTCCGCTTCTCCACGCTGGAAGCAGTGGTGGGATGGAGAAGAGTTGGAGTTCATTGAAGCCACGACTCGCCGAGTTGAAAAGGGAGGTGGTTCGGGCCCGCAGAGGTTGAATCGAAGTGAAAAGCTGACAAAAGTTCTGGTTATTTTCCCTACCTTCAATGAGGTGGAGATGATTCAATCGGCCCTAGATCAAGTTCTCGATAAAGCGCCGAACGTGGAAGTGCTAGTAGTGGACGATGGATCTCCCGATGGCACTGCCGATAAAGTTCGCTTGTATCCAGTGTATGGAAAAAGGGTGCATCTTTTGGCGAGGTCGGGCAAAGCGGGTTTAGGTTCAGCCTATCGAGCGGGTTTCAAGTGGGCCCTAGAAAAGGGATACGATGCTGTGGTAGAGATGGACGCTGATCTCTCTCACGATCCAGCAGATGTCCCTAGGCTCTTGGCGGCTTTAGGTGAAGGGGCAGATATGGCAGTCGGGTCGCGTTACTTGAATGGAATACGGATTCTTAATTGGCCGCAAAGCCGTTTATGGATCAGCACCTTTGGGGGTTGGTATGCACGATGCTTCACTGGACTTCCGATGACCGATCCGACTAGTGGATTTAAGGCCATTCGCAGGAAAGTTCTCGAAAATCTCGATTGGGAAAAGTTCACTGCTCAAGGTTATGGATTTCAGGTGGAGCTACACTTTTTTACTTGGCAAAGTGGCTTTACGATTCAGGAGGTTCCGATTGTGTTTACGGAGCGGCGTCAGGGTAGTTCCAAGATGTCGCCTGAGATCGCCAGAGAGGCAGCGGTGAGAGTCCTGCAACTTGGCTTACTGAGGATTTTCCCATGAGCGAAATTAAGGTAAGCCCAGCCCGGTCCGATTGGCGTTGGCCTTTTGATAAAAAAGATCTCCTTCCTGCTGTCTTGTCTTGGGCGGTGGCGCAAGTCGGATACTTCTTAACGACCCAGCCGAATGTAGGCCTACTGGATTCAGGAGAATTTCTCACGGCCTCCGTTCACGTGGGAGTTCCTCATCCGACAGGCTATCCTCTTTGGACAATTGGCTCCCATCTTTTCACTCTTTTCCCAATCGGGAATGGTGCGTGGGAGGTAAATCTCTTTTCCGGTTTCTGTGCGGCGCTCGCAACAGGTTTAGTTGGAATAATTTTATGTAACTCAATGCGCTGGGCAGGTGTCAGGGATGTGCTTGCGCAAGTTCTTTCAGTGGGTTGGGCTGTGGCGTTGGCTTTCAGTGTTTCGATGTGGTCCCAGGCGGTCATTGCAGAAGTTTACGGGCTCCACGTTTTGGTGGTTATGTTTTATCTTCTTGTGCTTTACCGCTGGAATCGTGATCCCGCCTGGACGAATGGGCTCGCATGGTCCGCATTCTTTTTTGCTTTAGGAATGAGCAATCATCACTTAATGATCTCTTTGTCTCCTTTGCCGGTAATTATTTTGCTTCTGCGGCGACGAGATCTCTTGGCGGAGGGCTTACTTTACCTGTCTATGGCCGCGGCACTGGTCTACTGGGGTTTCGGAAGTATTTCTGGAGAGCAACCCACATGGCATGCTTCGATTCGGTTCGTTTACTGCGTAGGAACGGCTTTGGTCATTTGGTTGGTAGTGAAGCGGCGTTTAGTTCACTGGCGTACTGGGGTTCTTGTCTTGGTCGGGGTAGGGGTTGGTCTTTCTCCTTACGCCTATATGCCGCTTTCCTCGTCGACTAACCCGCCAATGAATTGGGGTTTCACTAGTACGAAAGAGGGATTTTTTTATTCCATTAATCGCAGCCAGTACTCTGGTAAATTATCGGACCAGCTTCTCAAAACCGTGGGGAAGGGGATGGGGGCCACACCGCTGGAGCTTCTCAATCCTCCTGTGCCTGCCCCAGGAACACCTGTCCCACCAAGTTTCATGGAGAATTTAGGGAAATTCTCCCAACTCTACTGGCGCAAAATTGTGCAGAATTTCACCCCATTGGCTATTTTGGCCTTGGTGGCCGCGGTGGCGTTTTTAGGTGGCCTGCCACCTCCGATCCGAGCATGGATCCAGGTCACCGCTTTAGGGTTTCTTTTGGCTGGTTTTCTTCAACCTGCATTTGATCAGGCGGGAGCGGACGAGGCCTCGTGGCTATTGCAGATGCCCTATTTGGGGTACTCGCACGCGTTTTTTGTCTTACTGGCTGGTCTTGGCTCTGGTTTGGCTTTGGAGAGAGGGATCAAGAGGCCGAGTTGGGCAGTAGGGGTGGCCTCGATTTTCGCGCTTGGATTGGGTGCGTTTAGTTTTCGGCAAAACCTTACCTTTTGTAGTCAGCGAGATCACTGGTTTGGTTGGATGTACGGGCGCGACATGCTTTCCGATTTGCCCAAAGATAGTTTCGTTTTTGGGGGAACAGATCCAGGGAGGTTTGTCCCTACTTACATGATCTTATCGGAAAGCTTCGAGCCTAAGAAGTTTAAGAGGGATAAGAGTTTTGATCGAAGAGATCTCTACATTATTACGCAAAATGCTTTGGCGGATGCCTTTTACAATCAGTATATTCGCAATCACTACTCGACGGAGCGTCCAAGTGCGAGAAGCTGGGTAGATAAGTGGTTGGGGCGTGACAAACATTTCCCAACTGCGCCCTTAGTTCTACCAAGGCAAGAGGACATCATGGAAATCTATCAGGCAGCTATCGAGCGACGGCAGAAAGACGCAACGGCGCCTGATCCGAATGCGGATCCTACCGTTTTAAATTCAATGGTGGGGGAGTGGATATGGAGCCGAAATAAAGATCAGCGGGCTTTCTTTGTCGAGGAGAGTTTTCCTATGGAATGGTCGTATCCCAATGCAGTGCCTCATGGTCTCTGTTACGAGATCAAGAAGGACCCTGTGGTAAAATTAACTCCTGAGATGGTGCAGGTGGATATGCAGTACTGGCGGGAGTACATCGATCATCTAGTGAAGACTCCTGGTTTTGAGGATGACATTGATGCTCAGCGTTCTTTTTCCAAGCTTCGGAATACAGGTGGCAATATTTATAAGTGGAGGAAGATGCCCGAAGCGGCGGAGCAGGCCTATCGTCAGGCTCTGGAGCTATGGCCTGGGAATACAGAGACGCTGAATAACTTCACCGATTTACTAATGTCTCAGGGTCGGGCGGCAGATTTGCGAGATTTATTGGCTAAGGCGGCAAAAGAGGATCCAAACAATGGAATGCTGACGCTGCTCCTATCTAATTGCGACCGTCGTATACAGTTGAGGAGCGAAATAGCGAAATTGGAAGATCAGCGTTCGACTAATTCGAAGGATGTCGCTTTGTATCAGCAGTTGCTTGCTAAGCTCTCGGAAGAGGGAAATTTACCAAAGGCGGATGCCTTAATTCGGGAGGGTACCACCCTCTTTCCGACTAATCTGGATGTGATGCGGGATGCGGTTAATTATTTCGCCATGCAAAACAGGGTACCGCAGGCATTGGAATATGGGCGGAAGTTAGAAAGGCTTGCTCCTGAAGATGCCGAGGTAAAAATGGGTTTAGCTAAGTTTTCCTTGGTTATGGGAAAGCGGGTGGAGTTTTATCAACTACTGAAAGATGCGATTCGACTTGGCGGTCTTCCGATGCGTGAAAAGGCGGCTAATGAACCTCTATTCCAGCAGATAATTTCCGAGCCTGATTTCCAATCCGCGCTTCGTCCTCCCAATCACAAATAGTGTGATTCAAATCTGGCTCTAAATCGCTCCAGAGCAGTAACTCAAGGGCTTGTTGTCTATTTCTTTGCGGCTGACGCAGGAGCTGGGGGTGTAGCCGATTCGTCGGGGATAGCGAGAAGGCCGGATTCGGACCAGGGGGAAGTGATCGCGGAAAGTTCTTTCCGTTTGGCGGCGACCTCCTCTGTCGAAACTGGTGAGGCTTTATTCCCCCACTCACTGCGGATGTATGTAAGGATAGCTGAGATCTGCTCATCTTTGAGCATAATGGGAGCGCCGTCGCCCCACGCAGGCATATTGTTATTGTAGAGCACGCCATTGACGTGAATGGGACCAGCAATTCCTTTGTGGAGGATTGAAATAAGGCGATTCTTAGATCCGACTACCCATTCAGAATTATCTAGGGGAGGATAAACTCCAGCTTGGCCATGGCCATTTGACTGATGGCACTGGGCGCAGTTCGCGGTGAAGAGCCGTTTTCCTATTGCCTTAGGATCGGGCGGAGCAACCGGTCCTGTGTTGACCGGACCCCAAGTGATTTGGCCTGGGTCATAAACATCTCCTCGAAATCCACCGCTATAGAAAAAAAGATATCCACCTGCCCAAAAGGAAAGAATGACACCAAAACCTAGAAGCCATCCAGGAATTGGTGCGTGACGCTCTGAGGGAAGTTGCGATTGAGGATTCGATTCTGGGGTTATCATTTGTAATTATTTTAGCGGGGCCTCGGGTAGGGCGTAGTTGAGGTTGAGGGACTGCAAATAAGCCACCAAAGCTTTTGCAGAGTAGCTTGGCACAGTTTGTTTCCAGTTGATCGGGGTCAAAGGCAAGGCGTCGTTTTCTGTTTTGGGTCCAGCAATGCGCTTCTCAAAGAGCCAGGGATGAGGGGGGCAGGTTGAGGCCGGCTTGCGTTGGCGTGGATCGTAAAGATGCATGGTCATTTCTGCAGGATCCTTAATTCGCTCTCCAATATTCGATAAATCGGGTCCGATCCTAGAAAATCCAACCAAGGCAGGTTCTCTGAAAAGATAATCTCGAGGTACAGAACGCCGTTGGCCCCATCCTCGAGTTAAATCGGAAGAGCCAATTGGTCCCCGAACGGAAAGACTATGACACTCGATACAGCCTTCTGAGGCAAAGACACGCGCGCCAGTTTGGGCAAGCCCGGAAGGCACGGGTGGCTCTGTATAATTGGTTTCCTCGTTCAAGACGGGCTCGAGACGCCCGACTTGGATATAGCCAATGGCGACCTGGCCGACCCACGCAAAAAGCAGAGCCAGGAATGCAAGAATAAGAGCACGAGTAGATTTCATAGGGTGCTAGGAGTGAGTCTCCTGCATTGCATCAGGATGGTTGGGAATAGAAGTCGGAAAGACTGCCCATGGAGCGGTTGTCGGAAAAAGCTTTAGAATGGTTGAAAAGAAAAGAGCAGAGAAGGCGATCTGCCCGACCAGCCAGAGACCTTGTCCCACTAGGGCTGTACACAAAAAAGGACGGAGGTAGCTACTGATAGTTGAGAGCGGGACTCCAGGGTCGCTCCAGGCCAAGCCTTGGAAAATACCAGCAAGGGCGTAAGACGAGGCAGTGATCGCTAGACCCAGTGTCGTACACCAAAAATGCCAGGTGAGAGCTGGATGGCTGGGCCATCCCACATTTCTCGAGGCAGGCAGAAGGGCGTAGATCGACCCGGTGAGTACGCAACCGAGAAATCCGAAGCAGAGAAGTGTTTGCGTGGCGCTCGATACCATGGTGAAGGCAGTGGTTTGTCGAACTCCAGGAAAAGATAGAAAGGCTAGCCAGGCATAGGCTGAGACATAAGCCCAAGCGCCTACGGATAGAAAGCGTAGTGCTACATTGCGCCGAATCTCATCCATTTTTCCCTCAAGCAGAGGCTTAATCAAAACACCGTTGCCTAAGGCAGCGACAAAAAACAGGAGAGTAGCAATAACCCCGGCACTTTGCATCCATGCGGGCACAGGCCCATCGCTGGCTAGGGAGTTGCTGAGCCAGCCGCCTAGAGTAAATGTGGCGAGCCATGCGAGAAGTCCTAATGGGAGACTGCTGACTGCTCGCCCAGTTAAGCTTGGTATTAATTGAAAGAGGAGGACAAGAGCCAAAGGTGTTAACCAGAGGTGGTTGAAAAACGAGTGCCAGACGAGCTGAGTAATGATTTGGACTGAGCCAGGGGCCACACTATGCCGAAGAATAATTTCCGCAGTTCCGAGGCCAAGAGGAAAAGCTAAAAGAGCTCCCAAGAGATAAAGACGAGGAAGGAGGGGTCCACTCTTCCATGCGCCCCCTAGTCCTCGGGTAATTCCTGTGCCAAGAATTAGAAAGGATACAAAGAAGACAGCTGTTACCGAGCGGGAGTAAGGAAGTGAGAGCAGACCCGTGCTGCCTTCCCATAGAATCTGGGTAAAGCCTATCAGTACAGCGAGATGCCAAAGAAGAGCTCCTCCAATGAGAAAGCGACCATAGCGAAAAGGAATCCCTGAAATTCGCGGGGCAAGAATTAAGAGAGCTCCAAGCAGACCCGATCCTATCCAGCCGTAGGTCAAGAGGAAGGTGGATGCGGGAACGAGTCGGCCGTAACTAAAAAATGAGATTGGCAGTAGCCGAGAGAGAAGTGGAATGAGGAGTTGAATGGTGGAGATGATCTGGAGTCCACCTGCAAGGAGGGACCAAAAAATAGAGCCCCCAAGAAGAACCAGAGAAGCGCTTGAAGCTTTGGAATAAGGAGCAGAGGAGGATGTCATGGTTTTTTCGTAGTTGGTGGGACAGAAAGGGTTGGTGCAGTGGATGCTTTAGGCAAAGAATTAGTTGAGAGCTGTGCGCTAGGACTTTTTGCTTGGGCATTGGTTGAGGATGTAGCGACGACGTTCGGGACCTCTGCGATGGGTAGTTCTGGGTAGAGGGGGGCACCCGCCGCAGAAATAGCGGAGGGCTGAATGGTGGTAATGGCGTAGGCAGGATGAGGAGGGTTCATGCGTAGAGTGGCGACGGAAAGTTGCATCGCCTTCTCAATAGGAATATGTGCGACCCCTTTGTCCTTTTCGATCCAGCCGAAGGTGGTGATTAGCTTTTGTTGTTCATCCTGTGCTTTTTTCAGTTTTTCGATCCTGACCTTTGCAGCTGATTCAGTGACGGTACTAGGGCTTACGCCAAAGGGACGGAGCATGAAAGTCAAACTGGCGAGCGCAAGAAAACCGATGGCTAGCCAAAGCCCAGGAAGATAGGGATGGCGCCGTTGACTCAAGGAGCTGGAGGATTCGCTCATAACCAGTTTGTTACCGCCAAGCTATCGCGAAGGCGGGGGTCGCGAGGTGGGAAGATCGAACCACGGGAAAGGAGCCATATAAAGGTGTGGGCGAGGATGCCCAGAACGCCAACCAGGGCGAGAAGGTCAAGAAGGTGGGGATGAAATCCGGTGGTGGCAGGCGTGAGGCCAGCATGGCGCGACTGTTGTAGCTGTAGGTTAGGCATAACAATCCAGTAGATGTCGACGCAGTGCATGCAGACAACCCAAACGGCGACAGAGCACAAACGCCAGGTGGTGCGTTTTGCGGGTTGGGTAAGGAGGAGCAAGAAAGGAATAAAAAAGTGGCCCACGACAAGAAAGACAGAGAACCAGAACCAGGTCCCAGTGTTGCGATAAACAAAGAACCAAGTTTCTTCAGGGATGTTGGCGTACCATTGGAGAAAATATTGGCTGAAAGAGATGTAGCCCCAAAAGGTAGTAAAAGCAAAAAGGAGCATGCCCATGATGTGATTGTGCTCCACGGTGAAGAGTCCTTTGAGGTGGCCAGTGCGGACCAATCCGTTGGTGGCGAGAATTAAAATCGCCATGGAGGACTGAGCGCAACCGGCAAAGAGGTATACGCCCCACATGGTTGAGTACCAGTGGTGGTCTAAGGCCATGAGCCAATCGAAGCCAGCAAAGGTCAGGCAGAGAACAAAGAGCGGGATAAACCCATAAGCGGTGTGGCGGAGACGGAGTGTGATTCGAGGATCACCGTCTTCATCTTGCCTCATGGACAGGCCTCGATAAAGCAGTCCAGCCAAGGAGAAAAACAGAAGATAGAACGCACAGCGGATATAGAAAAAGGGCTCATTGAGAAATGGGCGTTTCCAAGCGAGCAAGGGGTCGTGGGCGACGTCGGCGGTCATCCACTCCCAGAGTTCATGGGCGAAAAGAAAAGCTATTGGAATAAAGAGAAGGAGGAGAACGGGAAAACATGAGGCAATCGATTCTAAGATTCTCCGCATCAGGACTGACCAGTCCGCGTCGAGAGCGTGATGGAGGAGTGTCCAAAAAAGTGCTCCTGCACAAATTGTGAAACCAACCGAGAAGGCAAATAAATAAGAGAAGGCCAACTGGACGGGATTACTGGTGAGTCCCCAAATAAAAGCGGAGAGCAGTCCTATAATTCCCACGGTGGGAAAAAGAACAGGGAGGATGCCTAGTTTTTCGATCCTAAGTTTCTCGGCTACAGGCAAAGGAGAAGAGGAGGGATGGCTCATGGTTTTGCGGCAGTAGAGGTGGTGGACTCCGGCGGGAGGAGGTTGCTTGGGGCATTTTGGGAAAGTTGGAGTGCGCGGATATAGGCGATAATGGCCCAGCGATCTTTGACCTCAATATGGTGATAGGGTCCCATTTGACCTTTTCCGTGAGTGATGGTGTTAAATATTTCGCCATCGGCCATGGTGCGATATTTGTCTGCGTGATAGCTAGCAGCACCAACGAGTCCGTACTGGGAGGTGATGCCGTTACCTGCGCCAGAGGCGCCGTGGCAAACTTGGCAGTTAATCTGGTACCGTTCCTTGCCGCGGGCCAAAAGTTTCTCGTCGACGGTTACAGGAATCCCTGTTCCCCACATTGATCCCATCTTGCCAGTGATAAGATAGGGTTGATCGGTCTGGATATGGAAAGGAATGCTGCCGTAAGGAGGGACACGATCGACGCGTCCCTCGGGGAGAAAGGGAGAGGGGGTCTGAGACTTGTATTTCGGTTGGCGATCCATATCGGGAAAGATTTCGATAGGAGTATTCTTGGTAAAGTCGCCTCTAAATCCTGCGATGGCCACGATGGCAAGGGCAAGCGAGCCGAAAATCGCGAGGAAGATGCGGATAAAACCCTTCATGAGACAACCTCGGAGTTAGGACGAGCTGGATGTGGAGTAGTTTCGGGATCTTGAAAAATCTCTGAGATATGAGTTCCGCCGATTTCCTGAAGAACTTTTCTGGAGGCTTCCTCGGAGAATTGAGGATCGGCTGCTTCGAGAACGATAAAGAATCCGTCGTCGGTCACGCGCTGGAATCGATCCCAGTTAAAAACGGGATGATGAAAGCGTGGTAAGAGGGTGAGGAGAAGAAGACCAAGCACAGTGCCAAAAGCTGTCAGAAGGATGGTCAGCTCAAAGAAGATTGGTAAGGAAGGCTCAAGTGCAAAATAGGGTTTACCTTGAGTGATGAGGGGATAGTTGAGGGCAGATGTGTAGTAGATGAGGGCGAAGGCTGTCCCAAGCCCGATGAAGCCACCGATTAAGGAAAAGAGGGATACACGAGAGCGTTTGAAGCCCATGGCGTGATCCATGCCGTGAACCGGGAAAGGCGAGTAGACATCCCAGCGGCGGAATCCGAGGGCCTGAACTTTCTTAGCGGCGTGCAGAAGGGATGCGGCGGTGGGAAACTCCGCCCCTAGGCCGTGGAGTGATTTCTCGGAGTGGTTCATGCATGCACCTTGGTGGAGGAAGGATGGGAAATGGCGGAGTTCTGTTCGGAATGGGAGTCTGGAGTGTGAGGATCAGCCTCTGGGGTGATATTTTTCACTTCAAACATATTGATCATGGGAAGAAATCGTACGAAGAGCAGAAAGAGGAAAACGAAAAGTCCGATGGTGCCAATGAAAAGGGTGATATCTACCCAGGTGGGCGAAAAGTAACCCCAAGAGGATGGGAGAAAGTCCCGATGAATTGAGGTGACGATGATGACGAAGCGCTCGTACCACATTCCGGTGTTGGGGAACATAACGATGGCGAGGACGACCCATGGATTTTGTCTGCAGTACTTAAACCAAAAGAGTTGGGGGGCGGCGACGTTGCAAGTGATCATTGCCCAGTACGCCCACCAGTACGGACCGAAAGCGCGATTGGTAAAGGCATAGATTTCGAACGGGTTACCGCTGTACCAAGCGATGAAGAATTCCATGGCGTAGGCGTACCCCACAAGGGAGCCGGTCAGCAAAATGATCTTACACATATTATCGATGTGCTTATCGGTGACGAGATCATGGAGGCCATAGATTTCGCGAAAGGGAATCAAGAGGGTGAGCACCATGGCGAATCCTCCGAAGATGGCTCCGGCGACGAAGTACGGGGGAAAGATTGTGGTATGCCAACCTGGGACAATGGAGGTGGCGAAATCAAAGGAAACAACGCTGTGCACGGATAGAACGAGTGGGGTAGAAATTCCCGCTAAAATGAGGTAAGCCTTTTCGTAGTGAGTCCAGTGGCGGTTCGATCCCCTCCAACCCATGGCGAGGAGTCCATAGGCCATTTGGCGGAAGCGGGTTTTTGCACGATCACGGAGCGAAGCAAGATCAGGAATGAGACCGAGGTACCAGAAGATTAGGGAGACAGTGAAGTAAGTCGAAACGGCAAAGACGTCCCAGAGAAGAGGACTACGAAAGTTTTGCCAGATAGCGTTGGCGTTAGGAACCGGTGCGAGGAACCAAGCCATCCATACTCGACCGACGTGGAAGGCAGGAAAGATACCTGCGCAGATCACCGCGAAAATGGTCATGGCTTCGGCAGAGCGGTTGATGGATGTGCGCCAATTTTGGCGGGTCAGGAAAAGAATTGCCGAGATCAGAGTACCGGCGTGCCCGATTCCGATCCAGAAAACGAAGTTGGTAATATCCCAAGCCCAACAAACAGGAACGTTTAAACCCCAAACTCCCACCCCTGTAGAGACGAGATAGGTGAGCATGAGTGGGGTAAGAGAAGCTACTGCTCCAAAAAAGATGGTGAGTATCCACCACCACATTGGGGCAGGTTTTTCGACGATACGGCAGACGTGCTCGGTGATCCAAGAGAGCGGGCGACGGTTTGCGACGAGGGGCCGCCGCTCGAGGTAGTCCGAGGCATGGGCGAAAGCGGCTTGGGCGGAAGAGTTATCGGCTCTCATGGATGGCCAGCTTTCGCCCCTGATTGGCCACTAGGTTCTGCAGGGTGGCTATTTTTCTGCTCATGGGATTGGGTGTGCCCATGAGAGGGGATGTAGTGCATTTTCGCACCGGGCATGGCGGGATTGGGGTTACGAATGCGCCCGAGATAGGTCAAACGGGGGCCGACATTAAGATAGTCGAGAAGAGAGTAGTTTTGCGGAAGTGAGCGAAGTTTTCCGACCTCATCTTTTTCATTTTTCAGATCCCCGAAAACAATGGCGTCGGCAGGGCAGGCCTGCTGACAGGCGGTCTGGAGAGTTCCGCTTGGAATCCCGAGATCGGCAGAATCACGAGCACGAACGCGTGCGCCAATTTTTGCTTCTTCGATCCGTTGGACGCAGAAGGTGCACTTTTCCATAACCCCGCGCATACGTACAGTGACGTTGGGGTTTTTCTGGAGCTTAATGGTTTCTTCGGTTCCCTTGGGCGCTAAAGGTCCTAGGTAAAGTTTATCCAAAGACCGTTGGTTGTAGTCGAAAAAGTTAAATCGGCGGACCTTGTAAGGGCAGTTGTTGGCGCAGTAGCGCGTGCCGATACAGCGATTATAGGCCATGACATTAAGGCCTTCATCGTTATGGACGGTGGCGTTAACGGGGCAGACTGTTTCGCATGGGGCGTTTTCGCACTGCATACAGGCGACGGGTTGCGAGACAGATTCAGGTTCATCGGGTTCGCCCGTGTAGTAGCGATCCACGCGAATCCAGTGCATTTCACGACCTTTGATCACCTGGTCTTTTCCGACGATGGGAATATTGTTTTCGGCTGTGCAGGCGGTGACACAGGCGTTACAACCCGTGCAGGTGGCTAAATCGATGACCATGGCCCACTGGTGGTCACCGGTGAGTTTTGGATTCTTATAAAAGCTCTGGTTAGGCGGAATGTGGCCATCCATGCCAACTTTTTTCACCCAGTCAGGTTTCGCTTGGTATTCAGCGAGGGAGGCTTCGCGAACGAGGTCGCGGCCTTCCATGACTTGGTGTTCTTGGGTGATGGCAAGTTCGCGGGTGCGGCCGGTGGGCTTAAGTTGCAGACCTTGGGCGAGGTAATCAGTGCCCGAGGTGCGAAGGTGATAGGCGTTGAAACCTGAACCTTTGGCTACTGGGCCAAGATTTTCTTGGCCGTAGCCGACGGGGAGGCTGACCGCAAAATTGACGTGGCCAGGTGCGATTAGGATCGGAGCTTCTAAAGAACGACCTGCGAGGGTGGCTTGGACAACATCCGCGATGAGGGTTCCTTTACTGAGTTCATTTTTTAAGCCCAGAGAATCGGCGGTTTCTTTTGAAATCAAAATAGCATTATCCCAAGTGAGCTTGGTCATGGGATCGGGCCACTCTTGCATCCACCCGTTATTGGCGTAGCGACCGTCGTCGAGTGCGCCGGAGTGAGTGAAGACCGCTTCGAGGGAATGGATATCGTCGGCAGGGGCGACCTCAATAGAAGAAAGAAGAGTGGCGATTGCGCTTGGGTTGGCAGTGCGAGGGGAAGTGATTGTAATGGATGGAATAAATCCTTCGCGAACAAAGTCCTGCCAAGCTTGTTCCAGTTTTTCGCCCGTAAGGTTGGTGCGAGTGGCGAACGTCTCGCGGATTATAGACGGTCCGACCGGTTTTGATTTGGCGGTGAGTGACGTTAGGAATTCCAACTGGCTCTGACCGGCCCATAGGGGTTGGATTGTCGGCTGAATCGAAAGATAGGAACCGTCGGTGGCCAGAGTGTCGCCCCATGATTCGAGGTAGTGGGTTCCAGGAATGAACCAATTGGCGCGGGCTGAGGTTGCGTTGAAGAGAGGGGAGAGATGAATCGTGTTGGGAACGGAGGATTGAAGTGAGGCCCAGTCTAAATCTGTGGGGGCGTTGTAAACGGGATCTCCCCCTAGCAAGACGAGTGTACGAATGGTGCCGCTTCTGACTTTATCCGCCAAAGAGGCGAGGTTGGTGGACGGGGCACTGAGTTGGGGTTGAACAAGAAGAGTTGTGCCGATGGCTCCGAGAGCGGAGTTAAGGGCAAGACCGAGCGCTTGAATGGCGACGGGTTGGCGACGTCCGACGAGGATAAGTGAATTTTGCCCGTGGGCCACGAGATCGGCGGCGCACTCCCGGATCCAAGCGGGGTCGATACCTTTCGGAAGAGAGAGATCGGGCGCTTGCTGTAAAAGAGTGTTAAGATCGGGAGTTGAGCGGAGGCTACGAATTTGGCGAGCCAGCTCTAGGAGAAAGGCGCCTGTAGCGCTGGCACGGAGGCGCAGTCGATGGTCGGCCATCGTGCCGGTGAGGGAGAATCTGGGTTCGGCCACATAGAGACGATTCATCTTATCATCAGGTTTCCGTGTTCGTCGGCCACTGGCGAAGCCGCGAGTATCGGGAATATCTCCCTCGTCGGATCCTAAGAAGTCGCAATCGAGGGAGAGGATAGTGGAAGCAACGGCAAGCTGAGGGCGGAAATCGGTGTTTGGCCCAAAGGCCAGGGAGGAAGCAGCGAGGTCCCGCCCTGAGGTGAGGGGGTCATAGACGGCCCACGTGGCTTGGGGAAATTGGCGAAGAAGTTCATTACGCAGGCGCTCGCGACTTGGAGATAAGGTTTCTTCTGCAAGAAACGCAAGAGAGGCGCCAGAGGTGCTACTGGCTTCATCGCGGATCCGGGTTACTTCTGCGGCCAAATCTTCTGGTGTAGCTTTTTTATTGGCGCGAGTGAGAAAGCGTCGTCGTGCTGGATCATAAAGATCGAGAATGGATGCTTGAGCGTGATTATCGGTAGCTCCTTGGCTTATGGGATGGAGAGGATTGCCTTCCATTTTGACGGGGCGTCCATCGAAAGTAGTGGCGAGAAGAGGAATCGACCCACGGCGCCGCGGTTGGGCCGTGGCAAAAGACATCTTCTTGCCAGAAACTACCCACTCGGGAGTCTGGGTGAAGGGAACAAGGTGGGCTTCGGGGCGACGGCAACCAGAAAGACTGAGACCCGCCAGAGCCAAGGAGGCCCCCATTAGCCGTAAAAAGGTTCGACGAGAAAGAGGATCGTTTTCCCACTCAGCTGCGCCTTTCGGAAATTCGCGATGAAGCCACTCTTCGAAATCAGGGGTGCGGGCATACTCCCCAAGGCTACGCCAGTAGGTACGGCCGGTGGTGGGTGCAGAGGGATGTTGGAGGATGCGTTTCATGGGAAAACTAGCGATGGCACCCGCTACAGCTAACGGGCGGCTTCACATTCCACTCTTTGACAAATTTTTCACCGAGCTCACGTTGGGTGGTAGTTGCGGGAGGTATCCAATCAAGATTCGTCACCTGATCGATTGGGCGTAGATGATTTTCGGGGGCCCGATGGCACTCTAAGCACCATCCCATGCTGTGGGGTTTAGCATGGTAGACGACCTCCATGTGGTTGACCTTGCCGTGGCACTCCACACAGCTGACGCCGCGATTCACGTGAACGGCGTGGTTGAAGTAGACGTAGTCGGGGGCTTTGTGGATACGA
>Ga0209597_1001186_pt1 | contig 17050 bp, 13 predicted proteins | sample M_140625_MF_Meta_FD_187316 | JGI IMG/M metagenome (GOLD analysis project Ga0209597, IMG submission 187316) | Freshwater microbial communities from Lake Montjoie, Canada to study carbon cycling - M_140625_MF_MetaG (SPAdes) (version 2) | ecosystem: Environmental > Aquatic > Freshwater > Lake... | reverse complement strand
TATCTCCTGGAATTCCAACACAACGCTTAATATAATTTTCACGCTTATCTACCGGTCTAAAAACCAAACCACCGTGTTTTTCAGGAAGTGTACCAGTCATATCGGGGTCACCAGGAAATTCTCCACGCGCTAATTTTTGGCGTGCTAGTTGCTTCCATTTTGAATGCGATTCAATATAATACTTTAGTAACTCACTATTTGCGATACTATCAGCACGCTGTTCAGTTTCTCCCCTTTTCTTAAGCTCAGTAAGTAAATTTTGGAATTTATTACCTATTTCGGGAGAGTTTCTGAATTGATAAAAAGCTTCATTGTTGATTATTCCATGATAATCATGCCCCATCAAACCATCTGGCATTCTTGGGTCAAAAACCGCAGTATCTCCTGACGGATAATTGAATACTACAACATCATTTCGATTTACTTTTCCAAAACCTGGTAAGCGAGTATATGATCCTTTTTCTAATGTAGTGTAGGATTTTATATTAATCCAAGGAATAGTATTATGAACCAAGGGGTAGGAGAGAGGAGTTACAGGTACTTTTGAGCCATAAGCTAATTTATTTACAAAGAGAAAATCGCCGACTAAAAGTGTTTTTTCCATAGATCCAGTTGGAATTTGGAAAGGTTCAAAGACATAAGTTCTAATAATACTTGCAGCAACAAGTGCAAATAAAATTGAATCGCCCCATTCCTTTATTCTTGATTTTACGCCCGGTTTTTCTCGTGAAAACATTCCAAAAGCAAGTGCAATAAGATGCCCAAGAACAGGTACAGAAAGAAATAATACGATGTGATCGCCCCATTTACGCATTTCAATTTCCCGGGAATTAGACCAATTAGTTTCATTTAGAAATGGAAGATCAGAATTAGCGATTTTAGCAAAAATAAGGTAAGGGAAGAAAATCCCTTGTAGCGTATCTGTAAAGGAAAAGAATCCAAATCTTCTTATATAACTTACATTAATCGAAGCAAGCATGACTAAATGAACTCCGGGGAATAATAACAACAAGGACCAAAAAGGTTTATCAATCGTGATTTTAAAAGCTACATAATAATTATAACCAGGAATTAAGGCTTCCCAACTTTTTCGTCCAGCTTTTGTGAAACTTTTTGGCCATAGTGCAATGTAAGGATGCAAAAGAATCAATAAATAAAAATAAATAAAACTCATGATTTAAAATTTTAAAATGTCAGACATGGTATAAACCCCTTGTTTTTTATGAATAAATTCTGCCGCTATTACTGCACCTAGTGCAAAACCTTTGCGATTGTGAGCTTGGTGTTCAATCGTTAATGTGTCAATTTCAGATGTATAGGAAATTAAGTGCGTACCGGGAACGTTTTCCTCTCGGATAGCGCTTATTGGTAAATCACTTTTCTCCATATTTTCAGATTGCCCTGTTAATTTCCAAGATGAATAAGTTGGATGATTAGAAATCAAATCTTTTGCCAAGGTTACTGCAGTTCCGCTTGGCGCATCAATTTTGTGTGTGTGATGTATTTCTGTTATAGAAGCTACATAGTCTGTTTTATCATTCATTAATCTCGCTAATTGCTTGTTCATTTCAAAAAATAAATTTACACCAATCGAAAAATTACTTGAATAAATTAAACTTGCCTCACGTTTCTCAATATGATTTATAATTTCTTGCAAGTGTTCTTCCCAAGCTGTCGTTCCAACAACAATTGGAATTTGACCATCCGCGCATAATTTGATATGCTTAAGAGCTAAATCAGGTTGTGAAAATTCTATTGCAACATCTGTCGTTCTCAATTGACTGCTTTCCAATGGATTTTGACTATTAAACTTTACAACAACACTGTGACCTCTAGAAATAGCAATTTCTTCTATTGCTTTCCCCATTTTCCCATAACCAATTAGTGCGATATTCATTGTAACAAAAATACGATTTTAAATCAATGAAAAGTGAGGTTTAAACGAATTCCAGGAGAATTAAACGACATTAATGTAGCATCAAATTTTAAAGTAAGATCAGGACTAACATCAAATTTCAAAAAATGTGCTTCAACTCCTGCGTCTATTATTTGGATAAAATAAACAGCTGCAAGTCCAAGAATACTTAAATCTCGATTATTTAGATAGGAATTATAAAGTGCTAATACAGAATAATCATCGTATTGAATCCATTCTTGGTTCAGTGCACCTCCATTTTGTCTGTTTGAATATTCTGTTTTTAAACTAGTCGCAGTAATTTGATTTACAGCAAAACGATACCCGATAAATCCCAAGCCTGTGTAAATAAGAGGAACTTTCCAAAAAGCATTTTTAAATTTCTTATCGCTTTTAAAAGAAGTATAAATTTGTCCTCCACCTGGAACAATTGCAGAATAGAGCATTGCTTTTTTATACGGATGGACAATGGAATCTTTTTCCTTGATTGCTTGACTAAAGACAAATGGAAGTAAAAAAAAACTAAAAAAAACTAGCAATAATCTCATTAATCTTTGAAAAGTTCAATTAATCTTTGTAAGTCTGCTTCAGAATTAAATTGAATAATAATTTTCCCCTTACCTAACTCTGATTTTTGTATTGTAATTTTAGAACCTAAGCGATCTGCAAGAAAAGACTCATGAGTTGTATCAGCTTTGCTTAAAAAATTAGTTTTTGTTGCTTCTTTCTTTTTATTAGGTAACTTTATTAAGTTCTCAACATCTCTTACTGATAATTTTTCAGTAATAATTTGGTGAAAGGCAGTCATTTGTTCCTCTAAATCACCTATAGAAACTAGCGCTCTAGCGTGCCCCATAGAAACTAAATTATCTCTAACCGCAGATTGTATTTCAATAGGAAGTTTGAGTAAGCGAATGTGATTTGCAATATTTGAGCGAGACTTTGCAATTTTTTCACTTAGTTGTTCTTGTGTAAAATTACATTCTTCTAGAAGTCTTTCGTAGGAAACAGCAATTTCAATAGCATTTAAGTTTTCCCTTTGAATGTTTTCTACTAATGCCATTTCTAACATCTCTTGATCATTTGCGATTCGAATGTAACAAGGGACTTCACGAATACCGATAAGTTGAGAAGCTCGAAAACGGCGTTCTCCAGAAATTAATTGGTATTTATCTCTTCCAAGTTTACGAACAGTTAGCGGCTGAATTATTCCGTATGTTTCAATTGATTTACATAACTCATTTAATGCTTCTTTCTCAAAATGTGTTCTTGGATTGAAAGGATTGGCCTCAATAAATTCAATAGACACCATTGCTACTGAGCTAGTTGTAACATTTGATATTGAGGTGATATCAGTATTAGAGTTTTCTAATAAAGCGCCTAGTCCTCTTCCAAGAGCAGGTTGTTTTGTTGGTTTAGAGCTCATTGTTTATGTCAATAATTTTATCGTCGTTTCCAATTTTTGTCAAATTGTTTTTTTGCAAAATTTCTCTTGCGAAATTAAGGTAATTTATTGCTCCTTTGGATGCTGCATCATGCATTATCACTGAAGTCCCATGACTTGATGCCTCACTAAGAGTTGTATTTCTGTGAATTACAGTATCAAAGACAAGTTCTTGAAAATGTGTTTTTACCTCTTCTACAACTTGGTTTGCCAGGCGTAAGCGTGTATCATACATCGTTAATAGCATCCCTTCAATTTCCAAATCAGGATTTAAACGACCTTGAACAATTTTTATGGTGTTAAGCAATTTACTTAAGCCTTCTAATGCAAAATACTCACACTGAACAGGAATCATAATTGAGTCTGCAGCTACTAGAGCATTTACTGTAATTAAACCAAGAGAGGGTGAACAATCGATTAGTATGAAATCGTAGTCATCTTTTATTGTTGATAAAGCTTGCCGAAGTAAATATTCTCTATTTGGTAAATTTATCATTTCTAATTCTGCACCTACAAGATCAATGTGTGATGGTAAAATATCTAAATTCGGACTCTCTGTTTTAATAATTAATTCATTGATTGCTACATTATTTACCAAGCAATCATAAATGTTTCTGGTTGTTTTAGGGTCAAAACCCATTCCAGAAGTAGTGTTTGCTTGGGGATCTGAATCTACAATGAGTGTTTTATATTCTAATACGCCAAGGCAAGCACCTAAATTAATTGTAGTAGTAGTTTTCCCAACGCCACCTTTTTGATTCGCTATTGCGATGATTTTACCCATGAACTTATTTTGAAGTATAAAGTTAAGTTTTGTTGAGCATGTAAATAGTAAAAATATGAGGAACTTATTAACGGATTTGAAGATGAACTTGTTTATATCTTGAATCTCAAAAAACTCTTTTGGTAACAAATAAAGAAAGACTACTTTGTTTTTTTTGTAAATTTGATAAAGTAGAATTATGAAGTTTAATTTATTTTTATTTTTATTTGCCCCATTTTTCTTATTTGCCCAGCAAAGTGTTGGAATATATTCAATCTATTTTCCTATATCTAAAAATTTATTGCAACCAACAAGTGTTCAATCCTCACAAAGCCCAGTAGGCGGCATAGGTGTAATTAACATAGGGAACTTAGGCACTAACAGAAATTTAATTCCACAATTCGCACCTTTTCTACACGACTCAGTTAGAATAACACTTGAAAAGTTTGTTGGAGAAGTGTTAAGCTCAGAGGCAGTCTGTATCTATAAAATGAATCAAAAAAATGAAGTGATATCGTCTTCAGGTTTCCCTGGAAGTATTAGTGGTCTTCCTAGAAACTGCCTTAGAAATGCAATTAAATTTTATAATAAAGATTACTATGTTCGAGTTAAAGTGCGTTTTGGCGGATATTCTGTTACTTCTCCTTCTCTTTTTGGTTTTCAGAAAGGATATATTCAGCCTACAGTAAGTATTCGAATTCGGGCATACGACGTTGAACGAAAGAAAATCTATAATCGGAAAATTAGGTATACTAATTTCCCAAAATTAAAGAATGTTCAAGTTTCAGGTTTCGTATCAAACATAAAAGTTATTCAACAAGAAATTTTAAGCTCAGATATGATATTTTCAATGCTGAAAGAAACAATTTTCTCTTATAAAAAAAAAAATACCTTAATCAAGAATAATTTAAAATGAATAAACTCCATCTTAAAATTGGAACATTTTCAAATAATGAACTAGTTATTGACGATGCAGGGATTGATCCCCATCATTTGGAATTATTCTGTGATGAATATGGTAACGTTTTTATTACTGATCTTAAATCAACAAATGGCACTTTTGTTAATGATAAAGCGTTAGATGGCTTTAAATTATTAGTAGCTGGAGATAAGGTTCGCTTAGGAAAAACCTATTTTTTTGATTGGGAAAATCTTATTCTGAGTTCTAATTCTGTTGCAAAACAGGTTGATGTTGTTGCGTCAGTTGAAAGTGAAAAAACACAAACACAAACACAAACACAAACACAAACACAAACACAAACACAAACACTATCAGCAATACCAACAGAAACTCCAATAGTAAATTATAAGGAATCATCAAAAATTAACAAAGATTTATATATTATTTATGGGGTAATTATTGTCTTACTTATTTTGTTGTATATTATTTTATAATTCTAGGTTCAAATACATATGATCTTTAAAATTTAATTCTATCAAATTTTTATTCCTTTTTTATTAAATATTTCTAATCTCTTTTTAAACTTTGAGAAATTATTTGTAATATTGCACCCGCATTGGTTAGAATGCTTTTAAATATACAAGATGAATATAATTAGAGAAATTCAAAAAGACTTAATAGCAGTAAAAGATTTACCTGTGTTTGGCGCGGGAGATACAATTTCTGTTTCATATAAAATTATTGAAGGAGTAAAGGAGCGTATCCAACAATTTCAAGGAGTTGTTTTACAGCGAAGAGGAAATGGTGCAACTGAAACTTTTACAGTTCGTAAAATGTCTGGAAATATTGGTGTTGAGCGTATTTTTCCGATAACATCGCCATTTCTTGATTCAATTTCAATCATTAAGCGTGGTGCAGTTAGAAGAGCGCGTATTTTCTATTTTAGAGAACGCACTGGTAAGTCAGCTCGAATTCGTGAGAAAAAGAATTTTACAAAGGCTTAATAGCTAAACTTATTAATATTTAAAGGAAGCTTTGGCTTCCTTTTTTTTTGAATTATTTTTTGATCTCAAGAATTTCAAATTCAGTCCTACGATTTTTTGCGCGATTTTGATTATTTGAATTTGGAAAACTGGGTTTCTTTTCGCCATAACCAATGCTCTTTAATCTGCTTGCATTAATTCCTTTGTCTATTAAGTAATTTTTAACTGCATCAGCTCTATTTTGAGAAAGCAAAAGATTTTTATCGTCTTCTCCTATATCGTCAGTATGTCCATTTATTGCAATTGATATTTTTGTATTTTGAAGCAGATAATTTGAAAAACCTAGTAAAAGAGCAAGAGATTTTTTGTTTAATTCATAAGATTCAGATTCAAAAAAAATATCAGATAGATTGTAGGATTTTCCTTCAAGTAAAGTGTCCATTTTTAGATTTTCAGTTTGTATAATAGTATTTGAGTTGTTTTCCAATACCTCCTTCTCAATTACAAGACCATTGTAAGCAAAACCCTCTTTATTTACACTAATTGTAATATCTTCTTTCTCAGAAACTTCAATTACTGCAGTATATTTACCATCGTCTCCATTCACTTGAAATGTATTGCTTTTTCCAGATTCATTATAGTTAATCGTTATAGAGGCATTTTTAATCCCATTACCATTTTCATCAAGTAATTGCCCTTTCACTAAAACAATTTCTTGAGGGCGCGCTTCCTGATATAAGTCAAATCCATAAATATTCCAATCTCCTTCATTTGTACTAGAAAAATAGGCGGTTTTTCCATCTGTTGATATAAAAAGTCCTAATTCATCATTTTCTGAATTTATTGGAAATCCGATGTTTTTTGGTTCCGACCAATTATCTCCCTCTTTTCTTATATAAAAAATATCCAAGCCGCCAAGTCCTTTTCTTTCATTTGAGTTTGAAGAAACAAAATACAATGTTTTACCATCTTGGTGAAAAAATGGACTTTTATCCTTGCCAGCGGTATTGATTATATCAAAAGGTATAGCCCTGCTCCAGTTTCCATCTTCTTGTCTTTGTGAATAGAAAACATCATTATCTCTTGAGCCATTTCTTGTACTTGTAAAAAAAAGTTCTTTCCCGTCTGCTGATAACGAAGGCTGTGCTTCCCAGCCATCACTAGTATTAATATTAGGACCTAGATTCTCCAAGGTAGTCCATTGAAAATCATTTCCTCCTTTTCCTGTTCGTTTGAATTTTGTAGAATATAAATCACAGTTTAAATAGCTTTTATTATACACTTTTTCATTCCTACAAGCACAAATTATCATTTCCTTGTTATCGAGAGATAGTGTAGCGGAGCCATAATTTTTAAAGTAACCATCATTAAAAGGTTTATTTAGTGGGGTGCCATAATTGAATTCATTATTCTCTTTGTTGAATGTTGAAATTGTAAATTCTTCTTGTATATTTTTTCCTATATCACCTAAGTTTGTGCGATCTACTTTTCGAGTAAAAAATAACAATTCATTATCAGGTGAAATCATGGGGAAATACTCGTCTAAATTTGAACTTACATTTTGTATTTTTATAGGTGAGAAAGGCACTGGTTCGCTAATAAGTTTATCTTCAAATTCAATTTTATTTATGAAATTGTTTACCTCTTTTTTTTTCTTGTCAAAATCTTTAGGAATTAATGGAAAATCACTTTCATTAAATTCTATAAATTTTTTGAAGTAAGTGATTCCATTTTTATAATCACCGTCCTCAATTAATGATGAGCCAATTGTATAATAACACTCTGCGTGATACTTTGGACATTTATTTAACGTGAAGTTATAATAAAGAAGTGCTGTTTTTTTTAGCTCTTTGCTTTTTTGAAATGTTTGCTCGTTTGTTGATTTTATTTCACTTTCGCGCATTGTCAAGCGAGCATATGTAAAATAGGTCTCAGCATAATTAGGGTACTTAGAAATAAGCGCGCTTAATTTCTTGGTTTGATTTTCATAATTTTCTTGTGAAATTGCTTTAGTAAGTAATTTTTTGTATTTCAAATCACTACTTAAACAGGGGTCTTTTTGCCCTAAGCTAGGAAATGAAAAAGCTAGAAAAGCTAGAACTAAAAATTTTAACATTTGATTTCCAAATAAGACAACTACTTATAGTGAAAACGAGCTAAAAGGTTACATTTAAAAATTAGTTCAAGCTTTTTAAATTGCTGCAAAATACATCTATATCTTCAAAAGAAATATCTAAGTGAGTAACCATTCGTAACATTCCTGGTCCAAAAGCCATAATTAAGCAATTTTTATTTTTCAGTTTTTCAATGAATTCATCTCGCTTGTTATGATCTTTTAAGATGGCTACAACGATATTCGTTTCAACAGGAACAACGGATTCAACCCAAGCACATTGTTTTAGTTCTAGTTCTATAATTTTAGCCTTTTGATGATCTTCTTTTAGTCTTTCTATGTTATTTTTAAGTGCGAAAAGACCACCTGCAGCAATAATTCCAGCTTGTCGCATTCCTCCACCAAATACTTTACGAACCCTTCTTGCTTTGTGAATAAATTCCTTTGATCCAAGCAAAAGAGAACCAACTGGAGCACCTAAACCTTTTGATAAACAAATTGACATTGAATCAAAGTTAGCTGCATAATTTTTATAGTCGATTCTAGTTTCCACCAATGAATTAAATAAGCGGGCGCCGTCTAAGTGCAGTGGTAACTTATTTTTGAGACAAAAAGCTCTAATTTTAATAATTTCATTAAAATCATAGATTGAACCTCCACCGCGATTTGCAGTATCTTCAAGAGAAATTAATTGTGTTAGTGGATAATGTACATCCATTTTAGGATTAATCCATTTTTCAATTTCATTAAGTGTAAGTCTTCCTCTATTTCCATCTAATAAACGAACGGAAGCTCCTGAATTTTTGGCGATTCCACCTCCTTCATATTTATAAATATGACTTTCTTTATGACAAATAACTTCACTTCCAGGTTGAACATGAACATTAATAGCAATTTGATTTGTTTGCGTTCCTGAACTGCAAAACAAGCTATCTTCCATTCCAAATAATTTAGAGGAATAGTTTTGTAACTCATTAATTGTAGGGTCTTCATTAAAAACATCATCTCCCACAGGTGCTTTTATCATTACCTCAAGCATTTCTTCACTTGGTTTTGTTACAGTATCGCTTCTTAAGTCAATCATCTTGTTTATTTTTGTAAAAATACTATTTTCATGTTAGACTTACTGCCTTATTTGATACTTGCACTAGTAGCCATGCTTGCTTCTTTTGCAACTTTCTTTTCAGGTTTTGGTTTAGGTACACTTTTATTGCCTGTTTTTGCACTTTTTTTTGAAATAGAAATCGCCATTTTAGCTACTGCTCTAGTTCATTTTACAACAGGTATTTTTAAGTTCCTACTTACAATGAAATCAATCGATTTTTCAATTTTACTTCGTTTTGGAATAACTGCAGGAGTGGGTTCTTATATTGGTAGTTTGATAATAAATCATTTAGGTCAAGATGTAATTTTTTATGATTATACTGCTTTTAATCAAATATTTAAAGTAGAAGTATTTAACTTTATTATAGGAATTCTCATGATTATTTTTGCATTAATTGAGCTTATTCCTTCATTTAAATCGAAATCATTTGATAAAAAATGGTTGCCTTTAGGTGGCTTTATAAGTGGTTTCTTTGGCGGTCTTTCTGGTCATCAAGGGGCGCTTCGATCTGCTTTTTTATCTAAAACTGAGATTGAAAAACATGTTTTTATTGCAACTTCTGTTTCGATTGCTATGATAATAGATTTAGTTCGTGTTAGTAGCTATTTTCAACTATCAAATTTTGAAAATCTTCCATGGAAAATGATTTCATTTGGTGTACTTTTTGCCCTTACAGGAACTTTTTTTGGTAAGCGCTATTTTGATAAAAAGCAAAATATAAATATTCGATGGATTGTGTCTGTATTCTTGTTTATAATTGGTATGGCTATGATATTGGGTTTTGTATAAATATCATTTATTTTAATTCTATTGGTCGTTTTTAATTATTTCTGTTTTCACTCCAGATTCATCAAATGAAGTTTCCTCAATTACATTTCCTTTTTTATCAAAAATGGTAATATATTTAGGTTTTCCATCGGGATAATTTTGAATATGTTTTTCAATTGGAATATTATTCTTGTAAAATTCCTGAGTTAGAATTAAGCCCTTTTCGTCAAGTTCTTTAAATTCTCCATTCTTTAGCCCTTCAGACCAGTTTTCAAGTTTTGCTTTTAAACCTGAGTCAAAATAATAGTGCCAAGCACCATGTTTTTCCCCATTCTTGAAGGATAGTTCCGATTCTAATTTACCCTTATTACTGTAAGTCTTTTGACTGCCATTTTGCAAACCAGTTGTATATTCAGCAATACGATGAATTTTATTATTTGGGTAAAATTCTTTCTTTAGCCCATCTAATAGATTGTTTTTGTAGTTTGCATAAGCTATGGTATCATTTGATGGATTATTAAAAAACTGTATCTTAATACCATTTCTTATTCCGCTTTTAAAAAATTCTGTTTCCGCTTTATTATTCGTGCTATCAAAGTAAAAAGTAATTTCTCTATCAAGTTTCCCCCCTACATAGAACATCTCAGATTGTAAACAACCAGACTCATAGTATTCTTTTCCTAAACTATCTTGTTTCCCATTGACAATAGATATTTGTGATTTTAATTGACCATTTCGATAACATGTAACGCACTTTCCTGAGTAGAGCAATCTGTAATCTTTTTTTGCATAATAGGTATCTGTATCTTCGTCAAATGAGACTAGGTTATAGCAATTAGCAATTTTAGTATTATCGCAAATTCTTTTTTCTTGATAGCATGGTTTTGTTTGAGCCATACAAAACAATGCTAATGATAAAAAAATCAATGTAATTGAAGTTCTCATTTAGAAGTTTTTTTTAAATGATTTAATCTAACGTTTCATATATTGAATTGTTACTAATATATTCTAGAACAATTTCCTTCATTTTTTTTACAATTTTCTGATTGTCTTGAAGAGGAATTAGTGTGATTAGTTCTTCAATATAAATTATTTGTTCAGATGTAGTAAGTCTATTTTTCGCAATCAGAATTTTAGAATGATGCGTTGGAAGCGTGTTTTCTTCATTAGCTAGTAATTCTTCATGTAATTTTTCACCTGGTCTTAATCCTGTAATTTTGATATCAATATCGCGACCAAGTTCAAGTCCACTCAAAGCAATCATCTTTTTTGCAAGCTCAATTATCTTTACACTCTCTCCCATATCAAAAATAAATATTTCGCCCCCTTTGCCCATTACTCCTGCCTCCAAAACCAATTGACATGCTTCGGATATAGTCATGAAATAACGTGTTATTCGTTCATCTGTTATTGTAATTGGTCCACCTTTTTCTATTTGTTTTTGAAAAAGAGGGATTACAGACCCATTAGATCCAAGGACATTTCCGAATCTTGTAGTAATATAGTTTGTTTCAGATGCTTTGTTTATATTTTCTACATACATTTCAGCAATACGCTTTGATGCTCCCATTACATTTGTTGGATTAACAGCTTTGTCTGTTGAGATCATCACGAATTTTTCCACATTGAAGCTGTCAGAAAGATCTGCAATAATTTTTGTCCCTAGAATATTTGTTGCAACAGCCTCGCATGGATTCATTTCCATCATTGGAACATGTTTATATGCTGCAGCGTGAAATACAAGTTGAGGTTTAAAAGTTTTAAAAAGATTGAGCATGCGTATTTCGTTACATACATCTCCAATTACAAGCTCAAATTTCAGTTCAGGGAAATCATTCAGTAAAGTAAATTGTAAATCAAAAAGCGGTGATTCTGCCTGATCAAGTAAAATAAGTAATTTGGGATTAAATAAAGCAATTTGTTCAGCAATTCCAGAACCAATTGAGCCTGCAGCACCTGTTATTAAAATAATTTTTTGGTTTAATTCCTTTTCAACTTTATCTTTTTCTAAAAGAATTGAATTCCTTCCTAATAGTTCTTCAATTTTGATTTTAGTGAATTGTTTTGTGCTAAATTCACCATTTATCCAACTTCTAGGATCTGGTACTTTTTGAACTTGAATATTATTCTCTAGACATAAGTCAATTATTTTTTTTTGATTGGAAAGAATCGGATTTTGAATTGCAATTATAAGAGTTTTAATATTAAAAGTGTTGCAAAGCCTGGTAAATTCTGTTGAAGAGAACACATAAATTCCTCCAATTCTAGCTCCAGCTAATTTAGGATTATCATCAATGAAACCCACGATATTTTGATTGTTTTTTGGGTCGTTTTCAATAGTATTTTTTGTTATTATTGCCGAAACCCCTGCACCATAAACAAGTATATTTTGAGGATCTACTTTTATTTTAATTGTCTCTTTATATGCTATTTTGATTAAATAGCGACTTCCAAATAAAATGATTAAACTAACAATGAATTCTATGATTAAAATTGAGGTAGGAAAGATATATGCTCTATCAACATAATGAAATTTTAGCCTCCCAAGTATTATCAGTAATATACTACATACAGCTAGTGCTAAAAAAAGTCTTTTTAAATCTTGATTTGATGTATGCCTAATAAGCCCTTTATGAATTTTAAAAGCGTAGAAGACTAAAAACTTGAGAATAAAAAAGATAAGAATAAATTCTGATATTTTGTTCCACTCAGCTTTAAAAATATTTATGTCTGCATTAAGATCAAAGCGAATTAAGTAAGCAAATATAAGTGCAACAAAGGAAATACATAAATCGAAAATAATAATAAACCATCCGGGTGTTCTAGTTCCAAATTTTAAATTTTTAATCATTTTTAACAGATGTAACAAACAATTATTTTTTTTTTTCTAAAATTGTTTTTGTATCAAATTTAACAAAATCTTTTGAATTTATTAAACGAATCTAACTTGATATCCACAGATGTTAAAATTATTTATTTTTTCATATATTATTTGATGTTTATAGATTTCATAAATAAAGTTCTTACGAATGGATGATGAGGAAAAACATTTGAAGGATAAATTGTTCTAGCTTATAAAAAAGTTAAAAAGTTTGCTCAGGATTTACTCGCTTTAGTCAATATTTTCATCAATACGTTAAAAATTGCTATGAAAACTACTATTGAAATCTTAATCTTTTAGTAGTGCAGTTCGGACAAATTCAATATGAAGTTTTAGCGGGTTAATTAAATGCTTATTAATGGAAAAAATAAATAGTAAAAAAATCTTATTAATAAAATAAAAAAAACATAAAAATCACTTTTTTTACGAAACTTATTTAACATTATTTCGTTTTAATAATTGCAATGATTTTCGGCTTTAATGCAATGAAATTAGACCGTTCAAAAAAGTAGATAATATTTCAAGTGGTTTTGCTCCACGAAAAAAATAAAATGAGAACAAAATACATTGATTTAATTGACCAAACATTTGATTTCCCTCAAAATGAATTTAATTTAAGGGAAGATCGCCTTTTCTTTCATGGTATTGATCTTATGCGTTTAATCAACGAATATGGAACTCCTTTAAAATTTAATTATTTACCACAAATTTCAAATAATATTCAGCGTGCCAAGGGTTGGTTTCGCGAAGCTATCAATAACCTAGGTTATTCAGGAAATTACTATTATTCCTATTGCACAAAAAGCAGTCATTTTTCTTTCGTTTTAGATGAAGTGCTGAAAAATGATGTCCATATTGAAACATCCTCAGCTTTTGATATTGATATTGTAATGAACTTATATAATTCTGGAAAATTAGAGAAAGGAAAACATGTTATTTGTAATGGCTACAAACCCGAGGCATATCTTAAAAATATTGTTCAATTAATCGAAGAAGACAATCTAAAGATTATTCCTGTTGTTGATAATACTGACGAATTACAACGCTTAATCGACTCTACGACAAAGGAGTTAAACATCGGAATTAGAATTGCGGCAGAGGAAGAGCCAAAATTTGAATTTTATACCTCACGACTCGGAATTCGTTACCGTGAAATTGTGCCTTTTTATCAGAAAATCCTGAAGGAAAATCCCAGAGTGCGTGTAAAAATGCTGCATTTCTTTATTAATACGGGAATAAACGATACAGCATATTATTGGAATGAACTTACAAAATGCCTTCGAATTTACAGTGATCTCAAGAAAATGTGTCCCGAATTGGATTCATTGAACATTGGCGGTGGTTTCCCAATTAAAAAATCCTTGGCCTTTGATTTTGATTATGCCTACATGGTGCGCGAAATTCTTACGCAGGTAAAACGTGTTTGCACAGATAATGACATTCCTGAACCTGATATTTTTACAGAATTTGGTTCTTTTACAGTTGGAGAAAGTGGGGGTGCACTTTTTAGTATCTTGCATCAAAAGCAACAAAATGACCGTGAAAAATGGAATATGATTGATAGCTCATTCATGACAAATTTACCGGATACTTGGGCAATAAATCAACGCTTTATTATGCTGCCAATTAATCGTTGGAACGAGGATTATGAACGTGTTTTACTTGGTGGCTTGACCTGCGATAGTGATGATTACTATAATTCCGAACAGCATTCTAATGCGATCTACTTACCAAAGTTTAACAAGAATCATCAATTATTCATTGGTTTTTTTAATACCGGAGCTTATCAAGAAACGCTCGGAGGATTTGGAGGTCTAAAACATTGTTTAATTCCAGAGCCAAAGCACATCTTAATCAAACGAGATGAAACAGGGAAAATCCAAACTGAAGTTTTCAGTGAAGAACAAACAGCGGCAGATTACTTGCGAATTTTAGGTTATTGATTTGCTAAGTGCTTAGCTTCTTAAAACAGCACCCAAGTTTTTTTCAAAATCATCTTTGATTGTTGACATTACTTTATCAATTTCTTCATCCGTTAAGGTTTTTTCATCGTCTTGAAATGTAAAGGATAAAGCATACGATTTTTTCCCTTCCTCAATTTTATCTCCTTCGTAGACATCAAAAAGTCCAACCGATTTTAGTATATTTTTATTAGAAAGTTTGGCAATCTTTTCCAATTCTTTGAATTGTATATTTTTATTTAATAAAAGGGAAAAATCTCTTCTTACAGAAAATGTCTTGGGAAGTTCTTTGAACTGAGTTTTGACAGTTTGAAGGTTTTGAAGTACTAAATCCAAATCGATTACAGCACAAAAAACAGGGTTTTTAAGATCGAAATGGCTTAAAATTTCATCTTTGACAAAACCCAATTGACAAATTGATTTTTTAAATAAATCTAGTTCTTGCCCTTGACTAAATAGATCGTTTTGAAGTTCTTTTTCTTGTAAATGTGGAGTTAAACCAAGTCGATCAAACAAAGCTGACACAAGACCTTTTAAGGTAAAATAAGAAACCAGAGCTTTGTCGCTATTCCATCGCTCACTGTATTTTTCGCCCGTAATGCAGAGAATTAATTCTTGTTTCTCCTTGTACTCTACAGAAAATTTAAAGTAGGTCTTTCCAAATTCAAAGAATTTTAAGTTTGGATTTTGCCGATTCTGATTGCGTTGCATATTTTCAAGAACTCCAAACAGCAAAGTTTGACGCATAACATTTAAATCTTGACTCAAGGGATTCAGCATTGTAACGTTGTGTTCCGCTTTAAAGCTTTCACCTCCGAATTTTTCAATGTAGGCACTTTTAGTTAATGAATTATTCATTACTTCGTTAAAACCCTTTGAAACTAAAGTTTCAGAAATTGCTCCTTGAATTTTATCGGTTTTATTTTGTGCTTCATTACTCAGCGCTAAATTCCATTTTTCAGGAATTGGAATTTGATTAAAACCAAAAATCCGAAGAATTTCTTCCGTAACATCTGCTTCTCGTGTTACATCAATTCTGTATCCTGGAATACTTATTTCTAGTAGGTTTTCATTGTCCTTCAGAATTTTAAAATCTAAATCTTTTAAAATTTCCAAGTGACTTTTTTTGGGAATTTCGAAACCAATTAAACTGTTAATTCTACTTAAATCAATACTGATTTCCTTAGATTTATAAGCTCCAGAATTCCAAGAAAATTCATTCATTGCAATTTCTCCTCCAGCAATTTCTTGAATAATCCCAGCTGTTCTTCTCAAAGCATAAAGTGTTAATTCGGGATCAACACCTCTTTCAAAACGGAAACTTGCATCGGTATTTAAAGAATGTGCTCGGGCAGTTTTACGAACTGAAACAGCATCAAAAACGGCAGACTCTAAGAAAACACTTGTTGTTTCTCCACTTACACTCGAAAAAACACCACCTAAAACTCCTGCAATACATAAATTTTCTTTTCCATTGGAAATCATTAACTCTTCGCCAGATAATTTTCGTTCGATTCCATCTAAGGTTTTGAAATTCTGGTCTTTTGCTGCTTTTTTAACACTTATTTTTCCATTCAAAAACGCAGTGTCGAAAGCATGAATAGGTGTGCCTAATTCCCGCATCACAAAGTTTGTGGCGTCCACAACATTATTTATGGGGTTTAATCCAATAGCACGCAGTTTTTTCTGCAACCATTCTGGTGAAGGTGCAATTTTAATATTTGAAAGAGAAATTCCGCAGTAAGCACTACAAAGTGTTTTTTCTTCAATTTCAATTGCTATTTTATGACTTTCAGTAGAAGTTTTTAATTCTTTTACTTCAGGCCACTCAATTTTGAGTTTTTTCTGCTCGTGAAAGTTCAAATAAGCCATTAAATCTCGAGCAACACCAATATGTCCCATAGCATCAGCTCGATTGGGAGTAAGTCCAATTTCAAAAATATAATCATCTTCAAGATCAAAATATTTTGCTGCTTTTGTGCCGATTGCTACGTCATTTGGTAAAATCATTATTCCGGAGTGTGAATTTCCAAGTCCAAGTTCATCTTCCGCGCAAATCATTCCAAAGGAATCGACACCTCTTATTTTTGCCGCTTTAATTTTAAATGGTTCATCTGGATTGGGGTAGAGTGTGCAGCCAACAGTTGCCACAACGACTTTTTGTCCTTTTCCGACATTTGAAGCACCGCAAACTATTTGCAATTTCTCACTGCCAA
>Ga0209597_1001183_pt1 | contig 17060 bp, 16 predicted proteins | sample M_140625_MF_Meta_FD_187316 | JGI IMG/M metagenome (GOLD analysis project Ga0209597, IMG submission 187316) | Freshwater microbial communities from Lake Montjoie, Canada to study carbon cycling - M_140625_MF_MetaG (SPAdes) (version 2) | ecosystem: Environmental > Aquatic > Freshwater > Lake... | reverse complement strand
AAATTATCCAATCAAATCTATATTATTTGACAAATTGTAGTTGGTAAATCAAAAATTGGTAAATTAAAATCATATTATTCGATAAATTAAAAATTAGCCAATCAAATCTATATTATTTGACAAATTGTAGTTGATAAATCAAAAATTAGCCAATCAAATCCATATTATTCGACAATTTATATTATTCGGTAAATCATATTATTCAACAAATTGTAATTGGTAAATCAAAATCATATTATTTGGTAAATCAAAAATTAGCTAATCAAAATCATATTATTCGACAAATTGTAGTTGGTAAATCAAAAATTGGTAAATTAAAATCATATTATTCGATAAATTAAAAATTAGCCAATCAAATCTATATTATTTGACAAATTGTAGTTGGTAAATCAAAAATTATCCAATCAAAATCATATTATTCGACAAATCATATTAGTTGGTAAATAAAAACCATATTATTCAGCAAATCATATTAGCTGATAAATAAAAAAATGATTGACTACAACCACGTGAGGACTTTGGTTGATCATCAAAATCATGTTTTGTCGGAGCAACATGTTACACCTTCAGGGGGATATTGGAGTTCATTGCCTTTCAGGTTGAGCGGCTTCAGATGAGGGTTTGTACCTGAAAAAAGGTAGCACATCAATTTCACTCTGAGACAAGTTCTTAAGCTCACTACAAGGAATCAAGATTGGCTTGGAAACATGTGGAATATCCGCTGCCTAAGAAGTTGCATCCGAAGCAGAAGCCGAAGCCGAAGAAGCAGAAGCCGAAGCCAAAGAAGTTGCATCCGAAGCAGAAGCCGAAGCAAATTGACTCTGTATAATCTCCAATCTTTCGATCTTCTTACAAGTTGAATCAAGTTGACGTCGAGCTGTCTCACCACCCCACAAATCAGCTGGACATGTCTTACCAGGCAATGTGACCAATCCAGTTGTGCGAATATTGAGTCCAAGAATTTGCCTGATAGTTTCTGCATCTGATTGAACCTTCAGTTTGACACAATACCCATTGCCCACATATCTTGCGAATCCACATGGTCCGCCGCAAATTCCACAACAAGACTCCAAAAAATCTTGTCGGCATCGTTGAGCTTGTACTTGAGCAAAAATTGAGAACTCGCATGCCTTTCTCCAATACTTTGACTCAAACAGCTTCACCACTGTCTCAAAATGAGCATCGAGTATGGGACACAGCCGCTCAGCCATCTTCAGGTAAATGGTTTCATAGTTAAGTTTACCGAAACCAAACTTACTCGAGCAACAGTTGTTGCAGATAGCTCCAAACACATTGGACAAGATATCAGTTTGGCAAAACTGACACTTAATCTTATGAAACTCAACATGATCGGTGCTAGTGTAAATCCTCTCATCCACTCGTGGAAAGGATCCAGTTTCAACCAGTGATATGATGCAAGCCGAAAAACAGATATCTAGCTTAAGCAAACCCTTTTTTGCAAACTTGGAAAACTTGACTCCGAGCTCGTATCCACATGTCAGCATGTTTGGAGGCATAAAGTAGAGTGACTTTGATGCAATCAAACTTTCAAACTCGTCCTTGCTCATCTTGCGAGTTTCCGATACCAACTCAATCGATACCGTTTTATCAGCCTTTGTGGATACCAGAGCATACCAACGACCCGTCAAGGGTCCGCGATTGATAAGAATCTTTCGCACCAGCTCTATCAAAATATGAGCCGTGTAGGGACCAGTTATCCAGAGAGGCGAACTACCACTCAACTTTGCATCGTTAAACCAGTTTCCAAAAGTGGGGGAACCGGAATTACACACAAATGCTCCGTAGCGATACTCCAGCATCTTTAGCGTGTTCTGCAACTCCAAAGACAAGGTATCAAACACTTTCGGATCGTAGAGATTGACTCCACGGGGTACATTGTGTTCGTAAAACCAGTGTAGACGCACTTTGTTACCCCTGTTCGATGGCGGCAACAAACCCCTTGCAGCATTATACAATGTGATGTTTGCCGGTTGTAGAATGAGGTAGCTGAGATTGGGAAGCCTTTGAGGGATCCCTTGACGCTTCATTGGATCCACTATATATCTTGGCAGACTCATAACTGGTCTTGGCTGCGAGCAAGTTGGTTGCGAGAAAATTGGTTGCGAAATCGGATTACCCATATTGGATATTGTTAAATTTGATCTCTAATTTGTTAAATGTAATTATAAATAAAATAAATTATTTAACTTATTGCATATTTCAATTTTTTTTATACAGTAATGTATTTAGACATACTATGTACAATACTATTGATTCGAGAGCGATATATTTCTGCATACATCTCAATCTCTAATTGATATGATTGGGATGAAATTTCTTGTTGATTGAATCGTCTATTAAGATTTTGTTTGAGTCTTACAAACCCCATTCGATTTTCCAACATAGTTTTATAATGATGACATACCAAACATAATATTTGACATTTAGCTATCTCGGCTAATATTATATCTAACTCACACCCATACCCCACCATCGCACAAATGCTGTCTGACTTTTCAAACATATTTCGATGATCATAATGAAATCGTTCTTCTGGATGTGATTGAATGCGTCCACAAATCACACACTTTGTTAGAGTGTGTGATTTAATCTGTTGCCACAATAATTGCCTTTGTGCAGAGTAGCTGATCCAACACAAATCACATAAAATCTGATTCTTCCAATAACGAGGTTGTTCGGATACAAAAGTTTTACATTGTGTACATTTCTCTCTAACCAAATTTTTCAAATATAATTCAATATCAGCAGGTCTATTGATTAGCTCGATTGGTGGAATCTCTGTATATAATGTGCGACACATATTGGGCGTAATTTGTAAGATTTTGCTAAGTGGTTGCAACAATTCATCCGTACTGTATTGCAAACAATCTTTTGATAATATGTATTGTTTGATTTTATTTTTTAATTTCTGATTGATTGATTGATTTAATTTACAAATAGTGCTGGTTGAAATATGCCCCAATTCTTTGCAACCTCCACATACTCTGCGACGCTTATCTTTGGGAACTTTTTCTAATAGTTGTTTGAGAACATTCTGATAATCCATAGTTTTTGGTCAGATTATCAGAATCTAAAGTTAAATTCTAAATAATTCAAATTTTATTTGAAGTTGGGTGAGTTGGGGCATAATTAGTCATAAAATTAATTTGCTAAGCTGTATATTGGGCATAATTAGTCATAAAATTAATCTGCTAACCTGTATATTGGGCATAAAATTAATCTGCTAACCTGTATATTGGGCATAAAATTAATCTGCTAACCTGTATATTGGGCATAATTGAGCATAAAATTAATCTGCTAACCCGTAATATTGGGTCAAATATATTGGGCATAATTAGTCATAAAATTAATCTGCTAACCTGTATATTGGGCATAAAATTAATCTGCTAACCTATATATTGGGCATAATTAGTCATAAAATCAATCTGCTAACCCGTAATATTGGGTCAAATATATTGGGCATAATTAGTCATAAAATTAATCTGCTAACCCGTAATATTGGGTCAAATATATTGGGCATAATTAGTCATAAAATCAATCTGCTAACCCGTAATATTGGGTCAAATATATTTGGCGTAATTATTCATAAAAATATTTACCCCATTAAATGGTTGCCAATTAATTGCTTTCAGATTAAATGATTAGCTATTTATTTGAACCATTAATTGTAATTATCCTCACATTAAAAAAAACGGAAAAAAAAAATATACTGTCAAAATGCTTTCAGATTAAATGATTAGCTATTTATTTGAACCATTAATTGTAATTATCCTCACATTAAAAAAAACGGAAAAAAAAATATACTGTCAAAATACTATCTATCAGATTCAGCCATATTATCTGCCCCCCTATAATCCCCCCATATAGTTATCTCTTTAAGTGTTTTTTGTCAAATTTAAATAAAAAAAAATAAAAAATCTATATATTTGTAAAAATATTTATAAAAAAATAATAATTATTTGTATAATACTTCTAACAATCTACCAGAAGCATTATGTATATCAAAATAAAAAATTGAAAAATATATTTAATTACACAGTATTATACAAATATTATATTACTTTTAAAAATCAACATATAAAAAATGGGTTCTGGAATTTCAACTTACCAATCGCTCTCTAGCCTGGATGCTATCAATCCACGAATTTCAACTCACCAATCACTCTCTAGCCCGGATGCTATCAATCCACGAATCCCAAAATGGATTGACCCGTATTATTCATTTTCTGTGCCTCTTCCGTTGGATCTGCATCGTTGGTGGTCCAACTTAGAAGCTATTGTGATGGAACTACTCGGATTATTGGGTTATGGGGAGATGCACTGTAAGCCGGTGGATTATTTCATGAAACACATTTCGTTTGCAAATCCGGAGCCAGAATCCAAAAATTGCCCCCTTATCGTCGAATTGTGTCTGTGGCAAAACACTTTGGATGATTCCCAGTGTATTGTGGAATGTCGAGGCAGAACCAAAGATGGCTTGATTTATTGGGAGATTTTTGAAAATTTTAAGGCGATTGTTACCATGCAGCCTCTCCCACCACCTCGTATTCGACTTGTGATGCCTGATTTTGAGCAAACCGATGATGATTTTGAGCAACAACACGAGGATGGGTTTGTGATGCCTGACCCCTAATTACTCAATTCAAGCAACCGCTAGTTTTTTTATCAATTAAGTCAAATCAAGTCAACAAATAAAAAAACCTATACTTTAGCCCTCTTAGCATCTCTTTCAGTATCGCTAAACCTCTTCAAATTCTTATAATCTAATATAATTAATTTTAATTTTTCAAACTTTTCCACATATATTTGATTGTTATCCATATACGAATATTCGATAAATTCATCTATTTTTTCTTTTATTTTTTCGTATAATACATGTATTTGCCCAATAGATCTAATATTACAAACAACAAAATCCATCAACATATTAATATATATGTATCTGGATTGATCATTCATATCTATGTTGTTTGCAAACCAATAATCCATCATTATCTTAAGTTTAGCAAGCACATAGGGTCTGTGATTATGTTGCATAGCATGTGCGTTGCAATATAAACTTTTTCCATACTCACACTCATTCTGACACTCAATCAGACAAGCCTCATCAACAAATCCATGACAAATCAATTGAATCATTTTGATAAAAATATAATTCAAATAAATAAATATATAATTCAACCTATTAGTTTTTCAATTTTTGTTGCCAACAATATACTGAATCATCAGTATATCTCGCAATTGGACTAAATAATTTTGGAAGTGAGCACAAATTATTTATAACTGTATGTGCTCCACCATCATACATTAATTTTCTCATAAGTCGGCTACTAGTAATTCCTAATGGTAAACACTTTGCATTGACTGCTTCCATAATATCAGCCTCCGTATCTCCCAATTTAAAACATTCATATGATTTGACTTGAAAATTAGCTAAAATTTTATTAATTCCATATGCATGTGGGCGTGGATAACTAACCGTATCTGAACATATTACCATCTGAGCTTCAAATCCTTGCTTTTTCATATGGTAAGCAACCACATCATACATTTTTTTATTAAATCCAGTTGTTAGAGCAATCTTAGTTATTCCATATTCAGATAACTGCTTGAGCACCATATGCAGATTAACATCCAACACGCAATAATCTGGATTACTCAATAGCTCACACATTACTTGATTAAGTGTATCATACATTGGTTCGCACACACTACTAATTATCTGAGGACTCATATGAGCAAACAATTCAGCTGACTCTGGATCATTGAGTATCATTCGAATATGTTGTTTTTTACCAAATCCCATATATTTGTTGATTGCCTTTAGTGCTTTGAGTTTAATTTGTGGATCCACCACACCAACCCCATATTCTTCAAACATATCAAGAAATGCTTGAGTGGGAGCTGGCAACAAATGAGATTTTTGTTTGCAAATTGTTTCATATACATCAAACACACCTACTCGAAATATATTTCGGGAAGTATGATGATGAGAGTATCTGATAATATTTTTTAACATAAGTGGCTTGTAGGACATAACTGATTTGTAGGACATAACTGATTGGTTGAACATAATTAATAATAATAAATATATTTGATAATATATTATTATGTCAAAATATCAATTTTTTATCATATATAGATATATCTAACAACATATAATAATGAAGATTATTATGATAGGTGAGTCGGGATGTGGTAAAACATCAATCATAAATTATTATAGGTATGGTGTATCAAATATTATGGTAGAACCAACGCTCGGAGCCTCATATATTCGACATGGAGAAATCTCAATTTGGGATATATCAGGATCACCTGCATATGAGACACTGAATCAATTGTATTATAGAGATGCAGATATTGTTATAATCGTATGTGCCAACCATTCAGCATCCCGAGTCAAAAAAGTTATCAAAAAGTATATCAACCAAACTAACAAAATAGGTCGAATGATTTTGGTAAGAAACCAGATAGATAAAGATTCAAATAATAAAGATTCAACAGATTTATCTGAGTTATCTGCTACATATAATATGGAATATTTTCAAACCAGTGCAAAATTAGGAACCAATATTGTAGAATTATTTGATCACATCAGACTTCTTGCATCAACCCACGAGGTTTTGAAGGATAAAAAAACTAGCAGATGTTGCTTATTCTAAGTTGCTTATTCTAAGTTGCTTATTCTAAGTTGTTTATTCTAAGTTGCTTATTCTAAGTTGCTTATTCTAAGTTGCTTATTCTAAGTTGCTTATTCTAAGTTGCTTTTTGATGTTTTATATGGAGATACTTTTAACAAACATTCAAAACATATCATTTTGCCTTCCAATGATTCGGCTCTGAGATTGTGAGTAAAACCAGTATCAAAAATTTCTGGCTCTTCCACACACATCTCACATCCGCAAATTAATTTATCTTTATAACATATGCCACATATATATCCCTTGTGCAAAACACTCAAATTTCTGGGTAAATTGAGCATTCGAAGACTCTGAATAAATTTCGCATACTTTTTTTTTTCTTTATCTCCCGGATGAGCTGAAGTTGATATGCTGATAAGTTCTGATAAAAAGTTATCTATCAGCTTATCTATCGCATTATCAGATAAAGTATTAAAAGGACTTTTATAATTCCATCGGATAGCCATTTTTTAAATAATATTATAATATTATTTAATTAATTAATTAATTAATTATTTTTTCAATTTTTATTATATGGAGTATGATTTGATAATTATTGGTGGTGGTATTGCAGGATTATATGCAGCATACCAGATTTGTAAAAGCAACAAATCTTTTATAATTTTAGAAAAAAATTCATCTGATAGGTTGGGTGGAAGAGTTATGGTTGATAAATTTTATGGAGCTAATATTTTATGTGGAGCAGGAATTGGACGTACAGATACAAATCCACTACTACTCAAACTTGCCAAACAACTCAATATTCCTTGTAAAAAATTTATACAATCTATCAATTATGCGGATAATGTAGAGAAGATTGATTTGATGCAATATATCCAACAACTTCGCAAACAAATTAAATCTAATCCGATTCTTCGAACAAAAACTTTCAAACAAGCATTTACAAAAGTATTTGATAAAAAACAATTAGAAAAATTTGTCACATACTCTGGATATTCGGATTATCTGGATGCAGATGTAGATTTGACTATCCGAACATATGGAATGGATGACTGCATTGCTGGATGGGAAGGTTTTCGTATTAGTTGGCAAGAGTTGATAGATAAATTGATACAAAAAATTGGCACAAATCATATTGCAACCAATACTGAAGTGGTAGATATCATACAATCAAACAATTTATACAATATCCGCACATCCCATACTACATATATTGCAAAAAAAGTTCTATTATGCCTACCAATCAATCAAATCCAAAAATTATCACCCCATCCAATTTATCAGCAAATTGTCTCACAACCATTTTTGCGTGTGATTGCAAAATTTGACTCATCATCTGCAAAGATTTTGGCTGAGATTACCCAATCTTATACGGTGGTTGCCAACCAATTACAAAAAATCATACCCATCGATTTACTCAAAGGAATATGGATGATATGTTATTCAGATAACCAAAATGCCCTTCAGTTAAAAAATAATTTATCAGATACTCTGAAAAATTGTTCAAAATATGCTAGATTGGCTGAGGAGGCGTTGAATATTCCCTCCCATACCCTCCAAATTATTAGCATTCGTTCTTATTGGTGGAATCAAGGCACCCATTATATGAAGCCTTTGAGCAAACAATATAAATCCAGAAAAGAATTTTTGAAGATTGCTCAACATCCTCAACCTAATATGTGGGTGGGAGGTGAGGCGGTATCGGACTATCAGGGATGGGTAGAGGGAGCGTTGAAGAGTATCAGATTGATAGAAAAATATTTATAATATAAAAAAAATAGTGAGATGGAATCAATAATTGAGTTTGTGAATCATTAATTACTGGGAGCTGGTAAAGTATCATTGTTGGCTGGGAGCTGGTGAAGTAGCAGTAAGGATTCTTCCCGAATATTCCCTAAGAAGTCGAGGCAACTCATCTGGAAGTGCCGAATCAAATATTTGTTGCATCTCTGCACTCTCTGCTGCACCCAAACTCAACTGAGCAGCATGCAAGATTCCTTGTCGGCTAACACTAATCGATGCAAGTTGACTCCAATGAACTGCACTTAAGATGATTTGTGCACCTTTATCAAATCTAAATATTGCATGCCCGATGGTTCCTCCAAACTCCTCAGAAGATGAGACTTCTATAATAGGATGTGAGTCTGGCTCATCTGATATTTCTGGCAAAAGAGTCATTGGAGGATCATCTGATATTTCTGGCAAAAGAGTCATTGGAGGATCATCTGATATTTCTGGTTTTTTGCACTCAGGTTCTGAAGTGTTGGGAAAACTCAAACATTTAGAAGGTAAACCAGTCGTAGAAGGTAGATCATACATATATGAGAATGGTGGAAATCTACTTATTTGTTGCTCTAGAGGTTTGATGCGTGATAGAATCTGAGATGTGTAGGTGTCTGAGTCAGTTGGGGAAGCCTGAATCAAATCAAACACAACTGTGTTTCCCATAGCATCTACTTGAATCTGACTATTAGGATGAGAGTCAATCATTATTGCCAGCATCTCAAATTGTCCGCACTCTGATGCTTTCATTTGTTCTACATATGGTTGAAGAGTTTGTCTACCAACCGTACAACCACACAATTTAATTGGATTATACGATTTAAACCAATCACGCAGCAGACCTAACTCAATCAAAGACCAAAGTCCTCGCACAGACCAATCTGCAAATAGAATTTGATGACCTCCTTGCAAACACACATCTATCAGCTTCGCAGCTGCAACTGCTCCGCCAGGAAGCTCATATGATTTTTTTTTTGAATCTGAACAGCCACCACAGCATTCGAAATTAATAATACATTTTTTATCAGAAGCACCAATCTGTTCGGCTAGCCTCAGAATATCTGAAGGTGTGGGATTTTTAATATGTTGGATTGGAGCCTTAACTCCATTTTGTAATTGCTCACCCATAGGATCATATTGACATCCAGTAGAGATGGTGAAGATATTAGCTATTGTGTGTGAATTGGATTGCATGTTTGATTTAAATAATATATTTTAAATAAAATATAATTAGTCATAATATGAATAATATTTCAATTTTTTTCTACACATAATATAACCCGATGGGAATTCCAGGATTTTTTAACTATATTAAAAACCAACCAACTTATAATAAATGGAAAACAGACAATAGATTATTAAAAAAAAGTATTATGAGGCGTAACTTTAATGATGGAAAAATATTAGAACCTGCATATATCAAATATGATTATATTTTTTTTGATTTTCAATCAGGTATATATGATATCAAAAAAGAACTCAAACAATATGATTATTTGATAAGATTGCTTTTTTATTATGATTTTAATAATGGACAAAGACAAATTGTAAAAGATATAAATAGTTTAATAGAACTGCATAATAAATTTAGTGGATTTATACATTCTAATAATATTGATGATTTGTTGATCTCTGTTAATACTATACAACAAATAAACCCACAAATAGTTAAGAAGATTATTGCAAAAATACAAACTATTAAGGAAGATAGATTTATTACATATATCGCTCAACTAATAGTTAAGCGAACACTTGATATAGCTATTGAAAATAATATTCTCACTAAAGATATATATATATGGTTTGATGGTATTCCATCTGTCTCCAAAATAAAAGAACAAGTTCATCGACAAATAAAAATAAAAGTTAACTCATATATTGTTGATAATATAAATGAGGATTGGAAGAACGATACTCAGAATATAGATAAAATATATGGTGATCATTTATTTGCTCAGTATTTATCGACAAATTTTTCCATACCGATTGGAGTTGGTACCGATGTATGTAATAAAATAAAAGAATTATTAAAAAGCTCAGGTATTACAAATATAAATGAAGAAGAAAAGTATGGTGAGGCAGAGCATCAGATGATGCGATATATGTTGCATAAACCACAGTTTAAGGGTAAACGCATTTTGCTCTCATCTCCAGATGCGGATCTTATATTGTTAGCAATGATAATGAATTGTCAAGGATATTTGATTGATATTCGCAGGTCATCATTTATTGATGAGGAAACAATCATAGTAAGAGATGGTGGTAATGGAATAGAAGATTTTACAAATATACATAATTATAAATATGATGTGCATCATATTTTAATTAGAAATCTAATGTTTAACTTTGTTCCAAATGAAGAGTGGGAGGTGGTGAAACGAAAAATATTAGATATTTGTTTTATTTTGATAATATTGGGTGATGATTTTTTACCCACAATACCAAATATATTTAAAAAAAATATTTTGGATATTATCAATTTTTGTAATACAAATAATCAATATGTGATTGATCAAACATATAATATAAATATAGATAATTTTATTAGTGTAATGAAATTAATTAATACACTAAAATTAGATAGTGAAAAGATAACCTATATGAAAAATAAAACAAAATATACAGAACAAAATAAAAATGTAAATGAAAAATATGAAAAATTATATAACTTTTATAAATATAGTAATAATTATTTACCATTATACCATAGATTGCTATATGAAAACGGTATAAAAGATCGTAAACTATTAAAATCTTTTCCACCACTAAATTTTAAACAAGATAAGTTAGATGTGCATATTATGAAACAAATGTGTGATAATTATTTTGAGGGATGTGGTTTTGTGCGAGATTTATATTTTAATAATAATTTAAAAAATTATAATTGGTTTTATAAATATGATGAGTCGCCACGAATCGAATTTATTATAGAGTATTTGAATGTTAAAAAGACTCAACTCTTAGAGATTAGTAAAGAGGAAAAGGATGATGGTGAAAAGAAACAGGATGATGGTGAAAAGAAACAGGATGATGGTGATAAAGATATATTTGATTATGGTAAACATATAATTAATCATGATAATATTAGCTATATGAATAGACAACAATATATATATTATCGTAATACGTTGATTCGAAATGGATTGATATCAATAATTAAACGTATTATCACACACCCTTCTTTTATTAATGCCCTATCTGCTGTCAAACCTACTGCCCCACTTGGTGTCAAATCTGTTGTCTCGTCTACTACCTCACTTGTTGTCCCGTCCACTACCCCACTCGCTAACACACTTGCTGCCTCATCTGCTAAACCACCTACTGCCCAACTTGTTGTCTCGTCTGCTAACCCACTTGCTGCCTCATCTGCTACCCCATCTGCTGCCAAATCTGTTGCTTTGCCAATTTTTAATAAAGATGAATATATACAAGAGCTAAAAACAGCACACACTAAGGAATCCACAAAACTAAAATTTAATAAATTTGAGTTTTTATGCTCACAAATATATAAGTTAATAGATGATACATTAAAAGAACAAAAACAAAATGAATTGTTAGAATGGGCATTATCTGAATCTATTATTACTGATAATGAAAAAGATAAAGTAAAAGAATATTTTTGGAAAGATAGTCAAAAATTACCTTGTTGGCAAATAATAGAAAATCAAAAATATAAAGATTCGGTAAATACACAATATGAATCTCAAAAGACACAAAAAGGTTTTGATATATATCAGTTTACATTATATATATTTGATAATATAATAGAATCTTCAAGAATACTACACCCCCCACAAGACCCACTACAATATATTTTTAATCATCAAAATTTGTTGTTAGAATGGATTGAACAAAAAAAATTTGATGATCCATCTATCTCTTCTTACCTTCAACAATATTATTGGAAACTAGAATATGGTTTTCCACCGCTTAATAGTAGAGAACAGTATAATATAAAAACCCAATATCATAGTTATTTAAATCAAACATACAACGAAGTAGTAGACTTAAATTATATTTATGATAGTGAAGTATATCAAATTAATACACGCCAAAACCATCCAATACATCATAAATTTTTAAATGATTGGATAATAGAAAACTTTCCACAACAAGGTGGAGATATTACACTACAAAAACTTATGCAAAAATCAGATCAAGAGTTAAATAATCTAACAGAACCAGAAATCAAACAAGCCTGCAAGCTACTATTCCGATATGAAAATATTCATATAATGTATGAGGGATGTAGTAAAGAATATTTTGAAAATTGTATAAATTATGATACAAATATTAGTATTCCGACAGATTTAACTGATATTAATTCAGTCCAATTTGCTGGTGGCTACTATGATAAGTATAATAAATATCGAAATAAAATATTAGCTGATAATAAAAAATATCTAAAGTATCTAAAATATAAATCAAAAAATCAAAAGCTATTTGGATAAATCAATCCTTCATACTAAATGTTGGACTAATAATTTCTTTAACTTGAAATCTAGAAAAACTCGAATGCGGGTCATATTTTTTTTTATACACCGCAATCCCATCTGTAGCATTGCACCCGCAATCTGGACTACATATCCCACTGTTCAAAAAATCCGAGCAATGTGAGTGTTGTTTATCATATGTATCTGATTTTTTAAACACACATTCATCCCGCACACAATCGCATTTTGTAGGTTTGGGATGTATGGGTGAGGGTGGAGGAGGTGAAGGCGATGGAATAAATTTATTATGAATACAAGTAGGTAGCTGACACGGACAAGGAAGAATTTTAGCCATAGTAATAATTATAATATATAATACAAATATATCTAATAATATAAATTACTTTCAATTTTTTTTTCTAAGTATATAGATATTAATGTTTGCACAATCAAAACTTGCTACCAAAACTCAAACTATCGATAAGAGTTCTGATGATTATAAAGCCAGAAAATACCATCATAAAATCCAAACCACACTACACCGAATAATGGCAGGTGGCAAACCTTGCCCAAAAGGTTATGAGAAATATCTCAAACCATATAATCAGATTTGAAGTCTGATTTGAAATCTTTTTTGTTTGAAACTTTGTTGTTTGAAACCAGATTATAAATCTGATTTGAAACCATATTATAAATCTGATTTGAAACCATATTATAAATCTGATTTGAAACCATATTATAAATCTGATTTGAAACCATATTATAAATCTGATTTGAAATTCAATATAATTTGATATAAAAATAACACACACAATATATGATAATGAATAGATATCAGACACCAAAGCAACCAATTGTTGTTAGCTCAACTGGATTAGAAACTCCTCCATCGCCCAAATCCGCCTCACGGATTATCAGTCAATCATATCAGATCAATCAAACAAATACTACTATTCCTACTAATCAAATTATTGCATCAAATCCTACTATTCCAACCAATCCTACCAATCCTACAAATCCTACCAATCCTACAAATTCTACCAATCCACCAATTCAGGTAGATATAGCATCAGAATCAACAGAAGATGGATTCAAAGACTTATCTTATGATGATGTGCAGACAAATCTACATGTGATTCAGAATTTAAAAAAAGGTGATCGTTTGATGATTGTTGGAGGCAAATACGCACAGGTTGACCAAAGATATGCTCAGTTTGTTGTGAGAGCATGGAGTAATGATTCACGAGACCGTTCGCTTGATTTTATTGATCATTTGATTGAGTGGAGCAAAAAGTATTGTTCGGAAGCGGTGCGAAAGATTCAAAGCATTGATGACAAACAATCAAATCTAACCAAACTGTTAGAATTACAATCACTTCTCAAATCTTCTCTATCAGGTATGAATCGTTTTGCCTCAACGTATGCGGATGATACATTTACGCTGGCAAGAATTGAAACATTTCGGTCAAACATTCAGACATTTTGTGACCAAGATTTAAAAAAAGCTACCGGACATGGCTTTTAGGATAAAAAAACAGCAGCTAGCAGAACAGCACCTTTACCACAACCAAAAACAGCATCGCCAACACCATAGTGGTATGTTGAGATGTCCAGATTTGACTGGATTGCATGGGCGGTGCGATTGGTCGCTCGAGAAGCATGATTGATCGCTCAAGAGGCATGATTGGATGCTCAACATGTGCGATTGGATGCTCAACATGTGCGATTGGATGCTCAACATGCGCGATTGGATGCTCAACATGTGCGATTGGATGCTCAACATGCGCGATTGGATGCTCAACATGTGCGATTGGATGCTCAACATGTGCGATTGGTCGCTCAACCATATTAGCCATCACATTCATCTGATGCGAATACTGAATTATGAATGTAATCACCGCATCCTTGATAGCCTCAGGAAGATTCGGCATATTATCAACCTGATTCTCAAAAGTTCTGAGAACTTTCAAAACATTGCCCATCTCCATTCCCTGCAGAGTTGGCTTGTTTGGTCGATAAAACTTAACCTCTGAAGATTGTTGAGGATTCAGATCAAGAGTGATTATTCCAATCAGCTCAAAAGAGCCATCAATCTCTGCAACTACTAAAAAGCATGGAATGCGTGGCTGCGAAGAAATTTTCTTGCTGTGCGGAGGTAATGTTATTTGAACAGTATTAGTCTTATTCTTTATAACAACCACAGCTATATTGTTGGGATTGTCAAAAGATTCTGGGATATTATTGATAATCTCATGAAGATTCTGCATATTTGAAGGTATGATAAAAAGTAATATATTATTTAATAAATAACTTAATAAATAATATTTTTCAATTTTTTTAACAAATTTATTATAATATTTGGTTTACTTTTCTGGATATAAAAAATATTCAGATAGGTAAATTGTTTTTAATTATTCAGCAAACACATAACAAATGTTAGAAGTCTGTTTTTTAACTTATTGATTAAATTGATTGCTTTTCTATATCATACTCTGATATGTTTATAAAAAAATTTTAGAATCCGCAAACCAACTTAATCTTATTCTCAATATCTGGTTCAAATCTTAGTGCACAAATTCCATAATTTGAAATCAGAGGAGTTGATTTGCATCTAATTGTCCGATATCCTAAATTTGGATGTAGAATCTGATATTCTAATATCAATCTATCACCTGTCCCCATCTTAGAAGTATCTGCTTTTCTAATATCAGTTAATATTCCATCATCTCCCACTAGATTAATTTTAGTAACAGAAATTTTACCATTTCCATATTGTTTAAGTAACTCAATATTATCCGAATCATCCAATATTATACGAATATCACGATTGATAGATGGATGTATGATTAAACTACTGATTGATTGATATCCTTCGTATCCCCAATTGCTCATATTTTTATATTATCTGCTATGATTTATTATAGAATAAATAACAAAATCAATTTTTTTAAATTCTCAATATATGAGTCAATCTAGATTTCGACCAAATACTGGATTTATTAATCCACATAGTTTACCTACAAATACAGATGGATTTCGTATGTGTAGATATTGTGATAAATCCATCATACCTCCCAGAAGAACATTTTGTTCAGCTGAATGTGTGCACCAATATAGATTGCGAACCAGCACCTCATATTTGAGACAGTGTGTGTGGGAACGTGATGTAGGTATATGTGGGATATGTGGTATAGATACCAAACAGATAGCTGAGCAAATATTATCTGCTCAACCAGAAGATAAGCAACAATTACTTACTACTTATAATATTCATAATAAAAGAAAAATCTGTATATATAGTTTGTGGGATGCAGATCATATTTTACCAGTAATGTATGGAGGTGGAGAATGTGATATATCGAATATTCGTACTTTATGTTTGAGTTGTCATAAAATTGTAACAAAAAGTCTGTTGCAAAATAAAAAAAAAATATAACCGATAAATCATTTTTTAAATATTAGCCATATCAAGCTTGGCTATAATTATAAAAAAATATTTCAATCATCAACAAAAACAAGAGATTCAGCATGCTCTTCATTGTTTGTCCAAAGAGCTTCAGTATCATCCTCAGTAGGCTCCAGATTGGCTGAAACTGATTCACATATTGGAAATGTTGATTCTTGTTGACAAATACACTCAGCATCCTCACAAGTAATTTTTTTCAAATTAAATGTAAATGCCCCACAATTTTCTGCAATCAGTCCGTGTGGAAAAGATTCGTTGTTTGGCCATGCGTTGGGTGCGGGAACAACTTGTTTGTTGATTGGTTGGTTGAATGCAGAAAGCCAATAGCCACGTTCTTCTTCACCATACAGAATGTCATCAATTGTTGCAAAAACAAAGTAGTTATCAGACTCAAATATATCCATAAAACTCTTTCTGTCAATAAGATGTTGCGGGTTCGTTGAGTCAAATTTGACTGAGAAGAAGAAAAAATCAGTCAGAATATCGTCCAATGAGCAACAGAAATCGCACTCACCTGATTTAAGTAAAGATTTAAATTCTTTCAGCTGAGACTGTTGGTCAGCTGTCAGAAAAGCATCAACAGATTCAAATTCTTTCAGCTGAGACTGTTGGTCAGCTGTCAGAAAAGCATCAACAGATTCAAATTCTTTCAGCTGAGACTGTTGGTCAGCTGTCAGAAAAGCATCAACAGATTCAAATTCTTTCAGCTGAGAC